>Ga0181418_1000643_pt1 | contig 11708 bp, 2 predicted proteins | sample 41SPOviralmetaG_FD_130143 | JGI IMG/M metagenome (GOLD analysis project Ga0181418, IMG submission 130143) | Marine viral communities from the oligotrophic San Pedro Time Series (SPOT) site, San Pedro Channel, CA, USA - 41 SPOT_SRF_2013-03-13 | ecosystem: Environmental > Aquatic > Marine > Strait...
GAATTCTATTTAATATATGTCCCTCAAAATTATTGATTGAATTGTCTTTCTCTCCGTAAATATTAAAGTAATCCCCGTCTTCCGCATCTTCAACTACAACTGTGAAATCAGCATATTCATCTTCTCTAGAGACTGTAAACTTATTCTCTTCTGCAGTATAAACATAGTCGAAACCTTCGATAGTTCTTAATTGATCTAGAAGTGCAAATCTAATCCCGTAATTAGCAGTTAGGTCTAAGTCACTTGAACCTGGAGATCCATTTCCGTAAAACCTATCATTAAATTCTGAATTCTGATTTACAATAGTAGGTATTTTTAAATTAATATATTTAGACCAAAGTGTCTCTCCTAAAATAAATGGTTTAGGATTTGAAAACTCATAGTTACTTTGGTTTAAATAAACCAACTGAGTCAAAAAGTTATTAATACCACTTGTTCTTCTAGAAGTAACTTCAAATAAGAAACCCTCATATCCTCTTGCAGAAAAACTAAAACCTGATTTTAAATGCAGTCTAATACTATCGTATAAAATATAGTTAATATTTTGAGTTGCTTCTGTTTGATAATTTAATAAATCAGCCTCATTACCACCTTGCCATTCAAAACTATTATTAATATAGTTATGCATATCATAATCTCCGGTTGAGTCGTAACCTAAAAGAGCATACTTTGTAGTATCTGATGGTCCAGGAGTTTTAATTGCATGGTATCTTCCAATTGTCTGGTTAATATCATTTCCTGTTGCTTCATCTGGTGATGCAAAAAGAGGATTAGCTCTAGTATCTACAATTATTTTACCACCCTTTAGTCCTGGATAGCTGTAAGAAATTTTACCATTTACATTTGGAGTAAATTGTCCAATATTAGTAACTGGAGAATAAGTGTAAATACCTAATTGACCAGAGATAGAAAAATCAGCTGGATTAGGTAGAGCACTCAAATCAAATTTGTAAGTCTTACCATTTTGCAGAAGTAGAGTTCTAGCCGCGAAGTTTTCTACAGCAATATAACCACTCATAACAGTAACATCAAAGTTCACTACCGCAGAACCTAATTCATTAATTAAGTGTCTAGCTTGATACGGATCTTGATCTACTGTATCTAAAAACATTACCTCGCTACCGTTATCATCTACTTCAATCTTGTACTTTTCCAAGTCACCTTGATCGTGGTAGATAAACTCTAACAGGATGTCTTCGTCTATTCTAAAATATCTACTTGATTGCGCCATTTAAAATCTTAAAAATTTAGGTGACCAATAAAGACCGATCCCAATTGAAGGGCCTGTACTAATCACTTGGTTATTGTTTAAATTAATACCATAACCTACACCAAGACCAATACCCCAACCAGCTTTTTTCTCTGATCTTCTATTTAGTCTAGTATTAACTAGGTTGATATTTTCAATATCTTTAATCTCTAAGCCAGGATACGTCGTTGACAGTTTTAATCTATCTGCACCATCTTCTCCTTCTTCAATTGCAGCCATTAAGCTTAGAGTTTGTTTTAACTCAAATTTAGTATCTAATACCGTAAATTTACCAAAGTCATATTTAACAGTGGAATATCCAGTTAAGAATCTTGAGTTTCCATTTCCGAAATCTCTACTAGACTCGAAATTAATTTTTGATGTAGTTGTATCTACTACCTCCGTTGACGTTGCAACGTCTAGGCTATCTGTAATTTCTAATTCTGCAGAAATCAGCGAGTTAACCTTCTTCAAGTCTTTATTTAACGCAAGAGCCTTTTGGTATCTTTTAGTTAAATTAGCTTGACTATTCTGTAAGTTAGATAAATCAAATTCAAAAGATCTAATTTGAGCTAACTGGTCTCCGTTATCATTTCTTAAAACAGTAACTGAATCTTGAGCTGCTTTAAAATTATTAAGATTTCTATCAGCATCTTGTTGTGCTAATTTTACATCTTGTTTTAAATTCTCAATACTATTACATTGTTTAAGAAATAATAAACACAGAAGAGCTCCCGCAACGAAAGTTACCAGAGTTCTATTTGCTAATATATTTTTTATTTTGTCGTTCATATATTTTATATTAATCTTATCAGTTATTTTGACCATAAGGGCTTGGACTCGTTACACTATTACCGTCTTGCAGTATCTGGACGTTCCCTACATTACCCATCGTCAATGTACCAGTATATGTAACATTACCTGTTCTAGCATTAGAATTACTTCCAGTATTTCCATTAACTACTAAATTCAAGGTACCAGTATCAGTTGTACCATTGTAACTTAACGGGTTAGAACTAGCCCATGTAACAAAATTAGGAATAGAAAAATCAGACTGTGCTATAGTATTACTTGAATCAAAATGAAGAGCTATATTTCCACCGCCTTGAGTTACAGGAAGTTGATCTAGCATACCGTTTCCAAAGGTCACTGGTAGACCGGATGGATTAGTCATTTGACCTGTAGTAAAATCAAAGTCGTCCGCATTAGGCGGCAATAATTGAACTGTTGCAGCTTCAATAGTAACATTATCAGATGTACCTGTCATAGGTAAACCTATTTCAATTTCAAGACCAGCATCAGTATTATTTTGAGATACCTGCTGGGATATTATCGTTCCACCTCCAACATTAAATGGAGCTCCACTACTAAACTCTCGACCTACTGTTGCACTTGCTGTTATTTGAAATCTTAAAATATCTCCCGCTGCTGCAGTTATCATACCAGTCAATGTTCCGCTATCATACGAAAAATTAGGATTACTAGCAGAACCTGAATAAGCTTGATCTAATACCAGGGAGTCAATGTCCCAATTGTTATTAGCCAAACTATTACCAGAAAAATAGATAGTATATTGTTGAGTTTGGGGCGCTGCTGTCGTAGAAGATGTAGATGTCGTAGAAGATGTAGATGTCGTAGAAGATGTAGACCCACTATTAACAGTACCATCGTTATTAAGATTTAAGTCGCCACCTGATATTGAAATGGAATCTCCACTTAAAGTACCATCAGCGTTAAGGTTTAAGTCTCCACCTGATATTGAAATAGTACCAGTAACTCCGCCTGAACCACAAGGATCCATACAAAACTCTACCCAAGCATTATTAATATAACCTTCAAATTTATTACCACCTGAATTATATCTAATCATACCACTAGATAAAGCTCCACTAGCAGCCTGATTATCTAATTGAAATGTCTCTGTGTGTATTGTTGGTGCATTAATCTGCAATCTAATATCTTGACTACCGGTAATAGGCTGTACTGGGGTTATGTTATATCTAACAAAGCCAGAGCCAGTATTTACATTCTCAGAATCAATTCTAATTTTATTATTAGCATCATGCCATAAAGTTACATACCCAGCCTCAATACTCGAGGGAGGTCCAAAATTAGAGTGTCTACTAATATTCAAAGTAGATCTTAAAGTAACATCTCCATCCCCGGCTGGATTACCATCATTAATAAATGCAGAATCTCCTAACCAAATAACAGGAGTTTCTTTATCATTTTGCGGCTTAGGCTTTAAAATAGTGACATCATTTACGCCGTCTTGTGCATTCAAATCTATCGCAATAGATTTCCAAGGGCTAGTTGTTTCACCAGATGGGCCAACTGGACCTAAGTCACCTTTTTCGCCTTTTTCACCGGTTTGACCTAGTACTCCTTGGATTCCCTTTTGGCCCTTAGGTCCAACGGGTCCGCCACCGTTTGCTAGTATCTGGTCGAAGTTATAGTTAATCTTCTCAAACTTGATACTATCAGAGTCACTAGGGTGTAGTATTTCTTGAATGTTAATGGCCATTTCTTATGACTTTATTTTTACCATAGGTCTAATCATATAAGAGTAACCTAATCTTTTATTATATATCAATCTAAAATTAAGGGGCTTTTGTTCATGCGACTTAAACGTAAAGTTTATATCGTTTTTATAGCCACCATCATCTAAATTGTCAATACTTGCAGAAGAAAGTATTTCTGAAGAAACACCCTTTATTCTATTAGAATATATTTTAATTATATCTAAATTAAAAGTATTAATCAAATTATCTTCAACATAAAGTAGTGCATCGTCCTTAGTTGTAGTTTTATCACCTGCAGAATCTACCGCAGCAACATATTTATTAATAGAATCTAATACACCATCTTGTGCTAATAACTTCTTAATAGTAGTAGTAATATAGAAATCTATGTATACATATTTTTTATCTTCAAATAACACCACATCAGTCGTATTGTTATTATTAGCTAATATAGAATCTTGCTCTTTTTGAGTTTTTACAGTTGTAGTAGTAAATTGAGTCATATTATATGAGTCTTTTACTTTCATAATAGTAGAACCTAAATAAGATCTCTCCTCCTTAGTTTCAAATGTACCCGGAACTGGCTGTGCCAAACCTCCTGATAAAGACCTGGTATAATAATTCTTATCCCAAGAAGACCTAAATACATTTACGTCTTTTTTATCTATTGCAACTTCTCCAATCAATGGATATAAAGGTAATTTATCAGTTGTTGCTGATAATTTAGTTACGTTAGTTGCACCAGATTCATTTACCTTTCTATAGAAGTGGTTTTTAATTATACCCCACTCCGAATCATGTATTCCATTATCTTGTATGAACCCTAAGTTAAATGCAGTTCCACATCTATTATATCTCTTGTAATAATCTCTAGCTAATTTAATTTCTTCTGCCCTAGTTAAAGAATGTTTATATATAGGCTCTTCAAAATTCAACTCTCTTGCATTTAATGAAGTCTGTAGAGTATTAGTTTTAAAATGAGAATAAGTATCTGTAAAAGTTACAACAGGTCTAGTATCTAGTGTATAGTTTCCGTTATGTCTAACTAAGAATGGATAGTACGTATCTGCAGAAAAAAGATTGTAACCTATAGTACCTTGTTTTAATTTAAAGGTTTTAGGTTTATCCTCATCAGAAATTGTAACTAAACTAGCCTCTTTAATAATTTCAACTCCGTTTTCAAATTCTAATTCAAATTGGTTATTTAAAACTTCTCCATCTTCTTCAATAGTAGTATAAGTTATATCACCGTCATTTAGTTTTAATAAATTATCTACATTAGCTACTGCTAATTGGTCTAAGATCGTCGTGAATGCGTTTTTACCACCCTGTTTATATACATACTCTGCGCTTCTTTGAATGTAACCAGCTATATTAGAAACATTAACAGAGTTGCCATTTAAGTCAACTGGAGGTCCAGCTAGAGTTATTTGACCTTGGTCATCTACAGAGTTTATTTTAACCTTAATAGTTGTTTCACCAGTAGAATCTGTAATGGTTATGAAAATTTCACCAAATGCATCATCGTCATCTGGGTTAATTTGATCTAAGAATTGAGGCAAAGTTCCATCGGAGTGTTCAATTCCATTAGCTATTAAATAATTAGCAGCACTTGGAGCTGTAAAATTAATATCATTTAGATTTAATGCACCAGAAAGTTTTACATCAGAGTAAGAGAAGTTTCTTTCTTCATGGTTCCATACAAAACTATGATTCATCTCATACATAAGTTTTCTATTTAAAGCTCCGTCTATCCATAAATCATCTAAAGATACTGTGATTAAAAATATAACAAATTTAAAAGCTTTATTTTGAATTATCTCATATTCAACTCCGTTTCTATTAGCTCCACCTCTTACTAAAAGTAAAGTACTAAACTTATACCCATTAAAATCAGATGTTTTAACAAACTCAGTAGCTTTATTATTTAAAAACTCTTTTCTATTTTTAAAATCAACTTTAATACCCTTAAAAATAGTACTAGCAAAAGATACATCATTACCGCCTGAAATTAAAGTATACTTTTTCTTTAGGTCTGTTTTAATAAATGTATTTATATCATACTGGTCTTTTATTTCAAAACCATCCGTTATCATAAATTTATCAAAGTAGTTATATGTTGTGCTTTTAAAATGTGAAGGTTTTAATTCAAAACCGTCCATAAAGTTTACATAACTAAACGTATTATTAAGGTCTGTATATTGTAAATACTTAGGTAAGTTATCCATGTAAAACCACTCATGCGTCATCCCAAGTCTATCTCTATTATTTGCTCCAAAATCAGGTGAAAAGTTAGTCCTTCCAAAAGCCTCATTAGCATTTAAGTAATATGGCTGTTCTCTTACAGTTAAACTATCTTTTAAAACCCATTTGTTAATATTAGGAGTTACTCTAGATCTAACAGCAAACTCTTTTAAGTTGTTTTCTTCTAACCTGTCGTATTCACTAGATAACTTAACTTCGTTATATTCATCTAATATTTCTTCAGGTAAAACATCACTAATACCACTAAAATAACTATAAGGATCTGTTATATCATAATCATTTCCAAAAACTGAAAGGGTATTAGATGTACTTCTTTCAGGTTCGTAGTTAATATTAGTAGCAGTTTCTAATTCTAATTCTTTTAGGTCAGAATTTTTTGTATCGTAAAAATCGAAATTCATATCATGAATATCGTATGCTGAGAATAACCCAAGCCTAGCAATATTTTCTGCGTAAACTTTTTGTTCTCCACTTTCTAAAGTATTTTTACTTTCTAAAATTAACTTTTTGTATATAGTATTTGAATTTGAAATATCATCTACAATATCTATTACTTTATTAAAAACACCTGTCGAACTTGTAGCTAACATATCTCCTATGTTAATATCCGAAACAGAATCTTTAGTTATTAAAACAGACTTACCAGCAGAGTTACCACCCTTCATAAAGTGTACAAAATTAGAAGTAGCAACATTATTAGCCAATCTTAACTCGCCATTAGGTAATCCGTCAGATTTTAAATCTCTATTTTCTAAAGTAATAAAATTATTAGCATTATTAAAAGGAATTAAAACACCTGATTGTAAAAGTTTATAGCCAGATACTCTATTCTTAACATAAAATTCAGTTGCTCCGTCCTCTATCACAGCGTCGAAATTAATTGAACTTGCATTTATAGCTCCAGATATTGCACGTGCAATATCAGCAAATGAGCCTTGTAGAGAGAAAGAAGTTTGATTAAAAGTTCCAGGCTCTAAGTTATGTGTAGCAAAGAAAGTAGAGTTGCCTAAATTTAAAGAAGATTGTATTTGAGTAATCTTAACTATACTGCTACTAGTAAGAGGGGAAATAGCGTTAAATGATATTTCTAAATCTCCTAGCGTTGCATTCTTTTCTGTAATATAAAACTCTTTAGGATTAATAGTTTCATCATACGTAACATTAATATTATTAGAGTTTATTGCAGCAGATATAACTCCTACAGTCCCCTGGATATTACTTTGTGTTACAATAGTCATATTTTGAACATTACCGCCATTGTTAAAAGAAAGATTCCATTGTTCGTTAGGTATATGTCTTAAGAATTTTAAAGAATACGAAGATTCTCTAGATTCGAAGACCGTAAATCTATCATTTACTGCTGGAGTTCCCGTTACTGTAAATTTAACAAAGTCAAAACCTACAGAATCTTCTTTTACAATATCTACAGATTTATCATTTTCTGCAGTTTTAATTTCAGCAGGTATTTTATTAGTATCATCTTCAACTATTAAATTTAAGTTCTCAGGGTCATATTTTGCTTTAGATGATATTTTATAGAACTCATTACTAATAGACATATAGCCTAATGTAGGTGTTCCTGAAATATGTTTAAACGAAGGTATTGCTGATGTAGGGTCTTCATTAATTTGTGAATTTAAAGAATTAAATATAATATTACCATTATCCGCAGAACTTAAAGAACCGTACCCAGAATCAATATCGTTTACATATAATCCAAAATATCTATTAATAGTATAATCGGACGCCCCGTCATCATTAAATAAGAATTCTAAATTAATTAGGTTAGCACAAGCAAGCTTATTTCTTTCAAAACCATCTGTAATTAAAGCGTTACTAGATATTAAAGGATTGTCTGTATAAACAAAATCTTTATGTAAATATTCGCCCTTAGAAGTAAACCCTCCTTTTCCTAAATCAATACCTCTAAAATTACTCTTTTCTCCTTTAGAAAAGTTAAACTGTATTGGAGTTTTAGGGAAAGATTCTGAGTTAACATGGTTTCTAATATATTTACCAATAGAAGAATCATCTGTTAAATCAAAGGTCTTAATAATTTGAGAATGTTTTAAAATATCTTGTATATTATTAAAGTTAGTTTTATCGTCAAAGTCTAACTCACCAACAGGATCGTTAACCCTAAATACTACGAATCTTTTAGGAATATCTTTATCTAACCAAATAGGAGCTAACATTCTAAAATCCTCATCGTGTAGTTTAGAATAGTTATATGTTGTCCCATAATGATATACCTCTTCTATTTGTTTATCAAAAGAGTCTTGTACTGTAAAATCAGAGTAATCAGATCTTGTCGCATACATTATATCAGCAGGAGTAGAACTACTCTTAAAGAATTTATATAAATCTTGAGACCAATCCCCATTAGGGTTAAGTTCCCATCTTTTATACTCTACGGAAGCTAACTCTTTAGTAGCATCAATAGACTCAATATAAATTCTATCATCATTATTTACTACTAATTTAACGTTAGTTGATAACTTAGGATTAGTTCTTAATAATGGCTTTGATACACCGTCTAATACATAGTTTTCTTCTAGGTCAAAATTAGGTAGAGTCCTATTTAGAATCTCAGCATTATCTATAGTTGGAAAATCATATAAAGTCCAGTTCCCTGTTTGAGTTAAACAAGTGTAACATATAGTATCTTTATTTGCATTATCAATCTGTAACCAAGAAGCTTGAGCCTCACTTGCAAACCCTAAATCTATAGCGTTAATAGAAACAACACGAGCAGGAACATCTCCCGCACCTGATAGTGCAATATTATCCGTAGATAAACCTTCTATCTCTGCTTCCATAAAAGCAACAGCCTCTTCTATATTGGTTGCTACAACATAATTCGTATATGTTAAACATTTACCACCTAGTTTAATTTGAGCTCTTGTATTTTTACTAGTACCTGTTATAGTTCTTACAAAATCATTAATATAAGAATAACCAGGGTCAAGCATTTGGATGTTTTCAACCATACCATCTACTAAATAAACCGGGTAATATGGAGAACCTCCAGGTACTCCTGGATCTAATTCAGAGTCACATGCATAAAACACATAATAAACATTAGTTCCAGTGCCACTATTAGTTCCAACGCCTATATTAGTAAGGCCATCCTGTATTTCAAAAAGATTAGGTCTTTCATAATCAGCACTAGGTCCGGTTATTCCATCGCCACATGCTCCGTAAATAGATCCTATATCAGCAACCTCTAGTATATTATCTTGTGTGGCAACATTCCCATCATCCGGAGAGAATGCATACCACTTATATGAACCATCATATCCTGTAAATTCGTTATTATCCCATAAAACAAAACCTCCACTACTAGAGTCTAATAAAATAGAAGTAGGTTGTAAAAGATTGTAGTTTAAACTATCTGCAGCGTTTTGATCAGTATAAACAAGCGTTTGATTTTTCGCAATATCTAGTAAAGACCAAGTATCATTATCATTTACATCTTGTCTATAGTAAATAGTTATTGCATCAAAGTTAAGTTTTGAATCATCCCATTCAACCTCAGTCATAGCATTACAAACCGCGCTTACGTTAGCAGGATCTTGGCTAAGAAAATAACAATCTAGCGATTTAGTTTGATATACAATATCTGGTGGACATACATATAGTCTATTCACTTGCGCGACCGCGTTTGGATCGTTGGTTGGATCGTTGGGCTCTGGATTTGGATTTGTTTGCCAACCGTTATTGTAAGAGTAATATCCTCTACTTGGAATCTCAGGATCATCCTCTTGATTGTAAATACCATCTGCTAAAATTCTATCAGTAGGTGCTGTAGCACCTGAGTATTGGTTAGCAGAAAATTCATCTGGGAATAATTGACCACCTACAGATACAACATCTGTTAGTGTTGCAGTAGGACCTATATTTTGCCAAGCTTCTCCCTCTTCATAGAGTCCACCACAATAAAGTGATGAGTTTTCAGAATATCTAACTACAATAGACCATGCATTACCCCCTGTAATAGTACAGTTTAAAAACTCTTCAATAGCCCCTGTTGTCGCGTTTAATTTAGCAGCCTTTACCGTTTGCTGTGATGTTTCCTCTAATGAAACCCAAGCAGAATTAGAGCTATTAGGTACAACCGGTAAAGTTAACGAGGAATCTTGGTATAAAACATCTCCTATTGCTAAATTAGCTAAAAAGGTTGCCCCGCCTTGACCAGTATTATAGTAGTATATTTCACTAATTGGTCTTTCTAGTCCACATGCTGCTGCATCTGAATTTGAAAAACTAGAATGTCTTACAGCTCTATAAGGTACTGCAGTCACGTTAAATGTATAAGTTACATCATTGCTCTGATCAGATAAACCAAATTGGTCAGTTGCTCTTAGGGTTACAGTAACCGTACCTGGCGATGAACCTACAACTGTTAATGTATTGCCACTAAGAGTAGCATTAGCACCTGTGTCAGTTCCTCCCTGGCCTATTTTAGTAATCGTTACTGTATGTCCCTCAGGGTCTGTTGTAGCAATATTACTCACAACATGTGCAGTCCCCTGGTCAATTGCAATAGGAGCAGGATTTGATACGTTAAAGTATGGTGCTGTATTACCAGGTGCTGTAATTTGAATTTGAACCTGACCTACATCAATTCCACCTGCAGCATCTGTTGCTAAAAAGTAAAATGTATCATCAACTGAAGATGCCCCAGGGTTTAAAGTCGCACTTGCATTGGTTGTATACTGCCAGACCTCTGCTGCAATATTACTTACAGAACCATAAGTTAGCGTAGCATTTATTTGTGCTAAAGTCTGTGGAGTTCCATCTGCTAAACACCATTGAAACGGTTGTAAAGCTCCACCGATTAAATCATCAGTCGCAGCTCTACTAAAGTTAACATTAATGCCAGCTCCAGTTCCTGAAATAGTCTCTGAAACATTTGTTGCAACCGGATCTTGGTTAGTAGGGGCAGTTACATTTATGATAATATCAGATGTATTACTCTGTCCTCCGTTTGGATCTGATACCAACCACCCTGTTACAGTCTCTGTTCCCTGAAATATTGTTCCAGGATAATATCGTAATTCATAGCCGGGTAAAGTATATGGAAGGTCGTTGACTGTAAGATCTACACCTGAAAGCACCGGATCTCTAAAAGTACCGTTAGCAGGTATATCACTAATTACCCACTCTAAACTATTATTAGGATTACCTTCAGGGTCATTAGTTCCTGCAGATAAATCAATAGTTACAAAATTCAGTGCACCCCCAGTCTGAGTAATAGTAGCATTTACATCGGATGTTACCGGCGGTTGATTCTGACTAGAATCTATAATAGTTATAGTCTCAGTTGTTCCATCTGTTAATGTTAATACAATAGTCTCTGAGCCCTCTGGAGAACCACCACTATTTGTATTATCACTGAAATCATTAGAAACAGTAAATTGTAAAGGAACTGTAGTAGCATTACTAAAATCTAGAGTCGCTGTCGTATTCCCTGTTCCAATCTCAGTTGGCCATGTTGTAAAATCTGCTTCTACCGCAGTACTACCAACCAGATCAAGAGATGTTGTACCACCTGTTACACTAGCCTGAATAGTTACATTTATTGTATCACCCTCATTGAATTCTAACGGACTAGGTGTTGCACCATTACTATCAGTTACTAAAATAGTAAATGTTTGAGCTGGAGGTGC
>Ga0181418_1000645_pt1 | contig 11666 bp, 18 predicted proteins | sample 41SPOviralmetaG_FD_130143 | JGI IMG/M metagenome (GOLD analysis project Ga0181418, IMG submission 130143) | Marine viral communities from the oligotrophic San Pedro Time Series (SPOT) site, San Pedro Channel, CA, USA - 41 SPOT_SRF_2013-03-13 | ecosystem: Environmental > Aquatic > Marine > Strait...
ATTGATTAAATCATCTTTGTCTATATTTTCTTTATCGTATTCGTTTAGGTGAAATCCTATTTCTTCCATTAAACTTTCAAATGTTGTTTCCATATTCAATTATATTATCCGTTAATATTCGTATTTAGTTTGTGAGTTTCAATTATACCTAGTACATCTACTCTAGTTAATTTATTTTCCATTTGCAAACCTATTGCCCAAGTTAAATCGTTTCCGTAATTATCTGTATATATCATTGTATTCGTTTTTTATCATTCCTTTTTCTCTTTCACTCATTTCACTGAAAGTATATTGTTCGCCAAACATTTTTTTAGTTAATGTTTCTAACTTATTTTCGTCGTAGGTGTATAGTATTTTTTTCATATTATCTTACTCTATCGTATTTAGAAATTGGTATCATTGCAATTAACTCTACTAATCTTTTTCTTTGAGTTTCAGTAGGTTTAGTATAAGTACCTATTTCGTTGATTTCTTTATATATTTTATTTAATTTCATTTTATTATTATTTATTTATTACACTTATATTATCCATTTCACTTCGTATTTACTTTGTAGTTGTATAGCATTTGCAAAGTAGGTTATTTGTTTACTATTGTAAAATTGTTTACAGTTGTAACCCTGTACCTCACTCACCGAAAAAGTGTGACATAAGGTACTTAAGGTTAATTAGTAACTAGCTATTGTCACTATTTTCTAGAAGATTAATTCTTTCAATTACTTTACTTCTAACATTACTTGGCATGTCGGTAGACTGTGACCAATAACCTCGCTTAATCCAGCATGGTAGAATGTTTAGTTTAGGTAACATTACTTTTAATACTTCGTCATGATTGTAGGTGACTTGTTCATGTTTGTTGTTAATGAAAGTTATTATTTGATTTCTACCTAACCAACTTTTTCTTACTACGAAATTGTTTCGGTGAATTGGTGGAAAGATTTCGCTTAATTGTTCTTTACTCATTGTCTTAGTTACTTCATTTAAATTACTCATATTATATTTATTTAGATTTATTAGTTACTTACTTACACTTATATTATCCAAAGTACATCGTGTTTACGTTGTAAAAGGTAAAAACTTATAAAGAAATATTTAAAAAGGTGGGGGGGTGGGGTAAAATAAATTGATTTTATTATAAGGTATACAAGGGTAATACGGTGGTGTAACCCATTAGTTCCCTATATGACATTAGCCTGTAAAGGTATATAAGTAGCTACCTAACGTCACTGATTAACAATTAGGTATAATAAGTAATAATAAAGTATGGCACAAAAACTATCAATGAAAGCCCGATTAGCAAAAGCGAAGCGAGATAAGAAATATGCGATGAGCGAGTGGGGTAAATATAAGAAGCGTACTGCACAGGCAAAGAAGTGTAAGAAAGGATTTGATTTTGATCACAGATTAGGCAAGTGCATCAAAGCATCTAAGAACAGAGCCGGTGGAAAAGGCGGTACTAAAAACGAAAAGACCCAACGAAGATACGGGTATTAAAATACAACTATGGCTAGACTAACCTCATACATTAATCAGAATCCAAGTGATAACGATCTTTTAACGGGATCGGAATTTATATCTATAGGGCAATACAAGACAGGCAACTACAAGTTAGTTGACTTAGCAACATATTTTGCTGACTTCTATTTACAGAATGGATCGGTATACAGTTTGGCTACTATGTCGAACTCAATTACTTTAAATGCAACTAACCATTCGGCATTGGCAGCAAAGAATACTAATCTATCTGCTAAATTTGGAACATACGATTCGAATAATAATTTTACGATAGACACATCGGCAGATTATTTTGATGAAGTTAAGACTTATGCGGATAGTCAATCAGCAGCAGCATCTAAAATAACTAACTTAGGTGCAACAATGGGTACCTTTGATGGAAACAATAATTTTGCACTACAACTTTCCTCTTCTTTTAAGCAAGCTATAACTACGGAGGTTGATGCTAATTCTGCTGTAGCAACAAATCTTTCTACACTAGGAGCAGCACTTGGAATAAACGAAGTTAATGGGCAGCAAGCAACACAAGCAACAGCAATTGTAAACGGGGCAACTAATTCAACAACTACCAGTACAGTGAATGGTGCATTAACAGATTCAACTGCTCTTGTAATATCTGCGGCTAATTCCAATTTAGAAGTTGGGCAATATGTATCTGGAACAGGTGTGAGCGCGACTAACGTACCTAGAATATTGAGTATAAATTCTGTTAATATAACTTTAAGTAAACCAATCACGGTAGCCAATGGAGCTACACTTACTTTTACAGGTACGGCAACTATCGCAATTGACAACATAACAGGAACAATAAGACCTGGGTTTATAATAAAAGGTACAGGTGTTGGAGTAGGAACAGCCGTATCTACTATAAACAACAACAGCTTAGTAATGACTAAAGCTGAAAATTTAGCTGACAATACTGCACTTACATTTTTAGGTATATATGCAGCGGTTAATGAAGCCTCCCAAGCTATTGTAGATACAAGTGGTAAACTTACTGCATCTTACGGTTTAAATGTGGATGCGAACGGTAACATTGCCAGTATGAAACTATTAGCGGATGAAACTTCCTCGGCTATTAGTTTTTCTGCAGATAGCTTTAAAGTATACAATGGAACCTCAGCTGTGGCACCTTTTGAGGTGGCTAATGGGGTAGTTAAAATAAAAAGTGCAAATATAGGTACTGTAGCATTCGGCGATTTATCTGGTGCACCAGCTACATCATTTACACAAATAGTTTATGCATCGGACGCAAACGGAACGTCACCTTCACTTACTAAAGGTACCAGAACGTTTTATGCAATATATCAAGGATCAACATCAGTTGACTTGAACAACTTACCAAACACATTAGTATTTAATCCTATTACAGGTAGCACAGGTGCTTCTGGCGCGGATGCTAAAACAATAAAGCTAAGTACAAGCGCTTTAGTTGTTAAATACGATTCAGAAGGTAACAACCCTTCTCCATCTACAATAACACTTACAGCAAATTCTACAAATTTTGCCAATGGCTTCTTTAAATTTACTGGTGGTGGATCACACTTTACGGATGAAGGAACGTATACAGACGGTACGGGACAAAACCAAGACACAGCAACTATAACAGTTCCTTCAACATTTTCAGGGTTTGGCGCTCCAATTGAAATGAGAGCTGGTGTGGCGGATGGCGATCAAATTGAAGATGCTTTTGATACTATAAACATTGCTCCTGTAAAAGAAGGATCAAACGGATTAACAATTGTTTTATCTAATGCGGCACATTCAGTACCTGCAGATAAAGACGGTACGGTACTAACAAGTCCAGACGGATATGCAGGTTCTGGTACAGATATAGTAGTATTTGATGGAGCAACTGAATACAATAGTGTTGCTCACGACGCAACTCCTGGTAATAACGAGTTTAAAGTAACAACAAGTGTAACAACAGGAACTATAACTGTAGGTGCTCAAGATATATCGGCTAATAAAGTAACATTCGCTAAGCACAGTGGAATGACAAGCGATTTAGCTATTATTGAATATACTATTAACGTAGAAAATACAACTACAATAAAAAAATACCAAACAATAAATAAATCAAAACAAGGCTTAACTGGTGCAGCAGGAGGCACTGGAGCAGCTGGTATTAATGGTAAATCAGTTAATTTAACAGCAGGGGATTTAAGTTTTGAATATAATGCAGCCGGTTCAACACCTAGCCCAGCAAGTGTAACAGTTACTGCAACTGCATTTAATTTAGCGGGAACTGGTTATTATGAGTTTTTTTTAAATGATGTTTCTACGGGACAATCATCAACAACAAATACTTATACTTATACACCTAAAGCTGCCTATGCAGATATGCCGGAAAAAATTGAAGTTGAAGTAAGGGATGGTGGTGCAACTGAGGCTATTGTAGCTAGAGACCAAATAAGTATGATCGGTATAAAACCCGGTGCAGATGGTACAAATGGTACTTCACCTTATGTGGCTATATTAAGTAACGAGGCACACACATTACCTGCAACAGGAACAGCAGCAAATGCAGCAACCTACACAGGGTCTGGTACTACTATAGAAGTTTATAAAGGAACTACGCAATTAGACAGTGTTGCTTCTAGTAATACACCTGGATCAGGTCAATTTACTGTAACAGCGGCAGTATCGACTACAGCTTCAGTTAATGATATAACGGCGGGGGCGATAACGGTATCTGGAAATCCTGCGGTAGTAGCGGATCATAGTAACATGGTACAAAATAAAGCAACTGTTACTTATACTATAAATTGCGAAGATCAAGTTACTTTAACTAAAGTTCAATCTTTATCTAAATCTTTAAAAGGTAACACAGGAAGTCCAGGGGGCACAGGTGCGACAGGAGCTAGAAGTTTTTCAACTTATTTATTTTTCCCAGTGCCGTATACAGATGCTAATAATGCAGCAAATGGTCCAGGGTTTAATACACAAAATCTAGCATATAGTTTCAGCAATAATACTTTTAGTGGATTACCATCAGTTACAGTAGACAGCACGGCTTACACTTGGAGTCAATCTGCTCCGTCGGCAACGCCTGGTTCTGGCAGTAATAATTATTGGCACGTGCAGGTTACCGTTGTAGAAGGTGCTTCTAGCAATACTATAACTGTTGGTAGCGTTACTAGAATGTTTGGATTTAGTGGTTTAGTTACATTTACAGGAACAAATAATAACACTTTAACTGACGGAACAAATAACTTTAATTATACAGCTATTGATGGCGGTGCGATTACAACAGGAACAATAGCGGCTGCTAGAATAGATACTGGTATATTAAGAGTAGGTGGTGATTTAACGGGTAGTGTTAACGGGGTGGCCGTTGCAACAGTTACAACCGGAGCAGCATCAGGAGCAACCGCTCAGCAAAATAATTCTGCTAAAACCGCTGGAACCGTTGGAGGTTGGACAATAGATGCTGGTGCGATTTACTCAGGGACTAAAGACACTTCCGGTTATACAACAGGAGGTATAACTATTAACAGTGGTGGTTCAATACATACTAAACAATTTTATGTAGATACAAGTGGTAATGCGTTTTTTAAAGGTAATTTATCAGCTGCTGGAGGTACTTTTGCGGGTGATTTAGAGGTTAGCGGAACAGCTTTAATAAAAGGTACAGACACTACAAATAATGAATTTACTGCAGTAAAAATAATCAACACGGGATCAACCAATGGTAAAGTTGGTATGAAATTACAAAACAGCTCGGGTTATTTTGCACAGTTTTTTTTAGACACAACTACAGAAAATGACATAAATAATTACGGTTTTGATTTGCAATTAGGGCCGGCTTCTGGTGGAGGTGTAAATACTGTTGCCCATTTTAATGCGGGGGGATTATGTGTGCCAGCGGGTACAGGTACAACCGGAACTTATAATGGTAGAAGCATATTTTTTAATAGTAATAATGCTGCGGTGGATTCAGATTCAGGTAGACTGCACGTAAACAACTACTTTAAAACTTTCTTTTTAGATATTCCTACTCCTCGTACAGATGATACTTGGGCAAACAAAGGGTTCGTTATGAGAAAATGGAATACAGGGGGATACAGCCAAGAAATACTTTCTGTAAAGCCATCAACAAATAGTTTGCATGTTGTTGGAGATATAGTAGCCTCTGAAACATCTGATAAGAGATTAAAAGATAATATAAAGCCAATACAAAACGCTTGTGAAAAAATAAATAAAATAGGGGGGTATGAATTTGATTGGAACGATAATCAAGAATTATACGAAGGACACGATGTTGGTGTAATAGCTCAGGAAATAGAAGAAGTGTTGCCTGAAGTTGTTGAAACAAGAGAAGATGGCTATAAAGCTGTTGATTACAAAAAAATAGTACCGTTACTTATAGAAGGTATAAAAGATTTACAAAGACAAATAGACGAATTAAAAAATAAATAATATGGCAATAACTTATAATTGGGACTGCAAAACATTGCAAGTTTACACTAGTCATACCGACTTTAGTGCTTCACCTATAACTAAAAGCAATGTAGCACATTCGGTTATATGGACATTAACAGGAACTAACGATGATGATATTAAAGCTAATATAGTTAGAAAAACTATTTTACCTATTAATGATTTATCTAGCTTTCAAGAAAAAAATGATTTAACTAATGAAATAGTTAAAGGCTGGGTGTTTAAAATAATAGGCCCAGATATGAAAGCAGCTTACGAAGCGGAAGTTGCTGCATTAATAAACGAGCAAATAACCCCTACAGAAATAACTGTAATATTGGAATCGTAAATGGCTTTACAATCTAGTGGATCAATATCTATAAGTCAAATAAAAGCAGAGGTTGGCGGTACCAGTAGTTCACTGAGAAGTTTATCAAATACAGCAGGTAAATCAGCACCTGATGGTATGCAAGAATTTTATGGGTATAGTGGTGCTCCTACGTATAATTACAATAGTAATATGCAAGTGGGAAGTGGACAATATTATTCTAGCATAGCGTATGGGTACGCTAACACCGCTAGTATTCATGTATTCGGTACTTTTGGATTTTTATATCCCGCGAGTTTTAATTCTCAATCGTTTGATGGTTTGTATTGGCAGGGTAACAAAATATATTTTTATTTTACAATTAGTAAACCTACATGGACAACCTTATTAATAGGGGGCACGAATTTTGGTGGGTCTTCTGGTTGGACAAGTGTTCACAGCAAATTATGGACGTATTCCACGTCAACAAATCCTTTCGGAACAAGTGGCAGTGTTAACATAAGTGCCATATATTAAAATACCTAACAACCACGTGATTATAGTAACATAAGACCAAAACCAATGACTTATTTTTACAAAACCTATTCTTGGTCACAAGGTGACTCAGGAATACCCGAAGAAACCAGAACTCTTTGGGAGCACATCGCTATGAAAAAAAACTGGCGTATTGTTCAACTACCTAACGGTTTTTTTCAAGCCGAATACAAAGATCCAAAAAATGAAGAAAATTGGATTGACGTAACAAGGCGTGAAACTTTAGAAAGCTGTGAAGCTGCAATTGATGGAAGCATATCGCATTACACAAAAAAGCTTGAGTTTTTAAAAGGGCCTAAGATAGTTAAAACCTTCAAATAACCACTTATACTAAAAAATTTAATTAAATGGAATATAATAACCCAAGTGAGATAGTAAAGGATCTGTCCTTCGGAACAGATGCTAGAACAAAAATAATGGCAGGTGTTGATAAATTAACTAAAGCAGTTAAATCAACCCTCGGCGCTTCTGGTAAATGCGTAATTTACGAGGACGCTCTCGGAAGACCGGTGATAACAAAAGACGGAGTAACCGTTGCGGAAAGCGTAGTCTTAATTGACCCGGTCGAAAATATGGGAGCAACCCTTATAAAAGAGGCTGCCAAAAACACAGTGAAAGAAGCAGGTGACGGTACTACTACAGCTACCGTCCTTGCTCATTCGCTTTTGAATTTAGCTAATAAAGCAAAAGACAAAAACAATATAAGAGATATAAAGCAGGGGATAGAAACGGGATTAGAAAAAGTTAATAAAGAACTTACTGATAAAGCGGTGGACGTTAAAGGAGACATGCTAGAAAATGTCAGTTCAATTAGTTGTAATAACGATAAAAGCCTCGGAAAGATTATATCGCAAGCATATTCGAAAGTGGGTAAGGACGGAGTGGTCCTTATGGAAGAGTCTGAGACCGAAAAAACAAACGTTGAGTTTGTTGAAGGCACACAAATAGATTGCGGACTCAAATCGCCATACTTTGTAACAGATAAGGATAAAGGAAAAGCTGAACTAGATAACCCGTACGTAATGATAGTTTCTTCTCCAATCCCCAACATTCGTAAAATTCAGAATGTACTAGAGTTTGTAATCAAAGAAAAAAGAAGTCTGCTTATTGTAGCGACCGTAGAACAGCAGCCATTAGCAGCATTGCTAGCAAATAAAGTTAAAGGCAATATAAAAGTCAATGTGATTGACTTACCTGGATTCGGGCCTACTAAACAGGACACAACTGAAGATCTTGCGATTCTTACCGGAGCAAAGGTAATAAACGAAGAGTTAGGGGATGATTTAGATTTAATTCAACCTGATATATTAGGACAAGCAATAAAGTCTGTTACAGACGATAAAAACACTGTCTTAACTATAATGGATCAAGGTCCTATTCTAAATGAAAGAATAGAAAAAGTTGAAAACAAAATAAAAGAAGAAAAGAACCCTTACTTTAAGAAAAAGCTACAACAAAGATTAGCAATGTTAAATGGATACGTTGCTATTATAAAAGTTGGTGCTAATTCAAAAGTTGAGTTAAAAGAAAAGAAAGATAGAGTTGAGGATGCAATATATGCTACTAAAGCAGCATTACAAGAAGGTATTGTTCCAGGCGGTGGAGTTGCACTATTAGATGCTTCATATAACATAAGACCTGAAAGCGATGGGGAAGCTATTTTGCTTGAAGCAATAAAATCACCATACGCTACCATACTTGAAAATGCAAATTTAGAATATCAAGAATCTGGACACATAGGTAAAGGAATAAATGTAATCAACGGAGAAGTTGTTGATATGATTAAAGAAGGCGTTATTGATCCTGTTCTTGTAACTAAAACAGCTCTTAAAAATGCAGTAAGTGTTGTTAATACTATTTTTTCTGCAGATTGTGTAATTAATAATATTCGATTAGATGAAAGCAATTAATTACTACGTAGTCATAGAAAAAATAAAAGAAGCACCAAAAAAAGTTGGAGGCTTAGAACTTACTGAAGATCAAAATAAAGACATTAGGTATTTAAAAGGTAAAGTTATATCTGCTGGCAATCTAGTAGAAAACCTTAATGAAAATGATATAGTACATTACGATAAAGTTGCCGGACACGGTATAGAATTTAATGACAAACTATATTATGTTTTAAAACTTGCTGATATTGTACTTGTGGAATGAGAATAAGTGCAGATAACATAAAAGATTTAAATTTATTAAAATACTACAGGCTCATTCGTAAATGGGCCTGTAAAACTTATAATATAAAAGATGCAGATCTTGAGTTACTTATTTATTTAGATTGCAAAGATCGATTTACACGTAATGAATTTATTGATGGGGTGTATACCTATAGTTGGGACAAAGACAGATGGGAAAGATTAAGAAGAGATGGTTGGATTGATGTTTGGAGAGAAAGAAATCGTGTCACTCAAAAATACACAATATACAAAACAAGTTTTAAATGTAAGCAATTAATTAAACGAATATATCGTATAATGCTTGCAGAAGAAGATTTGCCAACAGGAACAAGAAGTAAATTTTTTAATAACCGATCGTATACAGATAAAGTTTATAATAAAGCTATAGATGATATGATCAAAGATAAAAACAGATAGTTATGCCAAAAGTAGGGAAAAAAAAATTCGCTTATACATCAAAAGGTAAAGCAGCTGCGAAAAAATACGCAAAGAAAACAGGTAAAAAAATGTCTAAAAAATAATAAGATGGCAAAAAAATTAACAGCTAATCAAAAACGAATAGCTAAAATGGCACCACCATATAATGTAATTACTGGTGCTGATTTTGCTAAATTAAGAAAGAAAAAGAAAAAATAGTTATGCCTAGTAAAAACGCACCATCAAGAAAAAAATCTAAAGGCTATTACACTAAAGTTAATAAGAAAGGCGGTACTGGATCAAAAGCTGGTGGTGGTATGTCTAAAAAAGGTGTAGCTAAATACAGAAGAGATAATCCTGGAAGTAAGTTAAAAACTGCAGTTACAACTCCACCGTCTAAATTAAAGAAAGGAAGTAAAGCCGCTAAAAGACGTAAATCATTTTGTGCAAGATCAAAAGGGTGGAAATCTGAAAGAGGTAGGGCTGCTAGAAGAAAATGGAATTGTTAAATGGAAAGTAGAGGTTTAGGAGATTCAATAGCAAAGTTTACTAAAGCTACAGGTATAAAACGTGTAGTTGATAAAGTATCGTCTGGCTTAAACATACCTTGTGGTTGTGAAGCTAGGCAGAATGCATTGAATAAAATTGTTCCATATAAAATGAAAAAAAGATGAGTAAACCAAAAAAGAAATTTGCGGATAGTACAGTAGGTAAACTATTGTTTGGTGCTGCTTCATTAGTTAACCCTACTTTGGGCAATTTAATTAGTGGCGCTTCAACTCCGGCAGAAGCTATAGCAGCGATAGGTAAATCCGACGCAAGCAGCGAAGATAAAATAAAATTACAACAGCTCATATTTGAACAACAGAATAAAGAAATGGAAAGCATCACCTCAAGGTGGCAAGCGGATTCCATGTCAGACTCCTGGCTTTCGAAAAATGTACGGCCACTAGTTTTAGTGTGGTGCATTGTTATATTTTCATTAGCCGGAATACTAGACAGTGTCGAGTCGGTGCCATTTCATATAGGTGAAACATGGAACGATACTTTTGAAAAAGTTATGATGAGTGTGGTTCTTGCATATTTTGGCGGACGAAGTGGAGAAAAGGCTGCGAGCTTATTTAAAAAATAAAATTTAATGGCTAGACTTAGTACCTATAATGTAGATACAGACGTTTCAAAAACAGATTTGTTAATTGGAACAGATTCCTCCTCGGGAACTAAGAATTTCCCATTACAAAGTATTGCGGAATTTTTAAACGAGTCAAGCCTTTTAAATGTTAATGGCCAAGTAATATATAAATTTGAAGCATCAACAAATACACCTAGTGCTGGTACTTTTGTTATAAGCGGAGGGGGAAGCAGTGGCTCAAATTTGAATTCAATAAGCCATTTAATTTTTCATCATTTAAATAGCAATCAAAATAATATTGCTCAATACTTAAATTATTTCAATGGTCTATTTGTTATGTTAACTCAAACAGATGACCAAAATACTTTTGCTTTATATTCAGCAACAGTATCATCAAACACAGCTAATCAAACGGATTTTTACTTATCTTTTATTGAAGGTAATGGTGTAATAACAGGAGATAAATATTATGCACTATCCTATTCTCCTAAAGGACAAACTGATAAAACTTTTATTTCAAATGAAATTTCTTTTAATGCAAATAGTCCGGTAACAATAAATCATAATTTAAATAAATTTCCTTCCGTAACAACAGTAGATACAACGGGAGCACACATAATAGGAGACGTTCAACATATAAATGCGAACTCATTTAAAATAACATTCAATGTACCTTTCTCTGCTAAAGTGTACGCAAACTAAATAATATGGCTTTACAATATTTAACACACATAGATTTAAAGAAAAACGAATTACGAAATGCCGTAATTGAAGTTTCTGCAAATGCACCTTCAAGTCCAGCAGAGGGGCAGATATATTACGATAGTACTGTTGGGGATAAATCAATACATGTATATAATGGATCAGCTTGGGTATCGGTTGGTGGTGATATTACCGGGGTACTTGGCGGTACTGGATTATCTGGCGGCGGTACTGGAGGAACGGTAACTTTAAACATCGCAGACTCTGGTGTTACTGCAGCAACTTATGGTTCTTCAACGGCAATTCCAGTTATAGCGGTAAATGCGCAGGGGCAAATTACATCAGCTAGTACAGCAACTATTAGTACAGATTTAACTATAGCGGCAGATTCTGGGTCAAATGACGATGTAACTTTAGGGACTGATACATTAACATTTTCTGGA
>Ga0181418_1000646_pt1 | contig 11657 bp, 16 predicted proteins | sample 41SPOviralmetaG_FD_130143 | JGI IMG/M metagenome (GOLD analysis project Ga0181418, IMG submission 130143) | Marine viral communities from the oligotrophic San Pedro Time Series (SPOT) site, San Pedro Channel, CA, USA - 41 SPOT_SRF_2013-03-13 | ecosystem: Environmental > Aquatic > Marine > Strait...
AAAAATAAAAAAATTAGAGCATTATTATAAATTTATTGATTATGTTATTAGTAATTAGTCTTGTGTATTATCTAAGTCAATTTCTTCTACTTTAATTTCAGTATCAATATCCTCGTCCATATCGTCTCTCCAATCTATAAGTTGTAATCCTCTAGCAAATGGACTACTACCATTATACCAATTACAACTAATATTATCAGTTAAATTTGTAGTCCATAGCATTATACAATCTCTTGGTCCTAAGTCGCTATTTTCATATGCTTCTTCACTCAATTCATATTCATATATTTCTACTATTTCTCCATTATCTTCCCACTCTTTATATATATTCATTAATTCTTCTTTAGTATGGTGCTCATTAAACAATTCGCAATAGTCGTCTCCACTCATATATCCTACATTTTTGGTAATCATATTACCCTCTGTATCTTTACCAACTCTATCTGTATAATCTGCTTTAGAATTTCCAGTGTTTTCATCCTTATACCATTCCATATCCTTAAACCTTTTAGTATCCTCGTCCTCTTCTTCGCTTTCGTCCTCTGTTTCTACTTCTTGATTTTCCATAGTAAAGTTTGCTGACCAGTTCTCTAAACATTCTTCAAATCTATATATGAGTTCTTGCTCCATACCTTCTTCTCTATATTTATGTGGTTCTGCTAAAACATTAACAATCATAGTATTGTATTCGTCCCAAAATGCTTCTGTGGATTGCTCTTCGTATTTTGGGTTTCCAATATAAGTGAATTCATAAGAACCCTCGCTGTTGTAGTCTTGGTATAGTGAGATAATGTAATTACAATTAACACGGACGGACATAAGAAGACCACACCGAATATCGACATTGTTATAATTAGTTGTTTGGTTGTTTTGATTGAACATAATTGATAAATAATTAACAGAAAAAAAAAATTCAATTTTTTTTTTTTCAGTTCGAGTTGGTAGAAAAAAAGTATAAGCAAAGCAAAAAGTGTTGGAGTTGGAAAAAAAATTGGTTTTTAGATAATCTTAACCAAGGACTGAGTATCAAACTGTGAGTTATACCTTAGGAATGATTGCTGTAATAGTGGATTAGATACACCAGCACCATTTCTTATAGCACTTACATTAGCGTCGCCAGTATTTACTCTTGATTTTAATGTAAGGTTATAATCTTGATTTACAAAATTCTGTGTAAGACCTAATCCTAATGTATAATCAGCACCTACACCAAATACATCAGCAGCACAATTATCATTCTTAATATCACCAGCACCTAATGCTGCGTCGTCTATATCTTGTTTAATAGCAGAGTTAGTTAAACCTATACCAGCAACACTATGATAAGGTCTATTACCATTAAGTAATGAATTCTCAAATTGAATCCTTACTTCGGCATCACCATAAGCAAGTGCTGGGAATTGTAATGTTTTCTCACTAGCACCAGCAACTTGATTATCTTGGTTAGGTTTTGAAAAGGTTTCATAGTTATATGGAAACCTTAAACCATTTCTTGCTTGTTGATATGAAGCAAGACCTACTGGGGGTCTAAAGTTATTTTGGTTTTTCTTAAAAGTATTAGTTTGGTCGCTGTCTAAGAAAACACTAGATACTGATTTAACACTCTGTAATTGTGGTGTATAAGCATTAGCATTAATAGAAGAGTGAATATCATTAATAAGATTTAACCTACTGTCTAAACTCATTACTGGTGGAATATTCGCCATATCTTGCTCGTCTGGAACTACATATTTACCTTCTAACCTTATGTTTTTAAGAACATAAGATAAAGCACTAAAATCAAGAGCAGCACTATTAGTTGCTCCTACACGAGAAAACCTATTATGAAAAACTGCTCCATCACTTGCTAAATGTAATGTAATAAGTAATCCTCCAAGATAATCATCATCTAAAAATAGAGTTTCTTGGTTCATTAAATCAACTTGAATAGGAATACTAAAAAACTGTCCAATCATTCTATCATTAGCAGTTTTAATAGAGTGTGCTTGATTGTCTCCAATAGTAGCACACGCCAACATTCGCCTATTAAGTCGTGCGGCGTTTGTTCCTCCACTTAATGACTTAGTTAATGGTTCAATAAGATAATCATCAGTATTATGTGAATACGCTTCTGTTAAAGCAGTGTATTGTCCATAGTTATTGACTTGTGTTAATTCTATTAATGATTTTTTACTTTGAACAACTACTTTATCTATAACATTCTTAACACCTCCCCAATTTGGAAGATTAATACCAGTTTGCTTTAACATAGTAGCACCATTATTTTGAATTGCTCCACCATTCCAATTCCCAGCACCATATACATCTGCTCCATTAGCATAATTAGCACCAGTATTATCAGCAATAACAACATTATTATCTGCTCCTTTAATAAGTATTTGACCAACCAATTTTAAAGAAGTCATTTCTAACATTGCTGGTTGTGGTGGTATTGAGAATTTAATAGTTGGAAATCCTCCTTTACTTGAAAATCCACCAGAAACTTTCATATTTGGAAGTGTATTTTCTGTAAGAACTGCTGGATTATCATTTAAGGGTGCTAAACTAAAAGGTTTCTTAATAATCGGCATATTTTATATATTACTATAAGATTTTTTTTTTAAAATGTTTTTTTATTCTGCTTGTATTGTAAAATTAATAATAGATTTAGTTAATTGTTCTGCTGGTTTATCAGTTTCCATATCTAATATCAATATATCAAAGTTATTAGTTGTTATTGCTTGATTACTTAATGCGTTAATTATACCTAAACTTGCTTGATAAGAACCAACAATATCACCATTATTTTCTAAATATTTTTCATTATAAGGTGCTGGAATTGACGCTAATATAGGTTTTCTATAACCACTTCTATTTTTATCATTTGTATTTTTATATCCTTTAATAGGTAAATTATTTAATATAATACTATACTTATCTTTTGCTGCTGGTGAGTTAATTAAATTGTATAAGTAGAAAAATTCACTATTCTTACTTTGTATTTGACTAAATGAACCATATAAATTAGTCATATATAAAACAGCACCACCATAATCAAGATATGAGGCACTCTTTTCTGCTAGTTCAAATGGAGTATTTGTATTAACTACTAAATTTGCTAGTTCTTTACTTAAAGTCATACTATAATCTAACAAATGGGTATTTGTTTTATTTCCGTGTGTTGCTATACCATCTGCTTCTAATGAAATTTGTGTATAATCTAATTTACCACCTTCACCGTCTTTAGTCATACAAACTATAGGATTAAATGGAAAACCACTCGCCATTGCTTGTGCTAAGTTTAAAGTTCCAGCAGTATTTGCTGCTTTCATTGCGTCGCTTTGAAAGGTATTCATAAAACCTTGTGTAAAACCAAAATTTTGAACTCCTCCATCTACAACACTAAAATGAGGGAATTTTGTGTCTGTATCATATATTACACTTTTTGACCCATTTTGCCTCATTAAGAAATATCTAATATGTAAATCCCCTCTATGTGTGCCGTGTAAATATGAAAATTTTGCTCCTCTATCGAAATAAGTTTGAATACCTATTGAATATGCTTCGTCATTTCTTAACATACTGCTTAAAGGCATTTCAAAATCAACTACAGCGTGTGTTAGATTATCATTAAGTGTTCCGTCTCCATTATGAGCACTAATAAATTGTATATATGTTGGTGATGAAGGAGTTGCGTGTTGTAAAGAAGCAACACTACCCATTAATCTAAAACCACAATACGCCATAGGTATTGGTGGTGTTCCTCCTCCATTCTTTTTAGTTATAATTAAAGCACCATTAGTTCTTTGAGCATCATTTTGACCTCCTAAATGACTTGCTCCTACTCCATTTTCATTAACACCAGCATAAGATTCACTATATAATCCAACAAATATATCTCCTTCTTGGTCTCCAAAGTTTTTATTAGGTGTAAAAAGAATTGTATTTAAATGTTCTAATTCGTCAAAATTTCCCATATAAGAATTTAATTGATAAGCACCTTGAAATGTCGCACTTGCTTGATTATAAGTATCAAAATGACCACCAGTATGTTGATAAGGTGATTTACCTAAAGCATAAGAATTCCAACATCCAGCGTCTGGTAATGTTCCAGTAAAACTTCCAGTTGCTCCACTAGTATTTACTACTTGTCCAATATCACCAGTAGTATCAACATCTTTTCTATGTGTAGCGTGATATGTTGCTGGTAAATGATTATTTTGAACCATAAACCCCATTTCTAATGAAGAAGCATCCACAGATTTAGGAGGTATAATTAAATCAAAATCATATAAACATAAACTATTATTAGTTGCTATTGGTGTTGGGAAATTATCCCTTAATAAACACCTACCATTAGGTATTCCACTCTCACCTAACTTTTTATTTATCTCAGTCATTAAGGAATCCAATGTATAATTACCAGCAACAATTTCAACTGTTAAATCACTTGCTCTATCCCCACCATTAATTCTCCATATATCATTTCCACCTACAGAAATTCTATTATTTCCATTATTATGAAAATCATAAAATGGTAAAACCTTCTTAGCATTTATAGTTATAGTTTGGTTTTCAGTAAATCTTATTGAATTGTCCCTTTCAAACTGTGCCCAATTCAAAGAAACACTAGCATTTTCTGGAACGATTACTGGTTCATCAAATCTAACATTATAATTAAAACCATTACCTTCTGGACTAATACAATTAAAATTCATAATATATTGTATTAGAAGAAAAAAAAAAACAAAAATTACTTTATAAATACTATACAATACTAGGTGCTCCTACACTACCTTTTAACATATCAGTGCTATATCCACCACTCTGTTCAGTTGCTTCTTTATTTGGTGCGGTTAATTGTGGTCCTCCGCTATTTTCCTCGTGTCTATGTGCTTTTACAATTCCGTGGATAAGCATTCCTAAACCTACCATTTCTCCTAATATAGGGACACCTTCTGCTAAACCACCAGCAACATCCTCACCAACTGCTCCAACAATTTTTTTATTTATAAAATTTTTAGCACTGTCGAATATACTACTAGTAGCATCATCGGTTGGTTCTTTTCCCATAACATCTGGTAAATCTGCTTTTGGTGGGTCTGCGTCTGCTGTAGCAGTAGGTCTTGAAGGTGTATCTGTTTTAGGATTTACATTGCCTCCTTGTTCAGTTTTAACTACATTTGGTCCTACTGCTGCTGGTTTTGGTGCTAATAATGATTGGAATAAGTCTGGTTCGCCATCTATATCTAATTTATTTCCTCTACTCAAAACTCTACTTGCTGCTTGTGCTCCATAATCTGCTCCTTCTGTTGTTGGTTCTTCGTCGTCTAAGTCCTTTGCTAGTTCTGCTGGTTTTCCTCCTCTTGCGTCTTGTCCAGTAGTGTCTCTTACTCCTCTATCACTAGGGTCAGTTGCGTCTTTAAATGGGTCGTTTTCTTCTTGTCTAACTTCGTCTGTTTGTTGAACGGTTCTATCTGCTTGTTCTCCTTGTGCTTGTCCTTCACTACTAGATGCCGCCTTTTCTCCTTGACTTGCTGCTTTACTTGGTCCTTTACCGTCATCTTCTGGACCTTTTTGATTTTGATTTTTAGCATTTCTAGCGTTTCTTGCTTTTTGAATTTTCTTATATAATTTTGTTGTTGCGTGTGCTCCAGCAAAAGCACCAGTTAAACTACCGCCTATTTTCTCTACATATTCCATATGTTGAGCAACTTTATCTGTCTCTAAACTTCTCCCCATTTGAGACATATTAGCAGCAAGTTTATTATAATTGTCTTGCTGGTCGTTTAGTCCTTGTCTAAATTGATTAATTCTACTTTGAAAATCCGCCATATATTATTCATTTATATTTTATTTATTTATATTGCTTCGCTTTATTTTTTTTGGTTTTCTCCATTGGGTATTGGTGGTTTGGGTTGCTTCGCTATATCCTCTGTATCTTCTTCTTCTTCTTCTTCACTATCCATTATTTCACCTTTCCAAGGTTTTGCCCACCCTTCTTTTTTACTCCATATTAATTCATCGTGATTTCTTCTTGCTTCCAATTCTTGGACACTTAAAAAAGTAAAATCATATTCCTCCCTTCTTGACCTTCTAAAAATTTCATAAAATTCTTTATCACCACCACCAAAAAATGATAGTGCTTCTCCTATCTTTTTCATTTCTGCTTCTGGAAAACTACCCATAATATAATATGCTGTTGCGTTGTTTCTTAAAATAGTTGATATATACTTAAAATACTGTGTAGTAATACATACCGCCAATTTACCTTCTACTTCTCCATTTCCTATATGTCTAAACTTACTAGCAAGACTACTTATAGTATCCACTCTACCTCTACTAAAATTTACATCTCCTATAATATCGTCAAGTAATATTAACCACCTACCTTTTCCTTCGTCTGCTTTTACTAAATCTACAATTTGGTCTATTAAACCCTCACTAAATTCTTCAAATACAAAATCAAATTCATCTATCATTTATTTATTAATAGCGTCATTATGTGCGGTTGAACTTATAAGAATTCTAGTTTCAAAATCGTCAGCATAAAACCTTTCACTCAAATATAAGTTATTTATTAAAAGTGATTTTCCACTTTTTACTCTACCACAAACCAATATTAAATGGACTGGAGAAACTAAAGGGTATTTATCCTCTCCTTCATTCAATTTATCGTCTTCTATTTTAATAGGATATACCTTTAAATCTCTATCTTCTTTTAATCCTTCCTTTGGTTTTTTCTTTTTCTTTTTTTTTTCATCGTGTTCATCCTCCATTTTAATATCATAATCTTGCGTTTTATCGTATTTATAACTCATCTATACTTAATTTAATCGAAGGTTTTATTTCTTCTGGTTCTTCCTTAATAGGTCGTAATTTTTCTTTTGTAGTTCCAATAAGTCTATCTCCGTGTTCCCTTAAATATTTATAAAGTTGTTCTGGGTCTCTTTCCATATCTTTGCTTACTCCACTCATTATTTTTTCAAATTCATTCATTTCTTGACTATTTTTTAAATGTTTTACTGCGTCTGTTCTTAATTTATTGAATTTAGTAGAACTTTTATCTGCTTTTTGCTTCTTTTGTATAAAAGTTTGTTCTTCAATAACTTTCTTTTTAATTTCTCTTGTTTTTTTATTTTCATTCTTACTTTCAACAGTTGCTTTTTTATCTAATGCTGCTAGTTCTTTTCTTTTATTGTCCATTTCTTTTTTTAATTTTCGTTTTTCCGCCATTTTCTCTCTACCTTTCTTTAATCCTTCTAGTTGTTTTTCTGTTAGTATTCGTTTTTTCTTTGGTTTGGATTCCTTAATAAATATTTCTTCCTCACTCATATAGTTTTACTATATATTATTTTTTATATTTTTTAACTCGACCTTTTGCTTTTTTCTCTGCTACTGCTTTTTTCTTTTGTGCTGGTGTTAATTCCTTCATTGTCGTAGGTGTGTCTTTTGTAATTCTCTTTGTAGGTCTAAATATTTTACCTTTTTTTCCTTCGTATGTTTTCTTACCGTCTTGTGTTCTCCAGTCTTCTTTCATCCAACGAGTTATACCAGTTTTTTTTGGTTTTGCTCCACTATAACCACCACCCATTTTTTTATATGCTTTAACTACTAGGGCACTTTTATAAGCACTATGCTTCATAGAGGAATATTTTGCTTTTGCTTTAGAGTATAAATTTTTATTAGTTGGAGTAGGCATTTATATATTATGTTTATATTATATAAATGAATGTAAAAAAATTATTTGAAGAACTACTTGCTATATTAGAAGTAATGAGACATCATATATTAAAAATTGAAAGAGAAAATAAAAAGTTAAGAAATGATATAAAAAGATTACAAGAAGATATAACTAATATAGTAGAAAATCACAAACCTTAATATGTTGCTCGTGGTCCTTTTCCTCTTGGTGCTGTATTTTCACCCTTTACTCGCCCTTTTACTTGCGGTCTTGTTTGTTCTACCGACTTTACCTTGTTTCCACCTACTTTCTTAGCAACCGTTCCACTTGCTGCTCTTGGTTTTGAGGTTGCTTTTGGTTGTGTTATTTTTGTAATATCTTTTTTAGGTTTAGTCTGCTTTGCTTGTGCTTTTTGTTTTACTGGTTTAGAACTCTTCATTACAGTTCCATTCGCCATTTTATTTGTTTTTGGTTTTTTACTTATAACATTCTTATTTTTTGTTGTTTGGTTTCTCGCTGCTTGGGTTTCTTTCTTTTTTCTTGGTGCTCTTGGTGCTCCTCCACCACCGCCGCCACCGCCGCCACCGCCTCCATTAGGTGGTCCTCCACCGCCGCCGCCGCCGCCTCCTTTTGGAGTTATTGACGATAATTTACGAACACCACTTTGTGCCGTATTAACTGAACCAGTATTTTGAGGTGGTGGAGGTTGTCTTGCTGGTGCTGGTTGTAATTGTGTTGTCGCTGTTGTCGCTGTTGTCGCTGTTGTCGTTGTAGGTATTGATGGTAATTTTCTTTTTTTTTTTATTTTAACTTTTTTTTCTCCACTAGTGCTATATCCACTATCACTTGCTGCCCCCCCTCCTCCTTCTAATTCTCTTAATTTTTTTTGAAAACCTTTAAGCATTTGTGGGAAAGTTTCTGTTTTAGTTGCTTTACCAAAAGCACTACTTCTAGTTTCTACCATTTTTTGTTTTCCTTTTTTTATTTCATTTTGAGCAAATGCTATATTTCGTTTTAATTTTTCAATCTGTTTTTCTCTATCACTCATTATATATTATTAGTAAATAAAAAAATTTAGTCTTTATTGCTTCGCTTATTTAGTTTCTATTTGGTCTTGGATATTTTTTCTTTTGTTGTTCCTTATACCTATTTTTAGCAATTTTTTCCTTAATAGTATTTTTACAACATTTACAATTATACCACCCTAAGTTTTCTTTACATTTACACATAATGAATGGACAATAATGGTGTGGTTCGCTGGGTGTAAGGTCATTACTACTATATAAACCTTGATTAATACTAATTTCTTCACTGGGAAACATACCCCAAATATGTTTAATTCTACTTCTACCTTCAGTTTTGTATTGCTTACAATTACTGAATGTATAATCACTACCGTCTTCATACATTTCTTTCCACCATATAGTTTTATCAGTTCTTCTAGTAATTTTGTAATATTTATAATTGTATTTACCAGTTTGTTCGCAAGTATCGTAGGATTTCCATTGATAAGTTTTATTAAGTTCGAATTTGAGTGTTTGATTGGACATAATGAATAAATAATTAACGAAAATAAAAAATTCAATTTTTTTTTTTTCGGTTCGGTTCGTCATTAAAAAAGGTAATATGATTATTTTTCTCTATCTTTAAGTTTAATATGTTTTTGTTTATGTTTTATCTGTTCTTCATTTCGAGTAAAAAGTTGTTCTAATCCATCTAACACTACTTTTTTAGTATAAACATTATATAGTTTAGAGATTTTAGAACAATCTTCACAAATATGAGTAGTATATAAAGTAATTCCACACAACTTACAATCAAACATTTATATATTAACTCAAGAAAATTATATTTTTCAATATAATCCAATATTGATTTAAGTTCTTCCGTCTCCACCTCCTCCAGCATTTGGGTTAGGTCTATTCCTTCTTTTAATTTGTTTAACTTGTTTTTTTGCTTTAAATTCTCCTTGCTGGATTTCTCTAACTTTTCCAGACAATCTTTCGAGGTAGTCTTGTTGAAAAAGTGCTTGTTTTTGAGCATTTCCAGATGAGTATGACGCAATAGGTTTCGCCATACTTGAAGCGATTGTTGGTGGTGCTGCGAGTTGTCCAACATTTCCTTTTGCTTTTGCTTTAAATCCACCTCTTCTTTTTTCTGGAGTTCCTTTGTTTTTTTTTGGAGCGTCTTTGTTTGCTTTTTTTCTGTAGATTGTTTGTTTAACGCCGTCTCTAGTATGGACGACTGCTGCTTCGTAGTCTGGATTGTTTTTTCTTTTAATTGTTTGCTTGTTCTGCTTACTTTGTATATTTTTTTCGGCATACATTTTTATAATATATACAAAGAAAAAAAATATATATATATTATATAAATGAGTGATAATTTCAAAAAAAATAAACCTCTATATAAACCAGTAAAAAGCACAAAGCAAGGTAAAAAGGGAATGGTTTATGTTATGAAGAATGGAGCAAAACGCCTTATACATTTTGGTGATAGTTCAATGAAAGATTTTACACAACACAAAGATAAAAAAAGGCAAAAATCATATTTAGCAAGAAGTGGAGGTATTAAAAATAAACAAGGTAAATTAACAAAGAATGATAAGAATAGTGCGAATTATTGGAGTAGAAAAGTTAATTGGTAAAATTATTAGTGCGAAGATTGTAGAAAAAAAATTGATTTTTGTTTTTGAAAGATAAATTAAGCAATTATGGAAAATACTACTGATAAAATTGAAATTGTTATTGAAAATACATTGGAGAAAAAAGACATTATTATACAACCAAAAAAAAAAGAAAAACTATTTAAAATTATTATAGTTCAAGACAGTTATAGTGATTTTAAGGAAAAAATTGAAAAGGCATTAAATAAAGGGTGGAAATTACACGGATATACCCAACACCCATTACAAGTAAGTGTTGAATGTGAATATGAGGTAAGGGATGATGGAAAAAAACATAAAGTTAGAATAACGACTGCGGAGAGAGGACAATGGAGTCAAGCATTTACTAAGAATGTTATTTAATTTTGGGTGTTCGTCGTGGGTCTTTTATTGGATGTAATTCGTGTTTTTTCTTTTTTTCGTTAAAATGAACTTTATAATTTTTTTCCTTTAATGCTTTCATTAATTCTTCTTTTTTCATTTTACTATAACCTTTAATTTGAAATTTGTTATTATATCCTCTTATTAGTTCTTTTAATCTTTTTACAGTAAGATACATTTGGTATTTACATATAATTAAGATAATTTTTTTCTATCATTATCATATATAAAATATGCCTATTGGTCAAATGATGATGGCGAGAAACTCGACTACTAATAATTTTACACAAATGGAATGTGATAATAGTGCTCATTTAAAAGTAGTTGATTCAACTACTGCTGCTTCCTTAGGAGGAAAATTAGATACTATTGCTACTAATACTGCTAATATTAAAGCGAGTATAGAAGTAGGAGGGGATTTACATTTATCTCAAGACGAAGTAGAAGGTAAATTAGATACTATAAATACTACTCTCACAAGTGGTATAGGTGGTTTAGTATTACCTACAGCATTAACTGGTAGTGGTAATTTAAAAGTATCTTTACAAGAATTGGGAAATGAAGGAAGTGAAAGATTAAATGTAGATGTCGGTTCTACAGTAAGTCAATTACCAACAGCATTAACTGGTGAAGGTAATTTGAAAGTAAGTATTCAAGAAGATTTTACACATAATCTTTCTACAAGTGCTAAACAAGATACAATTAATACGACTTTAGGGACATTATCAACATCAGCAAAACAAGATACAATAAATACGACTTTAGGGACATTATCAACTCACGCAAAACAAGATACGGCAAATGGACATTTACTTGCTCTTGCTAATGTAGTTAATCCAGCAATAGCAACGGCAACCGCTACAACAATTCCAACTAAATTGGATACAATAAATTCTTCAATAGGAGATTTAGCAACAGAAAGCACTTTAAATATTATTGCCGAAGAATTTA
>Ga0181418_1000647_pt1 | contig 11655 bp, 22 predicted proteins | sample 41SPOviralmetaG_FD_130143 | JGI IMG/M metagenome (GOLD analysis project Ga0181418, IMG submission 130143) | Marine viral communities from the oligotrophic San Pedro Time Series (SPOT) site, San Pedro Channel, CA, USA - 41 SPOT_SRF_2013-03-13 | ecosystem: Environmental > Aquatic > Marine > Strait...
AACCATAGAGAAAGACACAAAAATGAAAAAGAAACCAAACAACAAAATCCTAATTGAGCACATCAACAACCATGCTGATCGCGGAACACTGCCGATCTCTGGCAAGGAGTTGCAATTCGCAACGATTGAGAAGCTCAGAGAATACGTCAACTATCTGGGAGATGAGCCAGATGCAGTGATCGCTGACTTCAGAGCGAGCGAAACGCCAGCGACAAGTGTGCCCAGCACGACCAGTGCGGAAGAACAAGCTAAACGCGATGCCATCGATCTCCTGCTCAAAGGCTCCAATGCAGGGCTGGACGAGGATGCAGTGAATGACATTGTGCGCGATGTGATCAAAGTGGATGTCGTGCCCGTAATGAATGATCTGGAGGACAAGGTAGATAAGCTGGCTCCGCTCACTGAGACGCTGGACAAGATTGCCAAGGCGATGAACGGATCGACCAACAGTCGGCTACCACTGGCAACTGCAGTTGCATCTGGATCGAATCCAATACTGGAGTTGATCGCGCCATACTACGTGGCTGGCAGTGAAAATCCTACTAAGGTCTGCATCAGTGCTCCGCCATCCTATGGCAAATCCTACAGTGTGGGTCTGCTGGGCAGATCATACGATACATTCCTCACTCATGGATGCAGTGGGGACATGGACGAGTGGTCAATGTTGCTAGGCAACTGCACTCCTAAGAAGGAGGGTGGTTTCATCACTACGGACGGCACACTTGCGGAAGCAGTGCGCTCCGCGAAGGATGGCAAGAATACGCTGTTCTTCATGGACGAAGTCTTCCGTATGTCTCCGACTACCATGGAGGCGATGCTAGCCTTCCTCGCTCCCCAGCGCAACGCACAAGGCGATCTCGTCTATCAGCTGACCACCAAGCAGAATGATGCTGGCGTGCTAGAAAAGCTGGAGTGCTCGACAGACAAGTTGCACATCGTGTGCGCTACCAATCTGTCCAGCGTGCAACCACCAGAGGCGTTCATGGATCGCTTCCTGTTCAAGCATGTGCGCTACGATGCGAGCATCGTTAAGGCTATCAGCGAGAGCGTTGCCGACACGTATGCCATTGCAGATGCGGACAAGCTAGCAGATCGCTTCACTGAAGCCATGGGATTGAGCAGGAAGATGCATGGCACTGGTCAACTCCAGAAGCCATTGAGCATCCGCGATCTAGAGCGCGCTTGCACTCATGCAACGGACGCAACGGACGAGGGTGTGCGCCAATGGCTGGGAGCCAATGGCATGGACGCACTGCTCATGTGGAATTCGGACACTGGCGATATCATCGAAGACAGTGCCAAAGGAGTGAAGCAACTCGCTGGTCTCCTCGCTTAGATTATCTAACTTAAATAGAAAGACTACCAATGAATAAGATATTCAAGAAGATCACACTCGCAGATGGATGCAAATTCATGGGGCACTTTGTAAACGGAGTGCGCCATGGAGTTGGCATCAAAACATATCCCAATGGAGCAGAGTTTGCTGGTCAATATAGCAACGATGTTCGACATGGATATGGACAAAAGACGCACGCTGATGGCATCACAAAGGTCACAGTGTTTTACCAAAACGGAATCAAAATTAAATAGAAAGACTACCAATGAATATGTTAAATGTAATTGAACGCGCTCGACGTTTTTGTAAGCGCAACATCACCGCTACCCAGAAGGGTGGCGTGCTCACACGCATGGTCAAGATGACTGGCTACAAGTATGACTTCTCCGTGGATGCCAGTGTGCCCACTGCTTGCTGGAGATTCGATCATGCCAGCGACAAGCACATCATACGATGCGGCACTCGACTGGATGATCTCTGCAAGCTGGACGTAAAGCACGACGAGAAGAAGATGAAGAAATTCATTGAGGGAGTGATTCGTCATGAGACGGAGCATGGCATCCTCAGTGATCGATCTAATGATGTCTTTGAGGCGTGCCAAGCGAACAAGATTCCCTTCCGCATCTGGAATCTATTTGAAGACGCACGCATCGAATATCTAAGCGCAACACGAAAGGATGGCGATGGCGCATTCAGATGGACAAACTTCCAAGAGATCAAGGAAGCATACAACGTAGCCATCTCACTCTTCTTTGCGATACGCACGAATGAAGCTGGCATCAAGAAGCAACCAAGTGCATACGTGCCCAAGTGGCTCGGAGCTGACTCCATGTTGTATCAAGGTAAGCAGAAGAAGACTCGTCTCATCGTGCTCGACTTCTACCGCAGAGCAATCGCTTGTGCGACATCCATGGATTTGATTCCCGTCTTGATTGAGTGGATTAAAATCTTCGGCAACGAGATGCCAGAGATCGGTGATGATAGCATCAATGGCAAGGAAGACCCTAACTTAGATAAATCTGAAAAATCTAAGCAGGAGGATGACTTGAAGGATGTCATCGGTGATGATCGTGCTCCCAGCCAAGAGCGCACAAACTGGAGGCATCGCAACCGCGCCATGAATGAAGATCAGATATCTCGTATCGCTCGCGCCATGAATGCAGTGATTGAGAATGCCAAGATCATTAAGAACAAACTCAGCGTATTCGGAAATCGGATACATCCCCAGCAGGCAATGCAGGGTAGTGAGAAGTCATTCTTGAATCGCGGACGCACTCATGGTAAGCGCAGTGTAACACTCGTAGTGGACACAAGCGGATCGATGGATTCCACATGGAATCAATATGGTGGCAAGGAGTTTGTCTTAGCCTTCCGCAAGCTGGCTAGGGATGGCAAGATCGACTTAGATATCTTGCTCACTACAGTGATGGGTGGTAAGGCACAGAGCAGACGCATCACTACTGAAACCGACCAGTGGATTAACAATCTACGAGTGGACGGCAATGCCGAGGGTGTGATGCAATGCATCAGACGATTCCTGCCAGTGATCAAGCGTAGCACTACGTCGGTGATCTTCACTGATAGCAGACTGCGCACGAGGGACATCGATACCCAAGCGTATCGCAACATGGGTCTCGACATGATCGCGTCATACATCGAACCAGATGCCGACGAGTTGAACGAGGGTCGTGCTCGCATGAACAGGCACTTCGCTCGCAGTGTGATCGCACAGGATGCAACTGAGCTTGCTCGCAGATTGATGAGGGAGGTCTTGAAAGATTAATATGAACTCACAAACAATGGAAATCATATTCTACATCTTTGTCATCTGGCTGGCATCCTCGCTCACATCCCCAGCTCAAACACCAACGGAGATCGTCACCGCTACCATCATACTGGAAGCTGGTGGCGAGCACTCCTTGGGAGCCATGGAAGCAGTGCACGAGGTCATCGTCAATCGATCAGCCAAGCGTAAGATATCTAAGCGCGATGTCTGCCTTCAGCCATTCCAGTTTTCATGCTGGAATGGTATGCAGGTATCCGCACAGATAGCCAAAGCCAAGTCTCACTCCAGATGGGGTGAGGCTTTTCTAATCACTATGGACTCTGCAACCAACTTCACAGACGGAGCAGACCACTACCATGCAGACTACTGCAACCCATACTGGAACAAACACATGAAGGTGACCGCCATCATTGGTCGGCACATCTTCTACAAATAGAAAGAAAGACACATGAAACAAATACTAAAAAGCGGAGAAGAGGTCGATGTCATCGTCGGCAAACGTCACTACAACTGGAAGGCGGGGCAACGTGCTACCGTTAAGAAGGCACTGAACAAGCGTTTCAGAAAGGAGGGCAAGCTCCGTGTCGCATAAAGATATAACGATAGAGAGAGGTAGATACGGAGGGTGGAGCGTTTACGAATTCGATACCTATCCCAGATCATCGGTGCTAGCTGGTCAGACTCGCAAGCGTTTCATCAATACATACGACGAACTCTCCGAGGCAGAGAAGCACTATCCCAAAGCGGATGTCGGCTACAGGGATGCTAACAATTCCTTCGATCATCTACCAGACGAGGATGACATGGAAGCCTTTGAGCACGAATGTCTTAGGAAAGAGAGGGACTTAGATATCTAACCCTATCTAACCCTATCTAAGCACAGCTCAGGCTCACAGCTCACAGCTCACACTCTTCGGGGTGTGGGCTTTTTTTGTGCCCACTCACAAGAAATTTTGTGCCCAGTGCGGGCTTTTTTTGTGCCCGCTCACAAGAAATCTAAGGCGGGACTCAGGCGGGACGGGGCGACCAAAAATCTGCGATGCTATGGACACTATGGACAAACTCCGATCCTAACCCTAGCCCTACCCCTCAGAGAAAATCAAAACGATTCCTAGCCCCCATGATACCCCGAATCCTTGCGCATACACAGGGTAAAAACAGCTATGGACATACTCCGATCCTAAGTTCTGGTAATCTTTTTTTATAAAACCCTTGACACCCATTCGCAAAACTGCAAACCTACGGAAATATGAAACACACCTGCTCAATAGAAATGGATAACGAACAAGGGGAACGCTGTAACGTGGGCGTTTGCTTTCTTGCTGATAGCTATGGTAGATTTGATGGATTCGTCTCAATACAATCCAACAAGCCTATATATGATGTAGACCTAGCGCACTTGGAACAATTTGTCTTGCAAGCCAAGGACAAGTGGGTCAAATATATACCTTTCTTATAAACAATAACAAAATAACAAAAGGAATAAAAATGGAAATATGTATCGTATGGTCTACGGAAGATGTTCTACAGACCGCAAAAAACATGAACGTCGAGCTAACTTCTGAAGAAGCTGATGATGTCTTGATGACGGTTGAACACAATCATGATGCCAATTACGGCATTAGCTGGGACAACATTGAGTGGGCAATAACAGATTTGGTAAACTCAAAAACAAAAACAAAATAACAAAAGGAATAAAATGAAAGATAAAATGCGAAAACTAAAAAAGTATAGAGTATTACTATCAACTCTCTATGGGGAGTGGGTAACAGTGGAAGCCGAGAACGAAGGCGAAGCACTTGATAGAGCATCGGAGGGCTATCATGACGGAGTGCAGGAATCCGAGGTTATCGAATCCAATGTAGTTGGGGATATTGAGTTAATCTCAGAGGAACCCTATAGCACAGAGCAAGTTCTGGATTTCATCAAAGATCACTGTATCCAGTGGGAGATGATTGGTCATCCATCAGAGGGCGATGCTCGCATTGAGTTCCACAACTACGAGAATGCTACTAAGTTCTGTGACTATCCCTATGATAATCGTGATTCTCTCATGGAGGGCATCTGGTTTATAATGGACATGCACTATCAGCGAGAAGAATACTACGCTCAAGACGCAAAAACGCAAAAGTTGTATCCCCATGCTGATGTTTAATGAAGACCATGCATCCAAATACGGACTCAAAGAAGCCGTGGTGCTCCACAAGATTATATTCTATGTTCTCATCAACGAGAAGGACGGAAGAAATCTTCACGGGGACAGACATTGGACGTTTAACTCAAGAGAGGGCTGGCAAAATGTTTTCAAATGCCTTTCTTATGAACAAGTATGGAGATCACTCAAGGCTCTCGAAAAGAAGGGTGCTTTGGTCTCTGACTCGTTCAATAGAAGGGCGTATGATAAGACTCGCTGATATTCTCTTTCGGACTCCCTTGCTGGGGAAGTTAAGGGCAGTGAATACTGGCAGAAAGCCATTCGCAATTCTGCAAAACCCAATTACAAAACTGCGATAACCAATCGCAAAACTGCAACACCAATACCATTAGATAATAATATTATAACAACGAACCCCTACTAATTATGGAAAATGAAGAAAGCATCAGTGCTCTAGTTGAGCGCACAAAAACAAGGATTGAAATGATTCGCAAAGAATCCAAAATCCTTTCCACCAAGATAGATCGCCTAGAGGAAGAACGCCATGAGCTTCAAGAGCAGAAAAGATTACTCAAAAGTTTTCTTGCGGATTCCCTTCAAAAAGAAGCCTTAGATAGTCTTCAAAAGGAAGCCGACAAATATGCATACACAGCGATAAGCACATGAGTCATTTCTACGATTGCGACAAGGAACCCTTCTTAACGAAGGCAAACACACCAGCCCAAGCTAGAAAGCTCGGAGCTTATCCATCAGTGACTACTGTGATGGGAATAATAAAAGACCCCTTCTTGGACGGCATCTGGTCTCCAGAGCAATATATAAAGTTGGCTAGGGAGTTTCCAGAAGCCAGCCAGCGTGAGATTGAGATACGCAAATATGGGATGCGAGTATCTCCAGTAAACGGAGATGAGATTACATCCTCGGAGTTCGGGACAACAGTTCATGGTAGATTAGAGGATCATACTAATGCTATATTATCTAACAAGAAACCCAAGTTGGATTCCGAATGGGACGCATGGGCTGAACCCTTCCTTAAATATATTGAGGACGAGAACATTGAACCCATTGCCAGCGAGTTAATCGCTTGGGACGATGAGATTAAAGTTGCTGGATCAGTGGACTTCATTGGTAGATTATCGGACGGAAAGTATTTCATGGCGGACTACAAGTGTAGGGACTGCAAGGGTCGCGGAGGAAAGTTCTACGAGAAGAAGGACTGCACTCAGTTGGCTATTGAAAGCTGGATGCTTGCTAGGATGTGGGACTTAGAATATCTACCAACGATCATGAGCGTCTGTGTGGATATAAAAACCCAAAAACATTACCATAAGGAATGGACTTGGAAGCAGATGCAAAAGGGTATTGAGAGATTTAAACTCACTGCGGAAATCTACTGGATGGACTTCATGTAATGAACGCATATCTATTTACATACAAACACTTGGGTGAGGATGATTCAACCTATTGCTGTTGGAAGGTGGCAAAAGATGAAAAAACCGCATTCAAGTTTGCATTTGGGAAAGCCCAGAAAAAAAATCAAGATATAATCGCAACTAAGCGCGGGATGAGAATCCAATTATTAACAACAGAAGAACATGACGTATCTAAAATATTCCCAGTTAGCCCAATACAGAGAGAAGAACCTCCCAAAGAAGTGTCCAATAATGCAGACTGGATGCTTTAATCCCTGCGTGGATCACGATCACAAAACTGGCATGGTCAGAGGCGTGGTATCCATGGAGGGCAATACGTTCTTGGGTCGCGTAGAAAATAGTTTCCGAAGGTTTGGAACAAGTTCCTCCGAAAGCCTACCAGCTATACTCAGAAACATGGCTAACTACCTAGAAAAAGAATGCACAAATGTTCTTCATCCCGTGGGTCTCAAGCAATTATCTGGACGATTTAGTCGTTTAGTCGTTCACGATCAAGTGTTTGCATTAAAGAAACTTGGAGCAAAAAAAAGTGAAATAAAAGCTTGCACTAACTCAAAACAGCGCACAGTGTTATATCGTAAACTTACTACTAATCATGGAAAATAAAAACAACATACTACAATTGATCCAATCGGAACTCAAAGCTCCCAAGGGTCAACGCAATAACTTTGGTAACTACACTTATCGCAGTGCCGAAGATATTTTAGAAGCAGTTAAACCCATCCTTGCTAAATACGAAGTGGCTCTTGTATCTAATGACGAGATGGTTGAGCTGGCTGGTCGCGTCTACGTCAAGACCACAGTGATGCTCGCACAGGATAACACACCATTCGCTTCGGCTTCTGCATTCGCAAGAGAAGCACTAGAGAAAAAAGGTATGGACGTAGCTCAGATCACTGGGTCGTCTGCATCTTATAGCTCCAAGCGTGCGCTAGGAAATCTTTTATGTATTTCGGATTCCGCGCTTGACCCAGACAAAACCAACAAGCATGGTAAGGACTCTCCAGCTACCAAGAAGGTGGCTACAACTAATAACACACTAATATAGGAGACTATAAATATGGCTGAACAACAGTATGATAATACTAATCGCGGAGCAATCTTCAAGAATGACCGCAAGGAAAAAGAAACCCATCCAGACTTGGGCGGGACAATCAATGTAGAGGGTAAAGACTTTTACATCAACGCTTGGAAAAAAGAATCCAAGGGGGGCAAACCCTTCTACTCGCTTTCCGTAAAGGAAAAGGTAGCCAAGGATCAGTCAGTGGTTGCTTCAAGCGAGCCGTTTTAACTAGCCCCAGTTAAAATATAATTGTGGGGTCAAGGGTTTTTATTTGTCTTTCTTCCTTTGATCCCACTTTTTTCTACACGCGATTTAGGTTTGTGCTCATGGGCAAATAGTCTTCGGGACTCCATGAGTTAAGCTCCGACTCCTCTTAGAAATTTCACAAGAGCAGACCCATCCGTAGAATGGGAAGGGGTTCAAACTTAAATCACAGTTGGGGGTGTATGGTTTCGACTTAGATATCTAATAAATCTAAGCACGCTGGTTCAACTCCAGCCACCTCCACCAAAATTTAAAAATAATAAAAATGGTAACTTCCGAAAATAATAAACTTCCGTCCAGTGGGGCGATGACAAATTTTACTACTGGCGCAGTCAGAGATGCAATGCAAGGGAAAGGATACCCATCATTGATTCCAACCTGCGCTCTTCGATCCCTAGCAAAACGCTTTGAGGACGGGGCAACTAAGTATGGCAAAGGTAACTGGGAAAAAGGAATCCCATTATCTAGATACTACGACGCATCCCATCGTCACCTGTGGTCTCTAATGGAGGGCAGGACAGACGAAGATCACTTTGGAGCAGTGCTATGGAACATAGCTTGCTGGCAAAAAACGAAATACATGATTGACAGAGGACTGCTTCCGCAGGAACTTGATGATCTAACCCAATAATAAAACCCAAATAATAAAAATGGATTATATTGATATATATAGAAAGAACTACAGAGAGGCTTACGATAGGAACTTCAGTATGCCAGAGGACAAAGAAATCTCCAAAGAATTCTGGGACAAGGCTCCCAAGGATATTGAGTGGGGCAAGCAGATGGGGCTGATAAAAGGTCAGTCACTACAGGACTGGATGGAAGCCAAGGTCTACAAGAGAGTAAACATTACTGACAAGATGAGAAGGACAATTGTCAGCAGTCAAGTTATTCCAGACGAACTACTGGCTGAACACTATGGAATTTCCAGAACTACTGTTGCCAAGATTCGTTCAAGCCACAACAAATCCCTAGAAGCTAGCTCCTAGTCAAATGGAAGATATCCATGCTCCAGAGGCAGAATCCTCTGTGATAGCCAGTTGCTTGACTGTGCAAAATTCAGATGTCTTTGACGAGATATCTAGGACACTCTCCGCTGGGGATTTTTACGATCATAAGAATGCTATGATCTTTGATTGCCTTGGTCGTATAATCAATGCTGGTCAAGAACCCAACGAGGTTACCCTAGCGGATGAGCTAAGGAAGATTAATTGTTTGGATACTGTAGGTGGTCTTCCACATATTTTTGAAATAATGAGAAATCCCTGCACTCCTATAACTGGAATAACTGCATCCAAGATTGTTCGCAACAAGAGTCGCGCACGCCAATTGGACAGGATGTATAAGTTAAAGCTAGAGAATCTAAGCGAGGGTATGGACTTAGCTGACATAACTTCCAGCACTGAATCCGAACTCCGCAAGATAATGGCGGACAGTGGGGAATCTAACACTCTGGAAACCGCATCCAATGAACTCAAGGATAGGCTTCACAGTATGCTGGACGGAACTTATGTAGCCAACAAGATACCCACGGGTATTGGTCACTTGGATGAGAAGCTAGATGAGGGTGGCATTGGCAGGGGTGAAGTGTGTGTTATCGCGGCTCCAACTTCCTGCGGAAAATCCCAACTAGCATTGAACCTAGTCCTGCGCGCCAGTATTACGGACAATATACCTAGTCTTATATTTAGTTTCGAGATGCCAGCCAACCAGCTAGCCAAGAGAATAACTCAGACTGCATCCGCAGTTAATCTAAAGCTCTATTCGGACGGGGTCGCAAGCCCCAAACAGATGAAGGCAGTGGACGAGGCTATAGATAAAGTTGGCAAGGCTCCCATATATACTGAGCACTATGTCAGAGGTATCGATGACCTTCGCTCTAAGGCTCGCATGATGAAGCGCAAGCACAACATACAAGTTGTTGTCGTAGATTATCTACAATTAATCCCCTTTGATCACAAGCTCAGTAAGCACGAGGGCATATCTCAAGCGTCTCACGGAATCAAACAGATGGCTATGGAGTTGGACGTAACTGTTATACTCTTGGCTCAGATTAATAGAACTGGTGCGATGCGAGATACGGGTCTTGTCCTATACGATCTAAAGGATTCTGGTGATATCGAAAACGATGCGGACATTGTTCTACTCATGTATCCCAAAGGTGGAGATATCGATAGCGCAAGAGCCGTAGACCCCAAAGGAACTTCATACTTGGCGATGGATTACAACGTAGCCAAGAACCGCGAGGGTGAGAGAGATGTAAAGGGAACTTTTAAATTCGTAAACCAAATAGGGAGATTTCACTAATGTTAAAAAAAACCGATCTAGATAAAATGACTCCCATGGAGTTAATGAACTTAATTCTAAAGATGCAGGAGGACATGGCTCAACTCAAGCAGTCAGTCCAAGCACTTCTTAAACAACCAACTAACTCACTATAATAAATATGGCACACAAAGATTCAGCAATGTTATTCAAACCAGATACCGAACAAGTCCTCGTAAGGGGATTAAATGCTATGACAAAAGCGTGCGATGCCTTGTCAAAGCAGAACGAAACGCTTAACTTAGATATCGAAAAGATGAAAAATAAGATATCTAGGTTGCAGGAGAAAATCCTTTGTAACCAAGATACCAAGGAATAAAAGAATTTGTGATATAATTGTCACCTATGGCTAGAAACTACAGAAAAGAATACGATAATTATCAAAGCAAACCAGAGCAGAGGAAGCGCAATGATGCCCGCAAAAAGTCCAGACGTAAGATGGTAAAGGCTGTCGGTAAGTCTAAACTGAGGGGCAAAGATGTAGATCACAAAGACCGCAACCCTCGCAATACTGCTAGGAAAAATCTTCGTATTCAAACAAAGAGGAAAAATCGTTCTAGAAATAGTTAGTTTATCGGTAAGTCATTAGAGTAATCTATGGCAGGTGGGTTTATTTCGTATCCTTCCCTTATTAATCCCGATATAAAAAGTCCTTTCCCTTGACGTTGTAGCAAGCCGAGTTGAGCAAGCCGAGTCGGGGGAGAGGCATCTTTTTTATGTATAGAAATGAATTCGACAAAACTGGCAAAGCCAGTAAACAGGGAGCCAATGCAGAGCAGGAATTTAAAAATGCTTTGGATGGCTTTTTTGGTTCTAATATAGAGCTTACTGGTGTAGATAATGGTCAGTTCGATCACATAGATTTCAGATGTAATCTAAGTATGGATGTTGATGTGAAGTCCATTAAAGACCCAGCTACTCTCTGGATAGAGTTCAAGAATGTAGGGGGCTATGACGGATGGCTTTATGGAAGTGCGACGCACTTTGCTTTTGAGAGGAAAGATAGTTTTCAGATTGTTACAAAAAAGGACTTGATAGATTTGGTAGATAAGTTGGTTGATTTTGATACCATGGTGAATTCCCCGAAGGACTGCATGTATAAGATGTATAGCAGGAAGAAGTATGGTAGAGACGATCTTCTGAGTAAGATACACCCAGACGACCTGTATTCGATTCCCTATGTAATGATTAAGAAGAAGAGTGAGATAAGTGAGATATCTAATCCTTTTCTCTAAGCCTAGATAACTTCTCCTCTGTTTCGACTCCACGACCCTCGCGCCAGTAGTATAGCTT
>Ga0181418_1000650_pt1 | contig 11635 bp, 5 predicted proteins | sample 41SPOviralmetaG_FD_130143 | JGI IMG/M metagenome (GOLD analysis project Ga0181418, IMG submission 130143) | Marine viral communities from the oligotrophic San Pedro Time Series (SPOT) site, San Pedro Channel, CA, USA - 41 SPOT_SRF_2013-03-13 | ecosystem: Environmental > Aquatic > Marine > Strait...
AATCTGTTATGGACTTGCAAAAAGCATTAAACGCTAATGGTTCTAATTTAAAAGTAGATGGCAAATTTGGTACAAAAACATTGGACCAAGTTAGGAAGCTTCAAAATGCTCGTGAAGACATAAGAGAGTCTTATGGCGAAGAACGTGCAGCTATTGAACCTTCAAAGTATGATCCTGTAACTGAAGAAGTTAGCTATGAAGGAGACGGTCCTTATAGGTTTGAAGGTGGACAACCAGGAAGACAATATTAAGATAAAAGAACGGGTTGTTATATTTCCAGACTTACATTTTCCAAATCATGATAAGAAAGCTTATGCATGTGCGTTAAATGTATTAAAGGAAGCAAAGCCTTCAGCTTTTTTGTTGTTGGGAGACACTATTGATGGGGAATCGGTTTCACACTGGCAGTGGTCAAAAAAGAAAAGACCCCCAGTTGAATATCAATTACCAGCAATAGACAAAGAAATTGAAGCGGGAAACAAAGGACTTGATGAAATTGATGAAGTTTTACAATTGGTTCAATGCAAGAAGAAGATCTTTGCACAAGGAAACCACGAACTCTGGTTCGATCATTTCGTCCAAGAAAACCCCTACTTAGATAAGTATGGATCAAGAAAAGCATTTAAGTTTGATGAAAGAGGCTACGAGTGGCACAAGTACGGAGAAGTATTTCAAGTTCTTGGAAGCAAACTCTACGCATATCACGGGGGACATTTCATGGGAGTGTCCCACGCAAGAACCCATGCCTTACAATTGGGATGCAACATTATCTATGGGCATACTCACGATTGCCAAAAAGCAACCATCCAACACATTAATGGAGCACACATGGCACATTCAATGGGATGCTTAACCGATATGACTAAAAGTTATTTAAAAGGAAGACCTACTAACTGGAGCCACAATATAGGTGTTGCTGATATAATGACTAATGGGAATTTTAATCTTATGGTTCATACTATTAACAATGGTTATACAACATATAATGGAAAGATAATAAAGTACTAATGGCTAAAGAACTTGCAGAAATAACTAAGTTTATGACAGGGACTATACTGACTCCATCTGATAGAGATATCTCTTTAGATACAGCGTCAGACAGCTTAAACATAGATCCTATAGCAGAAGATGGTGTATTAAAAGGTATTAATGCAGATAAAGTTGCAACTGATAAATTTAGTGCAAATCTTGCTGTGAATGCTTCAAAGTTTGCAGTCTATAATAACTCTGGATATAAGCAAATATTATTTTACGACCCTACTGTAAATAAACTTAGAAGTGTAAATGATATTACTACTAGTAATCCTACTGCTACTGATGTTTCTTCAACTGCTGAGACTGTTACAGATGTGCCAGATTTTGAAGTAAACAATCAAGAAGTACATGTAGGTACTGGAAATGCAGAAGCAAATGTACCTTTATGGGCTGGTAAAGTAACTAATAAACAATGGGGTTCTTCAATAAGTGGAGTTCAAAGAGAGTTAGCTAAGTTAAAAAAACCAGGTAATCTTCCTCCATTTGATAAAGTTATTAAGATCGGTAGTTATTTATATGGTGCTCAAGATAATGACACTAGAGTATATGCAATAACTACTGCAGGTGATTTTTACAATTCTAGTTTTGATATATTTCAAGATATTGTAACAATTGCATACCATAATGAAACATCTTTTTGGGTTCTTGATAAAATATCAGATACATCTTGCGAAGTTAAGCTTATAGATTCAGGAAGTTTTGAAGTATTACAAACTAGTACAGTTACTGGAATATATGCTCGTGGAGAAGAAACTTATGATCCAATATTAGTTGATAGCACAACAACTCATGCGTTTACTAGTTATTTTAATAATAGTACGTTAGGAGGTGGTGCTGATTTTATTACTGATATGATCGAAACAAATGGATTTTTATATTTTTTAAGAGGTTCTGGTCTTCAAACAGATAAAGCTAAAATGATAAAATGGAGATACTTCTTTAAATCTGCTATACCTACAGCAACAGGAACACTTACTGTTTATGATATATCATTTAGAACAATACATCAAAGCACTACTGGTTCTAATGCTGCAGCCAATACAGATGGAATATTTTATAATAGCACATCTGCTGGTGCATCTGATGATATTTCTGTATTACTTACAATTCCTTATAAAGGCTTAGTAAGTGGGGGATCTGCGTGTGGTGTAGCAATGGCATTTACAGCTGCTCATTCGAACACAAATCAAAGAGTTTGTTTGTACAATACTTTTTTAGCTAGCGTTGTAAATGCTGGAAACTCATACGCTAGTAAAGCAGTTTTAATGGGAACAGACGCAGATGCTTCTGTTAATTATTTTCATGTGTTATATTTTGGTGATAATTATTACATGCCACATAGTGGGACTAATCCTGGTGATTTTCCAGTTAAATTTGATGCTTCTTCTGATTTTACATTTAGACCATTAGACTCTTTTACTAATGCGTCTGGTAGTAATACAAAATCTTATGCTATAAATAGATTTTCTTCTAGTCCAACAACTCAAATGCAAGATAACTCAGGAATAACAGGAATAGCTTCAATATCTTTTCAAAATAGTTCTGATAGTAATTTAGCTATGTCAATAATTCAATATACTAATTTAGAAGATGTAACAGCCAGGTTGCATTATGTTCCACTTAATGCTACTTATAATGAATTTAATGCTGCTAATGATGCTGGATTTCAATCTTTAAATACAGCAATGAGTATTGAAATAGATTTTGTTGTTGAATCAGAAATTCAAGCAGCAATTCCTATAACATTAAAAGAATCTAATGTTGCTCAAACATATTTATTAAGAACAAGTAATGAATTAGCAACTAAAAAGTTTCAAATAATTAAAACATCAAGTTCTGGAACAATATCATATTTTAAAGAAACCGATATATCATTAGCATTTACAGAAGTTGGATCAGATGGTTCTTGGAACTCTACAAGCGATGCTAAAAAGATTTTTTATAAATTTTCACATATATACGATGGATATCAAGAATCTCCTCTTGGAAATACATTTATACATGTTATGTCTAGTCTCACACAAGCACGGTTAAGATTAAATGTTAAATTGCATAACATTTCTCAATTAAGTAAAAGAGCTACTCATTTAAATGTATACTGTGCAGTTTCATCTAACACTAGTGCAACAGGTCCTGATGGTTTTTATAGATTAGTTGAATCTGTTAAGCTAGATAGTGGTTGGACAGATGGAACTAGTGATGATGATGGCACTACTACACCAGCTTGGAGCACAACTAAAGAAAAAGAAATATTACACAATGGTAAAGTATTTTCATCTTACGAAGCTAGAGTTGGTATTAATGAACAAATAGATGATACGCTACCTAACTACAGCATATCAACATCATTAAATAATCAATTGTTTATAGCTAATTGTCATCATTCAAAGATTGATGATGCATCAAATTACTTATTTAAATCAAAACCATATAACTATAGTCAGTTTGATTGGAGCAAAGATTTTTTAATACTTCCCGTAAGACCAACTGCAATTAAATCATTTATGGGAAGAATATATGTTTTTAATGAAGATAACATGTATAGGATTGAGCCAAATAATTTATTTATAGAAGATGATTTAGTAGGAACTGGATGTCTTAATCAAGAAACAATTGCAGTGTCAGATTATGGAATGTGTTTTTGTGATGATGATAATATTTATTTACATGATGGTAAAAAAGCTAATTCAATAGGGGATAAAATACTAAGAAACGATGTAAATTCTTGGGAGTCAAAAACCGCAATTAAGTCTGTAGTTTTTGATACATTTAGAAAAGCGTTTATTATATTTTTTGTAAACGCAAATAGTGAAAACAGAGCTTGGGTATATAGCGTATTGAGAAATAGATGGGACTTGTGGGAGTCAAGTGTTGTTAAAGCTGCAATATCTAAACCACATGACACTGTTTCTTTTCTTACAAATTATTTATCTACATCTTGTTTGTATAGTAATGGTACTAATCTAATTGCATACCTGGGAGACAAAGATAATAAACGTTCTTGGAATTGGACTAGTAAAAAACTTACAATGGGTCAAGATACTAATAATAAGAAATTTTATAAAATAAAATTAATAGGAACACCTACTGGAGATTTAAATGAAACTGGCGTAGCAACTGTTGATGATTTAACGCCAAGCATTACGGGGACTGGTTCTTTTACTCAAAATGCTTCTTGGGACGTTACAACAGGTGTTTTCACTGTTTCTGGTTCTTCTAGTGTAGCTGTTAATCAAATAATTACTGGAACTAATATCCCAGCTAACTCTTATGTTGATTCTGTAGGAGCAGGAGGTGGAAATTTTGAAATAAATAATAATATATCAGTTGGTAATTATTCTGCTACATTTACTTTTACTACTCCTTGGCAACCAAGTCAGTCTCATACTAACGTAGTTCAAACTGGTACAAGTGGAAGCGGAGCGGGATTAAAATGTTCTATTGTTACTAATGCTCAAGGAATGCCAACATTTACAATTACTGATGATGGTTCTAATTATATAATAGATGAACAACTTACATTTACAGATCCTGGTAATACAGCTGGAACAGCAATATTAGTTGTTGCCAGTCTTGGTAGGAATGGTGGTGTATATGCAAAAATAGATAATGTTAGTTTTCTTCAATCAGGTTCTATTTCTGAATCAAAAATTCCTGGCTCAAATGCTAAGGGTAAATCACTTCAAGTACATCTTGATAGACAAACAGGCTCCGTTGACTCTATTGGAGTTATTTATAGAAGATTAAAAGTTAAATAATGGCGATATCAAAAAAAAGAGCACCTAAAGGAGACAGTATAGAAAGAATAATGGATCAAGTGTATACTGACATTAATGAAATAATTAACTCTGTTAATCAGAGTGAATCAAGTAAAGAACGTGAATCATATGCAGGTAAGTCTGGTGATTTGCGGTTAGCAAAATTAAGTAATGGAACTTATGAAATACAGGGTAAAACAGATGAAGGTTGGGTTTCAGCAACAATGACATTTAAAGAAAAGGAGAATTAACATGGCAGGATTTTTAGGATTAGGTCCAAAAGATTTAAGTCACGATTTTAGTTATGATGTAAATCAAACTCAATACAACACCGATCCAAGGTTAGATAGGTCATATAACTTATTAAATTCACAAGGTGGTCGTTTAAATACAATGGCTGATAAGTTTCAAAGAAGAGCTGATGAATTTTTAGATCCGAATAGTTCTTGGATGAGAGGCAATAGAGCTAATATGTCTAAAGACATTTACGACTCATCTAGTCAACAAGGTAATGTATTAAATCAAATGTTAGCACAAAGAGGTGTAGGAGGCATGTCTAGTTTAATAAGTGCAATGTCTACTAATAGAGCTGGAGAGACTGCAAGAAAAGGTTATGAAGGTTTGTTAAATCAAGGTGTTGGCTATGCACAAAACTATAATAATATGGGTTTAAATGCATTAGGACAAGCTACTAGTGCTTACGGTCAAGGAGCTAATGTAGCACAAGGTATAGACCAAAGAGCAACTCAAGTAGCATTAGCTAATTCTCAAGCAGTAAATCAACGTAATCAATATGCAAATCAAGGACTATATGAAATGAAAGCTGGTAACGCTGCAAGAAGTGATGCATTTAATAATGCTTTACTTGGTGGGTTTACTTCTTTAGCAGGTAGTGCATTCGGTTTAGGTGGCATGTTTGGACAAGCTACAGGAGATGTTTATAATCAAAATTTTGGACCACATAACGTTTCGGGGAGTACAGACTAATGGCTACATATTTTACAGGTTGGGACTTTAATAAAAGTCTTGAGAAAGCAATAGATAGGAATGATAGAGTTAAAGCTCAAGATCAAACAAATCAATTTCGTGCTAAAGAGTTAGGAGAAAAAATTGCTGCAAGAGAAGCAATGGATGCTTATCGTGAAAAAACACTTGCTGAACAAATTCTTTCAAGAGAACAAAGAGCAACAGAAGCTCAAAAAACTAGAGACTTTCAAGAAGATCAAGCTGATAAAAAATACGAACAAACAATGGATTTGTATGAAATGGGTAAAACTAAAGAAGAAAGACAACAAAAAAAATTAGACAGAGCAATGTTATCTAATATACCTACGTTTGAAGAATATGATCAAAACGAAGCAGTAACAGAAATGCAAGATTTTTTAGGTTTTGACGAAGGTGAATTTAGAAGAGCTGCAGATAACTATATTGGAGATATACAAAAAAACTTACCTAATTTATTATCAGTAATAGAAAAAAATCCTAATGATCCTCAAGCAATGAAACACATAGACGATCTTAGACAAATAAAAGAAGTTCTTGATGGTGGTGAGTACAGTGGACCACTTGATTCAACTATATTTGATTGGTTTGATGGAGAAGCATCAGGTGCAAAAAAATCAAAATCAAGAATAGCTAGAATACTATCAGCTACAGGAAGATTATAATTGGATCCACAATTACAGTATAAATTAAATCTATATCAAAACTCCCCAGACGTATTTAATGATGATGAACTAGACCTTCTTAAAGGTCAGTTAGAGTCTGCTGGAGTTGATAAATCTGTTATAGATGGTGTACAACATGCTGGACCCAAAAGAAACAGTGGGTTTTCACTTGCAAGAACTATTGGTAACTTTCTAGAAGGTACTGTAGAAGGAGCTACAACGCTTTCTGCTGGCGTTACAGAGCCACAAAATACTACAGAGACCATAGCTAGAAGCATGGGATCTTTATTTGGGTTTGTAGGGACATTTCCTATTGGCGGTGGAGTTTTAGCTACTGGTTTAAAAGTTGGATCAAAAGCACTTCGTGGTGCAAAAATATTACAAAAATCTACTAAAGCTAAAAAGCTTGCTGATTTTGGTGACAGAGCAGCCGCAAGTGTTTCTAAAGCAACTGGTGATAGAAACTTTGTACCTATTTTTAGTGTACCTAAATGGACAGCTACAAAAACAATGGAGTTTGTTGGTAAGCAAGCTAAAACCCAAGATTTAATTAATAGTTATAAATGGCTTCAGAAAGGAACTAGATCTGAAGCAATGATACATGAAGCTATAAATCTTGGTTTAATGAGTGGTATGTCTACATTAACTATAAACCCAAGCAATTGGAAAGAAACATACGATGATGCGTTTGGAGCAATTCTTTCTGGTGGTGCTATGGGTGCTACGTTTGGTGGTATTGGTAACTTTATTAAAATTAAAAATGCACTTAACTCTACTAATCCTTTTATAAGAAAAAATGGTGAAACAGTTGTTAAAGGTATGGTTGGTGCGGTTGCACAAGGTATGTTTATGCATGCTCAAACTCCTGACGATGTTGATATACCATTAGCAGAGCAAGTATATGAATATGCTCTTGGTGCGTATTTTGGTGCTAATGCACAATCAGGACTTAAAAGAGCCGTTGCAGGTAATCGAGACATAATTACAAAAGCTAGAGAAAAAGATGTTCCTATATCAGAGTTAGCTAAGGATAGAAATTTAAGTAAAGAAGTACAAACTGAATTAGAAAATTTAAAAACGCAAGAAGACGCTGCTAACAACATAATGAAATCTGTTTTGCAAGAACGTGGTGCTCCATTAGAATACAATCCTCAAGATTTTTATGATGCAAGCGTTACTGGCGGAACACATAAAGGTAAAGCTGGCAAAATAATAGCAGTTAATGAAAAAACAGGAAGAGCAACTCTTGACTTAGGTGATGGTAGAAATACTACTATAAAAGTAAACAATTTAGAATACAGAGAACCTGGAGAAGTTGATTATAAACCAGGAGAGTCTTTTATAGAAGATCATACGACTGCAGTATCTAATGTAATGGAGTTAATTGAAGCTAATAGACCTACTAATACTTACATAAACAAAAGTTTAGAAAATGCATCTTATGAAATACAAAAACAATTAAGAGATGCAGGAGCACCTTTAGACAGGTTAAGTATTCAAAGAAAAATTAAAGAAGCAGTTGCTGGTAAGTCTGATTACAATTGGAACTCAATGGTTGATTCTTTAAATGAAAAATTTTCTGATGTTGGAACTATATTAAATATTGGTGAAAAAAGTGTACTTAATAATCTTGGAAGAAATTTAAGAAAATTTGCTAAAAGTGAGCAGAATAAACAATCTGTTGATATGATACATCTTAATTTAAATAGCACAGGAATAGCTTTAGAACCATACGGACATTTAAATGCTAAAAATCAAGTAGTAGCTAATAAAAGAAGACATGTTGCTAAGTGGGTTGGTAAAAAATATACTAACACTGATCCTTTTACATACAATGAAATAGCAACAAGAGAAGGAATTATTGAAACAAATAAAGGCTTAAAGGGAATAGTTACAAAAATATTTAGAGAAAAAGATTTAGCTAACTCTAATTGGTTAAAAAATAAATTAACTAAAGATGAATTAAACGCTAGATACAAACACGTAAGAAAAACAAAAGACTTATATGACAGCAAGAAGTTTGTTCTTGGAGGTAATGGTGAAAAAGACACTATTATTTTTACCGATTTACAATTTCCAAGAACTCCTAGATCAAATGTAGTTAGAGCACCTGGAAATTATATTTTAAATGCTACTAAAGGACATCCAGAGTTAATTAAAACAATAAAAAATCAACAAAAAACTTTTACAAAATTATATAATTTATCACAAAAATCTCAAGCACAAGGAGAAAGAGAGTTAGGTAAAAAATATACTAATACAGAATATGCTTATCAAAATATGGTAGCTAGTAAAATAATGTGGATTGAAAATCTTAATCAAAAATCATTTAAAGAAATACTAGATGCTAATAAAAAAGCAGTAAAAGAAGGTAAGCGTAAACCTTATATAGATAATGCAATTGATTTAAATAAAAGATTTCCTGTAATGCATGCTAGTGAACCAGCTTGGGACAGAGCAGTTTATGAAGGTTTAAAAGATGTAGAAAATGGAAACTTAAAAGTAGTATTAGTTAATGCGTTAAATAAAAATTCTAAAGCAAGATATGAAAAAATTATAAGTAAGACTTTAGGTAAAGAACTAGACGCTCATAGAGATGGTATATATGTCCTTAGACGAGATATTTTTGATGCAGCTATACAAGATAACGGTTTACCTAAAAACGTTGCTAGTGGCAAAGGCACATTGTTAACTACAAATGGCAATAAAGGATTAATGTTAGGTAAGTATGCATATGTTAGAGCTACAGAAGCACTAGACGCTTCATTTAAAAAAGATGGTATTCATGGAGAATTATACGATACAAGTATAAAACAACTTGGTGAAAGAGAAATGTATGATGTATCTCTTAAAAAAGGTCAAAGTGTGTACACAAATAGTAAAGGAAAAGAGTTAGCTGGGTCTGTAATTGCTGAAGAAATACCTATTATTGACCACAGAATGAATCTTGGTGTTTACGAAAACCCCATAAGAAATCTTTCTAATGCTGTTAGTGCATTGCAAAGATGGGAATGGTCTTATTCTCCTTATATGAAAAAAGCTGGTGTAAGTCAGAAAGAAATAAAAGATTTTTTTAGAGAACTAACACAAGAAAATTTTGAAGGTAAAGAGTCAATAAATAAATTACTTCGTAAAGAAAGTAAGATAACTGAAGAAGAGTTAGCTAAAGTTAGAGAAGTAGATATTGATGATATGAATGTTGATTTGGTTATGAAAATAGCTAGCTCACATAAAGATAGTCCTTTGTATCGAACAATTTGGGACAAGCTACATAGAAGATTAAATGAAGTTCAGGACTTAGCTTCTGGAAATGATTTTGTTGACACAGAAGCATTAGACTATATGAACGAATTACTTAACGTTAGAAGTATGTCTGATAACATATTAAAAATGGCTCCTGATATTACACCATTAATAAATAATCATAAGTGGGTAAAAAATTATTCAAGTATGGTACTAAAAAATTATTTATTAAATAGGATAAATAAACCAAAAGAAAAATACAGTTCTAAACACATATTTTTACCTTATGATAGATACATGCAGACAAATAAACTAACTGCAGGGTTAAAACCAGGTGAAATAATAATGTACAAAGGTGCTGCTCAAGCAAAAGTAGAACTTAACGGCAAAGAAATGACTTTAGAAAAAGCATTGCAAATAGATCCTAATTTAGAACAAGTGTTATTGCGTGTACCTGCTGACAACATTAGTGGGCAAAGAGTTGTTAAAGTAAAAGTTGTTCTTAACGAACAAGGTACTGGTATTGTTGTGCATCCAGAAGACATGCATTTTATGGGTGGTGCAGATTTAGATATTGATAGTGGGTTTATGTATAGAAGCACACCTAAAAAATTTAGAGATGCTATTAAAAACTCAAAAGATGTAATGAAAGATGTAGATCCTACTGGACCTGAAGCAGTTGCTCAGTTTTCTAAAGGAGATATTGCAGGAATACCTACAAAAGAAATATTAAAAAACCCTGCATATATGCTCGATCCTTTTATATCAGAACAAATTGGTCACAATTCAAGAACAAACAATGTAAATCTTGGAATAGCTGTAAGCACTGGTCAAGGTTATGGAAGAATGTTAGACTATGTTTTAAATAATCCAGGTAAAGATTATAAAGCTTTTGGATTACCTAAAGAAATATTAGAAAATACAAAAAACTTTAAAGAAACTGTATTAAATATTAAATCAACAGGTGATGTAACAGAGTATATGAAAGAAGTGCAAAAAGCTGTAAACATGTATGCTGATGCTGGAAAATTTGGTTCTTTAATGTCTGGAAGTAGATTAAAAGAAAAGATGTTTTTAGACACTGGGGTTCTTGTTTCTGTTAAAGATAAAATAACAGGTGTTTCATTTGATTTAAGTTCTGAAATGTCTCAAAAAGTAATTGATAATCATACTGTATTTGGCAAATCTCAACAATTTAAACAATCATTAAATGGTGTTTATTTTGATAATGGTGTTCGTAAACAAATGACAATTGATCAAGCTAGGGAAGCTGCTCAAGATTATTTAGACGCACTTAAAACAAATAACATTGAACCTGACTCTATGCCAGGAGTTTTAACTGTTAAAGCTGAAAAGTTATTAAACTTTGAAAGTAATAATAATTTTATTGGAAATATTAATACAGAAAAATTAAACAAACTATACGCTGAAACAGTTGCCAGGTCTGAAAAAGATAAAATAATAACATCCTACAACAGAAGAGATCTGCAAGGAACTAAAGCAAAAAACATTAATACGTTTAAAGATTTTGTTTCAAGTGATATTGATTTTATAACTACAGTTAGAAAGCTTGAACAAACATATAAAAAAGCTAAAGAACAAATGACAGATGAGCAATTTAAAAGGATGCAAAATGATGTTCTTGACGCTGCTACAGAGCTTAGAGTTGAATGGCAATTAGAAAAATATTGGAACACTAACCGAAAAGTATTAGCAAACAAAGGTTCAGTTAAATTAGCAGATGCAATTAATAAATCTATTGAATTGCAAGCTCTTAATTTTAGAGCTGAGAGTCCCATTAAAGAACAATTATTTTATGACATGCTTACAAGTAATGTTGTTACTGGAGTAAATCAAAAGTCAGATATACTTAGAAACAAAATGAGAAACAAACTCTTAGCAAGTCCTGCATTAAAAGGACAAAATATTAGA
>Ga0181418_1000651_pt1 | contig 11632 bp, 10 predicted proteins | sample 41SPOviralmetaG_FD_130143 | JGI IMG/M metagenome (GOLD analysis project Ga0181418, IMG submission 130143) | Marine viral communities from the oligotrophic San Pedro Time Series (SPOT) site, San Pedro Channel, CA, USA - 41 SPOT_SRF_2013-03-13 | ecosystem: Environmental > Aquatic > Marine > Strait...
CTTTCTTCTTTTTTGGCGCGTCGGCGACCACATTTTGAACACCAACCGCATGTTCCTCGGCCTTAAACACGTTACGTTTGCGTTTTTCACCCTGTGGACCGCCTTGAATCTGTTTGTGTAAATTTTTTTTCAGTGTATTAAGTCCGTCTTTGTCAACAACTTTCCCCCGGTCCCGTCGAATTTTTGAGTGGGCCTGAATCAAAGCGGTTGCGATCGCTTTAGCCTGACGTTTACCGATTGTGTCTCTTTTTTGCCTCTTATTAAAAGTAGGTGCCATAGTTTTCTTTTTAAAATCTACACCGCCCAAATATTTGGGATCAACTTCCGCAAAGTGATTACGGTAAGCATGTAGTCTCTCGTTCAGCTCGTCCTGTAAATGGGGCTCGGCCGCACCCGCGTTTTTCAAATTTTGACTCCTCTTTTTCAAATCTTCGACGTACTGGTCTACTAATTCATGGTACTGGTGTTCTACTGTACTACCGGCATTTACACCCGCTGCGTCCCCATCCGTGCCAGCACCCCCACCGGAGCCCGCACCCCCACTGTTCTTCGCGTCTTTGAAGATTACCCGTCTTGTACCATACGGCTTATCTTTTTTATCCTTTTTCTTTGTTGATGCGCTAGGTTCGATCTTGGGCATAATGAAAAAAAAATGTTCAGATATGAAAGGTAAAAAAAACCCTGTAACGGACGTATTATTTCTATACAAACATTTAAAATGAAACTAGATTCACATGAATTGCTTTTTCATCCACATGGGTCTTCTGAACCAATCAAAATAAGCTCTGGAGGGAACAATATACATATTGGTCGAAATGAACCACATTTGAAATTAACGGAAGCTGGAACCGAGTTCATTGGTGCCGTTTCATTCGATGCAGCAACTGTGACGGGTATTCAGCAGGGGGGTGCGACGTTACCGGTAGCAGCCGCCGACGTAGACGTCAACGGTACTAGTCTAGATACTGTACTAACTCAGCAGGATGCTAGTGTAACCACCATTCAAAATTCTTTAACGACCGTACAAAACTCACTTGCTACTTTAGATTCCGATGATGTAATACTACCGAATTCTACTGATACCGTTACAACAAAATTAGGTACGATAGACACCAACCTGACCAATGTTACTCAAGACGTTAATACACTACAGTCGGACGTAACTACATTGCAAGGTACAACCGTAAAAATTACCGGTAATGCAGATATCGACGGAGTGAAGCATTTTCGAGACAACACATTTCGATTCGCCAAGAATTACCGGTTCGTACACGACCCAACCACAGACGAGGGCGTTTTTGAGCACTTTGACGGTTCGTCTAATATTGGGCTGTTTACCGTGAAACCTACCGATGCAACGGGTGCTACTCTACAAATGAATTCACAATTGAAACTACAAACTGGTGACGGGTTGCAATTGGATACTGCCGGGAATACCAGTGTCAAGGAGGATACGGGAGCTATTGTACTGGAAGGTACCTCTGCAGGATTCCAATTGCAGGTCAACCAAAGTACAAAATTTACGGTTGAAGAAAACAATGGTGCATACGAAGCTATACTTGAGGGAAGTACCTTAGCAAAGGTATCGGATATCACAGACGCACCAATTAGACAGCTGTTCAAAGAGAGTGTGATCGAAGGGGGTCTAGGCGACGGGACCACGTTGGACACTGAATTCCGTAACGCTATTAGCATTAGTGCGTTCAAGTACCAAATCACGAATCCAGATCCAATTGCATGGGCAGTTACAACTACCCCAAACAGTTTTACATGCGATTGCGCGTCCACGTTTAACGATCATATCAATCTAGGGTCAGGTGTAGACATACGGGATGTGAATGGTGCATCTGTGTTAGGGGGACCAACCGTGACAGTGTACTCGATAGGTACCGGTACAAACGATATCATCATAGAGGACAACGCACCCGGATCCGGGGTCAAAACCATAGTTGCCGGCAATTTTAAAGCCGTGGCTGTTGATTACGGTGGTGGCCGTATCCAGGTAACTATGCAGGGAGATATCAATTTCAATAACCCATCCACATATACCAATTCCAGCGGGTCAGTAGTCTCCAACCCCCACTATAATTATTTGCTCAGACTGCCTACACCTGTTCGTCCCACCGAATCGCACGAGTTCGTGATCAGCCAATCAGATCCAAGTAGCGTGAAATCGTTAGGTGCTCTACAATTGGGTACGAATGGTCGTCTCATACGTGTAGACAGTTCATTCGTCGCAGCAGATGGTTCGTCCAGTAATGTTGCCCCCGACAGGTATCGAAGAGCAGAAGGTATGGTATATTGGATACTACCATAAATTGTGTTGTGGTAGTACATATCATAACAAGTACGTTACTGTAGCATCGTCTTTAGTCCCAAATGCCTACTACCGAAAGCACAAGAGAAGAAGTATCTCCCCTAAACCACGATGGGACGGTCCCCGTGGACAAATTTGATCCAATCAAACAATTCCCCGAAAACGGTTTTGCGTTTGTGGTGGCTCCTAGACGTAATGGCAAAACAGAACACATCCTGTCTTGGCTGCGACAGTTTCACAAAACAAAACGGTTCACTCACTATTTTCTGATATCACAAACCCTGAGCGGTTACGAAGAGTACATACCAATGACCTACCAGTTCACAACACTGGGTCCAGTCAAAGATATCATCCGCAAGCTACAGGATGTCGGAAAGTACAATAAGGGACAACAGTACCAAAAAGATATGGTGAAATGTTCCGTATGTCTCATATTAGATGATATGGTAGGAGATCCTAAGGAGGTACGCGCATCTGGCAGTATTCTACAGAAAATCGCTGTCAACGGACGTCACGTGTGCCGGGAGGATCCGTGCAAATCTAATGAATTGGCTACTATCCTCATCAGCCAACGTATCACTTTGATTCCACCCGCTATCCGCAACAACGCGGATGTGATCTTAGCTTCTCGTCTGGCATCGTTTCTGGAGCGTCAGACCCTGATAGAAAACTACTTGTCGCTGACGTCAGACAAGGAAGGGATACATGAAGCCCGTGCTCTATTTGATGCCGTCACACTATCGAAACAATTCCGGTTCATTGCCATAAGTACGTACATAGCCAACCGCACCTCGCACAAAGATTACGTGCACTACTGTGATGCAAATATCAAAGAAAGAGCAGTAAAACTGTTCGGCGACAAAGACGATTGGAGCATGCAAAAACCTGACATCAGTTTCTAAAAAATATATGTACTACCTTGCAACAACTAACTATACATCAGTTCCCCCTTGAACTCTCGACACAATGCCCGCACCACCTCCGAAACAACACAACGGCACAGTACGCCTCGCGCACACCCAGTCAAACACCAACGATACTGACCATGGTGGTGTGTACCACTCCAAGACCGACTGCTTTGGGTATTACGGCAACAATGGTGGATACAGTACGTACTTGTCAGGTCATCAACGGGCAAACTACACTGACCGCAAACGGAAATTCTACCAGTTTGACAAATCGCACGAGCTGGGTTTTATGGACGAGGACGACAAAATTGACAATTCTGCTACGCAACACCATATCGAGGATCGTCACTCTGACTCCACATACGCACAAACTTCAATCCCCCTGGCTCCACCAGTGGTCGATGAACCTTCTATCGATGTCCGCCCCCGCGAAGAGCAGCGACTCAACGGCACGATGATGCGAAAAAATAAAACCTAATCGCATGTATTAATACCTGTGTTTCCGTCCCTTATATTTCCGCTTTTGTCGAATGTACAAATACTACAAACCCGAGGTGCCGTTCATTCGTGCATCTCGCACACTAACAACCTCTAAACCATCGGCACTCTTGAGAAATCCCGTGTACAGACGAACGACACAGACGGCACTGTTGCCAACGGCGTATCGAGTCGTAGGGAAGACCATTTTGACGTCCCACCCCATTACTCAAAAAAAAACTGTGCGTACTACAACAAACCAGACTAACCCAACAGCACCCGTCAACAACCTCCGTATCCCCTCCAATGTTCGACACCGAGCAGATAGCCAAACGTCAGCGTCGCGACGGATTCACGGGCGTAACATACACAAAGAAGCCCCTCGCAAACGTGCAACCAAATCGGTTTCTAATGCGTCAACCAACATTCCCAGGAGAAAAGGTAAACCAAAAAACAGCTCCTACCGCAAAAAACCGACCAAGTGAAGAAACTATTGAACGACAGAGATTCCTCGATGGTAAACCACAGTTAGCTGGTAAACGCAACGTCTCGTCATACGAAGACCGAACACAGCTGCGGTTTGATCCGATGGAGCGCTTCAGTAAGGAAAAGTCTGGGTACAACACCTACGACTCCGGTCGTTACCAGTCGGGGACACGTGGAGACAAAGCGTTCATGACCAACACCACAAAACTTCCTGAAGGTAGAGGACAACATACTACACTGGAACGCCAAGACCCTTACCGTTTGAAATTACCATCAGCAATATATATTCGCCAATAATGGATTGGTCTGAACTATCACTTTTCGTGGGTGCGGTATCCGCATCCGTAGCCTCACTCATCCTAGCTGCGCAGAAGAGCAAGTGTTCGGTGATCGATTGTGCATGCGTACATTGCGAGCGGGCAGTGGACACTGCTGACGAAACGACTGAATCGGCGAAGACCCCCCAAACTCAGAAGCAGGCACCTATAACACTGGATGAACTTGAGAAGCAATTGGTTCAAGTAGGTTCGAAATAAATCTTATCTGTATCCTATACTGGAAAAACACATCCTCCCCAAACCTATCATTTTTTGACTGCTAACAAACATGGTCCTCTTGTGCCTATCGATGAATGCCAACAACACATCCGGCAACACCTGTCGTGTCGAATTGACACAGTCATTCGATCCGCAGGCAGTGACTCTCCGCAAGTCATTGGTTGCTCGGAATACACAGAGTGTTCCGTTTGAGAACATGCTGTATCTGCAGTTCAATGCACTTACCGGACAGAACGTGGTGTCGAATACCAGAACCGTTGCAATGGGTATCGTGAACCGTACAGACCTGGCTGTCACCGAATCAACGTATGACATCAACTTTTCAATGGAAACGCTTGCACAGGCATTCGATATCAAAGTATGGCGCGATGCAGCATGCACCCAACCATATGAGTTCCACGCGTCAGAATATAACACATTGCGCGAAATTCATATCTGGCTCCAGTTAACAACACATCAACTACGCGCATAATCTATATTATCAAATACGATTCATTATGGCCACCTTCGCACTAGGATCATTGATCGCCGAATATCTGGGCGCCAGCGCTGTGACGGGTGGTGTCATTGCTGAAGGTACTACCAGCGCAGTGGCACTCAACTATGCAATGAAACACAAACCTAGCAAAAAGGCTATCGGTGTAGCAGCGTTCCGCAGCGTGTTTGATCCCATTGGAACGGGGATTGATGTGGCGGCTGGTACCTACGGTACTCACAACGAGAACTTTACTAAGACAGAGGTGTTTCTGAACCTGGCTCTGGACTACGCTTTCGGGGGACTCGGATATCAGGTAGCAGAACGATCCTCCAAAATGGCCTCTCAGGCAGCAGCAGGTTTGAGTAATGCCGAACGGGTTGCGGAACCACTGTCGTACATTGGGAAGGAACAGGACATATTCATGGACCATGTAGATGATTTGGCTGAACATTTGGATGAACTCAACATTTCGAATGTCTCCGAACGTGGCAATGTGTTCGAGCAAGTGCCGTTGGAGTTGGATAGGAAGAAGATGGAACTGGTGGGCAGAGTGCCTGACCCCAACTTGGAACGCGATATGACCGATATACTTGGTGCAACGACGATGGTGGAACTTGAAAGTGTCGCTGCAAAGGAGGGTATCCCCTTCAACGCTGCACCGGTGGCAACACCATCTGCCGAGGAGATGTTCGACGCTGCACCGGTGGCAACACCATCTGCCGAGGAGATGTTCGACGCTGCACCGGTGGCACCTGACGCCGAGGAGGATATGGAATTGGTCCACGAAGAGGAAAAGATGGAAGAAGGAGACGACGCGTATGTACCTCCCCCGAAGGCTCGTGCAACGTTTAGCGAAGAGTATGATGCTGCCCGAAGCGGTATACCCAGTTACGGGACAAGCACCGAAACCATCCCGATGGAGGACATTGAATTCACTCCGACAGTGGGGTCTATGTTTGCACTGAATTTGTTGCAACGATATTCGGAACCCGAAGTCGAGCAAATGCTGTCGCGTATGGTCTCTGCCGAAGACGTTAACCTGGGTGAAGACGTGGCCGACACCGTAGTGCACCGACCGATTGCGCTTTTGCACAATGAACCTGGTATGTACCGCTTGTACGCTGTCGGAAACAAGTCGTTGATTATGGTCTTTAATCAAGCGAGCACACTACCACTGAAAATGCAAGCAGTCGGAGAGTGGACGGGGGTCGGATCGTTCGGGCTCACCGATATGTCGAAACGCGCACTTGCTGCCGCAGAAGAGGCATTGGCCGAACATCCGGGGCGACATCTGTACATGACCGGACACAGTATGGGGGCGGGCACCGCCGCACAAGTTGCATCCAGACTGCAGAACCTCGATCGCTTGGACAAAATAGTGTTGTTCAATCCAAACACATCGGCAATGATGTCCGTGGGTTCCGAACTGACCAGCGCGATGACCGGCACTCAAGAACAGCTTTCCAAGAAGATTGTTGCATTTGTGAACACGAACGATTCCATCCCTTCTGCGTCCATTCCGTTTGGAACTGTGCACGGGTTTGAAACCTCGCATGTTGGGTTGGCGGCTCATGATATGGATTCCTTCGTGGACATCTTTGACAAGGGTAGTGGTGCCAGGTACATGGGGGAGTTACCAAATTCGCAACGCTTCGGAACCATGCTCAAGACCAGTGCCTACTCGTTCGGCGCCGGACAAGCTGCTAAGACAATTCTGGCCACATACGAACCTACACTGCAGGATGGTGTACGCAAGTACGGTGCGCATATCAACACGAAGCATCTGCACAACATGTACAAGCACACTCTGACACAAGTGCAACAGGCCACGACTGCCGCTCAGATGAAGTCCCATCTGCAGCAGCTAATGGTCAACGAACACAATTACATGCACTTCAATCAGCTCCCGTCTTCTGGTATGGACACCTACGATGCCGCTCCAACCTCCACAGAAGTTTACAACCAGTTCGATTTCGGTCCACCTCCACCTATGGAAACCCCGAGGCAGGCTTTGCTTGACCTGGTGATGGGCTCGTACTGATTCTGCAAATATTATTTCTCTACCTAACAAAAACAACACCTCTCCGAAGCACACCTCCAACTAATCCTACACTTCTGTTACAATGTCGAATCCCATTCTATCCTCCAACCAGTCCTCAGCGGTAGTGGCTACCATCAATGAGTCTACTACCTCGAATCCCTGGGTCTACAACGAAACCAATCGTCTTGTGGTGCCACATGCGATGCAGATCCTGACCGTCAAGCATAGCTCGGGGCTTGCACAAGCCAAAGGTACGCTGACTTTCGACATCCCGAAGAATGGTGTTGCACAGCAGATGTGGTTGCGCTTCGGTGCTCCGACTTTTGCAAAGATCGTAGATACTGCTACTTCGAAGCACTATGCCCATCCACTTGGTTATTTGAGGTGCATTGACGAAATCAAAGTCACGGCATCGGGGCGTATCATCGAACACCTCGACCGACAACAGATTGCCGCACGTTATTCAGATATGCCAATGCATCAGCGGCTGGCTGCTCAACAGTCGCTCCGTATGGGTCTGAAGCCTGCTGAAACCGATTTCTTGGGCGCGGCTCCCTCGAAAAGAGGTGACATTGTCATGCCCTTGCCATTTTGGTTCAGTCATGATCAGCAGCGTTACGGGCTTCTTACTAATTTCGAAGAACCCTTCCGTGTCGAAGTAGTGTTCTCAGACATGCTTGCATTGCATTATGTTGTAAATAACACCGCTTCAACGGTTGAATCCATGGCTCTTACTACATGCGATCTGCTGGTCCACTACCGACAGCTCGACGAACCGCAGATGAACGAGATTGTCAGCAAGAACTATGGTGACGGACTACTGAGTCGTGTGGTGAACATTTCTAAGCGCGAAGCCCCCCACCATTTCGCCCCTGCTACGGCGACCACTGTCCACCGAGCTACACTGAAGTTGCGAGAAAATGAGGCTGTTCGTGCGATGTACATTGCTGTCAAAAAGACTGGTGAACCTGGCACTACGCACGGTAATGACGGTTATGTACAATATGAGAGGTACTGTGAACTGAAAAACGTGCAGCTTCGCTTCAACAATACCACTGTTATCGATGTACCCGGCGACGTGTTGAAGTACTACGGTCGGTGGGGTGGTTCATCGCATGCGGGCACGGGTGCGACGGCAGTGGAGCCCGAGGGGAAGTCCCTTTACGAAGGTGATGGTGGACGTCTTACATACATTTATAAGATTGATTTTGGTTTGGCTACTGGGCGTGGTCTCAGCAATGTCGTTGCTTTCCGGGAGCTGTCCAATCCCGAACTGACAGTCGACATTGTTGACTCAGCGGCTGCCGATGGGGGTTCTGCAGCCCCATTTGAAGTGCATGTGATGTATGACACCGCCACTTTCCTGAGCACCTCCAGTAGCACCGGTCGTGTCCAACTGTCTATCAGTTCTTAAAAAATCTAGGGTCTACATAATAGCAACCTTTTTCTACAAAAGCCCCCTTTTACTAGTCCCCATTCGACTTCGATTACATTGTGATGTCCAACCCCATTCTACAATCCAACCAGTCTTCCGCGGTAGTCGCCACGGTGAATGAGTCTGATGTGACTGTCCCGTTTGTGTACAACGAGAAGTCGCGACTGATCAAACCTCACTCTTTGCAAGTGCTCCCGATTACTTCAACCTCTGGTAGCACTGCACCCCAGTCAGCGTGCTCGTACGATGTAGCTAAAAACGGCATCGCTGTCGGGTTTTACCTCGAGGTGAATCTGATTGGCTTACCAACTAACAATTACAAATTCAACGCTCTCGGTATTCTTAATCTGATTGACGAAGTTAGTCTGACAACGTCTGGACGTGTTGTAGAGAAACTAGACGCATATCAGATCGTTAGTCGATACGCAAGCCTACCCCTTGCCAGACAGGGCGCCCTCTCTGTAACGTGTGGTAATGACGAAACTATTACAACTGCATCAACGAAAACTTACATTTGGTTGCCATTCTACATGTTTCGAGACAGTGCCCGTTATGGCATCCTCACAAACTTTGAAGAACCCCATCACGTTGAGGTGAAATGGTCCAAATATACTCAAACTCTTGTCCGAGGCACCGCCAATACCAGTCTACCCCAATCTACAATTCACAATAACATTAGTGTTACAAGTGCTAATCTACTCGTACATTACAAACAACTTGCTGATGATGATGTAAACGAGATGATTCGTAAAAATTATAGTAATGGTATGCTGTCAAGACTGGTCGGTATCTCCAAACGTGAGCAATCTCATTACGTGCAGGGAATTGTCTCGAACGATACATACACTGAAAGTGTGGAGCTACACGAGACGGAAGCCATCCGGGGGATGACCGTTCTTGTGACACATCTTGGCGAGCTCGCCAATATCACAAACATCAAGCTAACATTCAACAACACTGATGTTCTCGACGTGGGTGAGGATTTCTTGCACACGTTTGCATCTAACTGGGACATGCACTCGGCAAGCTTCGGATCGCATGCCAGGGACGAACAGATCCACGACTACAAGCGAGCTGTACGTCTTGATCTCGGTATTGGGAATGACACTGCCCTCGACAATGTGATTGCTCTCCGCGAAATGAACAATCCTCGTGTTGAAGTGCAGTTCGATCCCATCCGAGCAGGTGAGCATCAGATTCACATCATTTACGAGACAGCTACATTCTTGACATGTTCTGCCGACACGGGTCGTGTTCAGTTGAGTATTAGCTCATAATAATATATGTGGTATATCTAAAAACACTGCTACAACACAAACCTACTCTATTTGCACAACGATCCTCACATGCGCATTGATTCAAAATCTCTGATCTTCGACCCTCACCCGGACGACACGGATGACAACACCATTGTGGGGATTGGGACGGACGCGTCAAAGCTGGCAATTGAGATTGATCAGGATTCGGCGATCAAAAGCAGTAGTCATTCTGGGTTTCAAAAATTTGTGAGCACTACTTCTTCGACCGCATTCCCAATTACCATGAACACCCTTTCTAATGGTCAGTACACGTATGCGCCTTTAACTGTCCCAGATTTCCCCGCTACACTCTCTGCCACCAAAACGCATCCTGATGCAAACCCTCGTACCACGTTAGAAGGTTTAGTTGTCAAGAAGGACCATACTCAGATAACTGGAATGCCTTCCAGCTTTCCCGAAGTCATGTTCACACTTCCGGAGGGATTTCGCCTGCTCTCGGACGCCACCTTCTACAAAACGGGTGCAAACGCCTATACGACAGAAAATCCGAGTGCTACCGATACACCTACCAGATGTGTTGTACAGGTGAATACTAATGGGTCTGTGGAATTTAAGGGTGACGATACTCGAGATGGGGGCACCTTCGATGGTGAGGTATTCCCCCCAAACAACCCGCACAACATTAAATGTGTTGATCTTACTGGAATTGATTTTCCAACCTCATCGGTGGTGAGTAAAGCTGAAATCCTTTTAGTCGGATCTGGGGGATTAACTTGGCAGGCTGGTGGTGTTAATATTAATGCTACTGGTCTACGAATGGTAGCCAACAAACTTCAAAACTCTAACCATGTCTACCTTGAAGGACTTATCACAAATACAGCCTCAATCACTTCACAAGCAGTGCTGCAATTGCCTGCTCACTGTAAACCCGCGATCATTCACTACTTTAGCTTGTCGGGATTTAACGCACTGTCAGGTGGTAGTATTGCTAGCTTGAATTCTGGTGCATATGGCATTATAGATACAAATGGGTTGGTAACCATTGTTCCGAATGGAAGTGACGTCCTTTCATTGACTGGTATTCAGTACTACACTTAGACATCAATCGCGACTCAATCAAGCAAGAGGTCCGCTGGGAATGGAATAAGCTCTGGTTTCGCGCGTGGTGGTGGCGGTGGTGGCGGTGGTGGTGACACAGGGTTCGTGATTTCTGGCTTGACTGGCTCGGCAATCGTCACATAATGCATGTCGTGGATACTCTCCTTCACGTGATTATTGTACCACATGACACCCACTTTGATCTTCCGGTGCTTCTCATCGACCCGGAACACATCAGATGCACTGTCACTGCTGCTCTTCGGTGAACTTTGACTGTCGCCCTCCATGGCAAATTGTGGAATGAGACAATGGGCGGGCACAAACCTCGTTATGACGTCAACGACATGTGCCACGTCAACGACATATTAGCATGCACTTCGACTTCTTCTTCGTTGACGCGTCGATGCCCTTTTGCAGAAGCCTGTGTATCTCCGTATTGTCCGGGTGGTAGGCGTCGTTGGCTGGGTTCGTCGCGAACTTGGACAGGGACATCAGCCACTGGGCGTAGAATGGATCCTGCTCCCCAACCTCCTCGTACGTTTTGGAGGCGTACTTACCGAACCCCAAGCGCAACGC
>Ga0181418_1000652_pt1 | contig 11612 bp, 7 predicted proteins | sample 41SPOviralmetaG_FD_130143 | JGI IMG/M metagenome (GOLD analysis project Ga0181418, IMG submission 130143) | Marine viral communities from the oligotrophic San Pedro Time Series (SPOT) site, San Pedro Channel, CA, USA - 41 SPOT_SRF_2013-03-13 | ecosystem: Environmental > Aquatic > Marine > Strait...
TATAACTCTGGATCTTTGAGCCTCTTGCTCTGTTACTTGATCAGGACTTGCACCCCAACCATAGTTTTCAGAAGCAAACTGCTTAATAGAATCAGAATCCATTTCGCCTTTATACAAGTCTTTCAATGCTTTACCTTGTCCAGAGCTAGGGTCAAAACCTGCATCTTTAATGGCATTACCCATTTGTACAGACTTATATTCTTTCTCTACACCTTCAAGTTCTTTAATGCGTTCTCGCATTGACTTGATAGCATTGTTATCATCTTGTGTGTTATCCACTGTATTTTCCATATCGTTTTCCATATTCTCTCCTCTCCCAGTTTCTACTAACTACATTATCCTGGGGTAAATAATGCGATAGGCGACAAGTTATAATTAAAGTACAAATGAGAATTGTCAGCCACTTCTAGCTGTACCGATACTGGGCGATTTAAAGTACACAGTTTATACGCCAGAGATAAACTGGAGGGTGCAGCATCTATTCTAAGCCGAAACCTGCAAGGCTATAATTTATTATACCACTGTTTAAACGAATGGTGTGTATTTATTCTTCAGTTAATCCTGTGACTGCACGACCTGTTCTAACAGCACCTGTAGTAGGTGAGAACCTAGACTGCTCACTCGCTGATAATCTAGTAATTCTTTCTGTAACTTCTGGGTCACCAAATATAGCTGCATCAGTAAACTCTTCTAAGGTTATAGCTTCTGAACCTGGTTGTGATACTTCTTGTATTTCTTGTAATCTAGGTAGTTCTGTTTGTGCAGCAGTAAACAATTCTCTTGCTTGTTTCTGTGTTATACCAGCACCTCTTAATCTATCAGCTACTGTAGTAGTAATATTAAATCCAGCTCTTGCTGCTTCTCCACCTATCTGGGCTGAAGTAATTCTACCAGCAATAATCTCTTCTCCTACTGTTGGGTCTAATGCACCTAAGAAGATAGCTTCGGATGTCAAGTCAATACCATAGTTACTCTTGTAAAAGTTTTGTACTTGTTCTAAGTTATCGTTTATACCTCTATAAACTGCTGTAATTCTTTGTTCAAATTCTCTAGCTGATACTTCTCCTTCTATTAAAGAAGTAAATCTTTCTGATAACATCTCTTCAGATGTAGCTCTAGGTAAACCAAACTCTGCAAGTGTACCTATGTAAGATTCTTTCAATCCTTGATAAGTAACTTCATCATATCGTACTTGTCCATTAGGTAAAACATTACCTGGAAAAGCATCTTTATAAATATCTGTTTGTCTTAATTGTGATATAGCAATGTTAGGGTCACCTGTTTCTGCCCACTGTGTAGCGAAAGCATTAAGCACTTGTGTAGGCATATTGGGATATAAAGATTGTGCAAGTAATAAATACTGTTCCATTATTGATTAGCTCCTAAATTTTGTAATGCAGAACCATCACCTAACGCTGATTGTAATGCTTCAGTTGCTTCTATTGTAACTTGGTTATTACCCATCTCTAAACCTTTAGACCTTAATGTTGCAGTACCAGAAGTAAAATCATTTGTTCCAACCATATCTTGCCACCAAGATTGTGTTTCATCTGCAGCTTCACCCCATACAGAAGTAGTTAGGTTTCTCCAAGGTGTAACTATATCTTCATAAGTAAGTTCTGGATTAGTGTACTTAGGAAACAATCCTAATCTATTGTTCTTTAATTGTTCAATTAAAGCTGCTTCATAGTCAGTATCGTTTCTTAACCTTCCAGCTTTTTGTGATACTTCTGCATCACTAAGTTTTCCAAACACTGGACCTAAGTATTGTGTGTACAGTTGTCTAACTCTATCTTCTTTTTCAGCTGTTCTTTCTAATCCATCAACACCAGCTGTAGATAAGTATGTAGTAAAGTCTGTATCTCTAACACCAGACCTGAATGGGTCTGCAAACAAAGCTATCTGTTCTGATGTTTGTGATTCCGACCAAGTACCACTTACCCACTTATCTGCAATCCAACTAACCAAAGCATCAGGTGGAGCTTTCTCCTGACCTGTAGCAGAATCAAACCCACCAGTAACTCCTGCTGCTTGTAATGCTCTACTTACTTGTATCTTGTAATCATTCTTTTGTGCTGTAGCAGTAGAAGGGTCAGCATTGTATAATCTTAACCATTCTCTTTCTGCTTCTGAATGTTCTTGGTACCAATCAGTAACTCTCCATTCAGCTTCACTTACTTCTCTACCTTCTAATGCAGCCTCTGCTAATAAAGATATTGATTGTTTATCTAATAACCAAGGTGCAATCTGTGCTTGTGTAGTTAGGTTATCTACAAAACTAAGAAAAGGATGTGGAGCTTGTCCAGTATTAGGGTCATTACCTGGAAGTTCTGCTGTGTTTCCTGCAACTATAAAGTCATCAATCTCTTCCTCGGTCATAAAATAATTAATTTCGTAAGGTGCATCTACAGTTAAGATACCTGCTTTATACAAGTCATTACTTTTAACTTCATAAAACATTCTTATTGGTAACCCTTTATACATTGTTCCTGCACCAGGCACTGTATACATAAGATATAATCTATCTTCATCTGACTGTACTAATACAGCACCTTCAGGTATGTTATTAAATTGATTAAGTTTTGTTGCTCCTGGAGTTCCTACTATTTGTCCACCTATTGTTGAACCACCAGTAGCTTCACTACCTGACATACCTCCACTTGTGTCAGATACTGTTGAAGTAGTTGTAACAGTTGTAACAGCAGTTTCATTACTTACTTCTTCAACTACTTCTTCTTCTGATTTATTTTCCGTTAATTTTATATTAACTTTTGGTTTGACAGTATTATTTACAAAATTAGTAATATACTCCATCTCTTCATTTAGTTGTTCAATGTAATTAATATCACCTGGGTCTATAGCTTTATTTTTATTTTCTACATATTGTTTTATATAATCAGTTTCTTTTTGTACTAATGAACGAGTATCTCTTTTTTCTTCTTCTGCTTTTGCTATTGCGATATTGTTATTAATTATGTTTCTAATAAAAGCATCTTCTTCGTTAAGTTGTGCAATATAATTTATTTCATCAGCAGTATCACCTGCAAGTATAAGACTATCTACAGACTCTTTATCAAATCCAAATAAACCAATAAGTTTATTTTTTTGTGTTGTAGATATATTTTTTTTAAATGCTAATTCTGCTAAATCTAACATATTGTTTACATTATTTATTTCACTATTTGTTGCAGGAGGTAATACTTGTTTTGCTTCTACTTCTTCCCTAGGAGCAAATGATGTGCTTGACAAATCACTACCACTAGGAATTGGCTCTAAACCTGCTTTTTCTAATTTTTTATTATGAGTTTTTTCATCAGCTACACCTACAGTACCGAAACTTGTTTGTACTAAACCTTTGTTATCTCCTCTACCAGGTGGTGAGTCATAAATATAAGGACCTGCTTCTGGAGCATCAGGATTTATCTGTCCTTTTGTTCCTCTTTGTCCTAATAAATTAAATTTCATTACATCATTCCTTCAGGTAATTCAAATGCTATATCTTTTCTGTTAGGTGTAAGAGCATCTATTATCTCTGCACCATACTTAGCTATCTTATCATTCTGTGGTACGACTTCTCTGTTTAAACTTGTGTAATCTGGTGAACTTAATTTCATTATGTTATTGTTAGGTGCATCAAGTATTTCACCTTGTGGGTTATATGCAGTAGTAAAGAAACTATCTTTGTTTCTAAGTTCTGCATATGCTTGTATATTCATATCTGGTTGTGGTTTATCTTTTTCTGATTCATATGTATTCATAACTTTATTGACATATGTTTTAATATTAGGACCAAATCCTTCTAGGTTTTCAATATCTCCTACAGCATCCATACCAGAGTTCATAGCTATGTCAGCTTTACCTGGACCACCATACCAAGCTACTGCTACTAAATCCCAAGACCCATAATTGTTGTGGTATTCTTGTATTTTATTTGCTGCAACTATATCTTGTATGACAGGTATTCTCCAGTCTGCTCCTTCGTACCCAGCTTGTTTAGCCCAGGCATCCCAGTTAATATCTAGTATTCCATAAGCACCATATGCTTGTACTGTTTGTAAACCATTGTTAGTCATTGTCTGTGTCTTTCTATGTTTCTTTAGATAGTCACCACCAGCGTTCTCTTGCTGTCTTACAGCTTCCATAAATGCGTATAGTTCGTTATTATCTACCATATTAATTTGGGGCATTGTTAAGAGAATTGAACATAAGAGCCCTAGAACGCCTTGTATCAACATTCTCTCCTAACCTTCCTTTCTCATCTGCAATGATTTCTTCAAATCTAAATTGTGCACCAGCTAATGGGTCAATCTGTGTCAAGCCCTCTGCATCTATTTTAGCTTGTACATTCTCTTTTGAATAGTTACCATACTGACCAGCAAGTAAACCCCCAGCACTTACATCTTGTTGTTGTGTTGCTTGGTTTAAATCTACTGATTGTTGATAGGCTTGTTGTGCTTCAGAGTATAAAGTATTAGCTAACAGTTTAAGTTCATAAGGTTGTGGGTCACGATTAACACCTCTTCTAAACATAGTTGTAATTGAGTTAGCAACACTGTCAAAGTCTGGTGGTAAGTATGCTTCTGCATCTGGGTACTTAGGTAAAGGATTTAGTTCAAACTCTGCCAATGCACTACGCCAAGCTGAACCAGTTTCTCTTTCTTGTGTAGTTACACCTCTTCTATTAGCCATACCTAAAATGTATGAGAAAGCTCTTTGTGTAGTAGGACCCCAATCACCTGCAATAAATCCTGCATCTGTTTCTAACAGACCTGCATTTATTAAAGATGCTTGAATACCTGCTATAGATTCTTCACCCATACCAGCAAAATCATCTACTAAATCATTCTCTGTGTAGTATTCAGAAGCTGCATCACCTCTAGGGCTTACATAACTAGCAGTAACTCCTATAGGACTTGTGCCTGGAGTTATTCCTCCAAACTCATTAAACGCTTGTTGTAAACTTAAATCATATCCACTACCAGTAACATCAGCCATACTTTGATTTTCATCTAATGCTATGTTTATAAGATATGGTGGTATTCCATAAGCTAATAAATATTGTTGTACTGTTGCTAAGTCTTGTGTCTGGTTTATAGTATCAAACTGTTCATCTGTTAAGGTATATCTGTTTTCACCAGCTTTAACTTGCGAGTTGACAGTTCTAAGGATGTCTATAATTCTATCTACAAATACTGTTGTTTCCATTATTCGTTCAGTGCCTTTAACAATTCTTTATCCTCATACTCGTTTCTTAGTTCTCTTTCAAAAACTTCTTGTAGCAAAGCCTTAGCCTCTGGGTATTCTACTTCTATTTGGCTTTTAACATTTCTTAAATGTTTTCTAAAAGGAACAAGTTTAGCTGATGTTCTAAACGAGGTAGCTAAATAATTAGTACCTGGTATGTTAGTAGTCAACTCAATAACTTTATCTCTTTCTTTAATATATTCTACCAGTGCTTGTGCTACAGGTTGTGCTTTTAGTTCAGGTATTATTTCGTAGGTGACTGGGTTGAACCAAGTATATAGTTCCATAATAATCTCATCAAGCTCTGGTTTCTTAATAGAACCTGGAATAGATAGTCCATAACCATAATATCTTGATGCTAAATCAGCCTTTTTGTTTCTCTTAGCTGCAGTAGAAACCTTGTCTGTTTTGTTTACTAAGTCATTTTTTATCATCCAGGCTTCAAACTCTAGGTTACCTAATAGAATATTCTTAGCTCTCTGCCATTGTTCAGGTGTTCTTGGAGCTCTTTCTCCTTCTACTATCTGGTTCCAATACGCATCATAAGAGAACTCTGAATCTGTTTCATCAATTAAATATCCATAAGTTAAGTCAAATTTATCTATTAAACCAGGATTGCTTCTTTCCCATTCTGCACCATCAGCAGTAATAGGTCTTTTCTTTATAGTTTCTGTTTTAGCAGTAGCAATAGCAATAGGGTCAAAACCGAATCTATCTGTAAATTGATTCATAGCTTCATCAATATCACCTGATGCTGTAGAAATATCTCTCCATTCTTGGGCTAATGTTTCAAACAAAAAGAAGTTACCTGTTTTATCGGTGATTTCATACTTAGGTGATGATGGTCCAGCAGGTCCAAGAAATTGTGCTAAACCTCTAAACATAATAATATTTTGTGCATAATCTGCAGCTAGGTCTAAACCTTTAGCTGCTTGTTCTGGCGACTCATCAGATATTTCACCTGCATACAACAAGGCTTTATATACTTCAATAGTTGTATTGTTAAACATTCTTTTAGTTTCATCAGAGTTTTGTACAAATGCTGTAGCAAATTTTTTTGCATAACTAGGAAAAGGAACTAAAGATGTTGCTATTTCTCCTGGAGTACCTGCTCTTGGTGGCGAAAAGTCACCGAATAATATAAACTGTGCAAGACCTTCTGGTTTAAACACTTTATATTTTTCATTAAGAAAAGCTGCAGGTACAGTAATTGTTGGTCCAAAACCTGGAATAACATTTGCAGCTAAGTTAATTGACTGTAGATACACAGGCATATTAACTTTAATACCATTTTCTTCTAGGTCTTTAAACATCCACTTTCTAAGTAATCCTGAACCAGGATAATTAAATAACTCTTGTTGAGTTAAAGGGTCACGATAAAAGAATCCTTTTTGGTCATCACCTTCAAATTTAGCACCTTCTTTTCTACCTGACTGTACTACTTGTTGTGCTCTTCTTAAAGGTCTGCCTCTTTCTTGTTTTATAAGTTTTGCCCAAGTGGTAAAGATTTCAACAAAGGCTTCACCGAATGGAAACAATGCACGAGTAGAGTTACCTAATCTACTTCTAGTAGTTACATCATAAAGTAATGCTTTAGTTTCTCCTAGTGCAAATGAAGCTGCTGCTTTATCTACAATCTCTATATCATTAATTCCACCTACTTGACCTTCTTTATAAGATGTAATTTTTTTGTAGGCTTTTCTTTCTGTAGCTGTACCAGTATTAATACCAGCTTTTTCTGCTTGTTTAACTAATTTGTTTAATGTTGCTTTGTTTGTATGTCCAGCAATCTCTGCTACTTTATTCCAATAGTTAGCTTTAAATGCTACAGACCTAGATAGTTTATTAGTAGGAACAGACATCAACATATCAAATGCTTTATCTACAAAATCATTTGCCATATTGACACTTCTTTTTTGTGAAAACAATTCAGCTTTAGCTGTTTTAGGTAAAACATCTAAATACTTATCAAAGAAATCTTTTTTAATTAATTCTTGGTTTTTTCTTAGTTGTGTAGTAATTCTATCGTATTCACTATCAGTTAGTTCACCTCTCCAGTAAGCATCAAAGTCTACCTTTTTTAAACCAGCTAAATCATTAACTGCATCTTTTCTAGCTATAAATTGTAATAGTTCTGGGTTACCACCTTCTTGAATCCATCTACTTGATGCTGCTGTAGCACCACCAGCTGTTGTAGTTTTTACACTACCACCAGCTATGTCTGCTAAGTTAGCATTTACATAATTTATAAACTCATCAGATAATGCTCTACCTGGAGCAGACTGTCTACCAGCACCATTAAACATATGTGATTTAGCACCAGTAACTTTTTTAATATTTTTGTTTAAACTACTACCTTTGGTGTTAGCTCTTTTCTTTAAAGCTCTTAAAGCTGCTGCTCTTTTAGCTGAAGGTAACAGTTGTATAGCTGCTAACTCTTTTGTCAAAGGGTCAAAATATGCTTGTAATACATTTCTAAATGATGCGTTCTTCCAAGTGTTGAAGTTTTTACCTTTGTCAACTGTACCCCAGGTACCTGCTCCTGCATATCTTCTTCGTATAGAAGATAATGTTCCAGCACTTTCTGTCATTCCATCCATAAATTGTGCATTATTCTCAAATGAACCTAGTAATCCTAGTTGTGACTCTCTCGGTGCATTAAACGCTCTAGCTATAGTTTCTATTGGATGTCTAATAGGGCTAGTAATACCTGATGCCATTATTCTAATTTGTTCTTCTAAAACAACTCTTACTGTCCAAGCTGGTCGTAGTAGTACTAATGGTTTAAAATAACCACCATAATAATTATCCATAAATCTACGAACTGTATCTGCACTTTCACCAGCAAAGAATTGATTACCAACTGGTCCTAATTTACTATCTAATGCTTTACCTACTCTTAATAAATCTGTTGGATTAGGTAAAAATATTTCATCTGCTAACTGTGTAACTGTTAATGGACTCATCAACAAGGCTTCTTCATTTACAGGTTTACCTTTTTTGTTTAGTATTTTTTGCAATGTAGGTGTGTAGTTTAAATCTAAATTACTATATTTTCTACCTGCAGTCTTAGCCATTTCACCATCTGCATAAAATTTACCCATAACATTAGTTCCTCGTTCAATAAGTTTTATTTGAAATTCTGACAACGCCTGTGGGTCGTTAGGAGCATCTGCCTTGCTTAATATACTTCCATCTTTATTTATTTTTCCACCCATATTTTTTACGATAGGATTTTTAAAATCTTTTTGAAAAAACTCAACTAATGTATTAACTACCTCTGTAGGTGCATCATCACTATCTAAAGCATCTAATGTTTTGTTAAAATATTTTCTACTTAGTTTTTGTGCAGCATCAGCATCCAGTTGGTCAGTAGCTAAATTAAGTAATCTTGTCATCTGAACTAATGAACCATCTACATCTCCAGTTACCATTCTGGCTCCGTATGTTTTGTCCATCATTTTTGTTAAACGATTTGTTTTTTTTCCTATGGTTGGAAGCATATTGTTTGTTAATTGTTTATTAACTAAGTAATCATCTACATAATCAGTTAGCTGCTTATTAATATCATCATATGTAGCTTTTGGATTTTTTTGTTTTAGTTTCCTAAGTCCTAACAAAAACTCTTGGTCTTTAATTTGTTCACCACTTTGTTTAATAATTACATTGCCATCTTCAGCATTTTCCCATAAGAATTTTTTAAATACTAACCCTTCATCTCCAGCTAAGAATGCTTGTGATGTAGGTCCGTGTATAGTTTTTCTAGCAGCATTAATCAATCCACTAGATTCAAATTTTTTCATATCTTGTAAAGAAGTAAATGTTTTACCTAGTTTACCTACTTTAGATAAACCAAATGTTGCTAAAGCTATAGGGTCAGCAAATATTTGTGCAGCTAAGTCAATAGCACCAGTCATAAAACTATACGCTTTAGTACCTGGCTCTATAACTTCATCAAATGGTTTAAACAACCAACGACCAATAGTTACTGTTGGAGCAACACCTGCTGCTTCAAACTTAGCTCTTCTTTCACCTTGGAACTGTACTCCTGTTTCAGCTTTAAGTCTTTGCTCTTCGTATATTTGTGGAGCTAAAACATTATCTAAAACGAACTGTCTTGCATCTGTAGGACTAACACCTGATTCAACTAGATTTTTATACTCATCAGTTGTTGTTGGGTCAGTGCTTCCTAAAAATAAACCATCTCCTAAATCACCTTTACCTGTAATACCAGCTTTAAACAACTCTGTTTCAGAAGCTGCTTTTGCTTCATCTGGTGTCATACCCTGCTGTCTAGCTTCTAAGTATCTTACTTTTTCTGGTAATCCTTCTTCCCAAGCTGATTGAAAACCAAGAAACAGTCCTCTTAAACCTGCTTTACCTTTTTCTTTAGCAAACTTACCAGCAGTTTTAACAGCACCATATCCTTCTTCTTCTTTAAGAATTGAATCTTGTATTACAATTTGTTGTAGTCTTGGGTCATCAGGTGATATGTTTAAACGAGCAGCACCTACAACTGCACCTGCAGGAAGTGTTGGGTATTTATTTGCTATAGAAGCAGCTTGTTTAGCCATTTCTTCATTTATAGTTGAAGGGGTATTTCTTTTGTCTTGTTCTTTTCTTGCTATATCATCATCTGCAATATCGCCATCAAATATTGAAAATGACATACTAACTCAATAATCTGGCTAAGTCTGGGTCACCTGTTAGGTCATACATTTCTTGTACTAATTCTCTTGTACTTCTCATATTGTTAGGTACACCTAATCCTGTTCGTACATTTTCATTCTTTCTATTAGTACCAGCAAAGACATCTAAATCTAATTGTTTTTGTACAGTAGGGTCAAGTGGTATTTGTTGTGGAGCTACAGTATCTGTAACAATTTCATTACTAACTGTAGGTGATTCATCTAAAAATCTTTGCATCTCTACTTTTTCTCCATAACCCATCTTGCTATTGTCTACAAAGTTTCTACCTGCTGGAGGTACATTTAATGCTGTTTTTGTTACTTTAGGTGCTCTACTCATTCTTCCTCTTCCTCTTCAAAAAAAGCAAATGTTGAACTTATAATCATATAACCAAATGGAAATACCATTGGTGGCATTTGGTCTGTGTAGATTGTAGGTTCAGTTAATCTTTTTTCTAATAATATATCATTACCAATTTCATCTACATCATCTAAACAAAAATTGACTATGTCAACAAATTCATTATTAATATCTTTCATTGTCCTAAACCTTGTAGTAGTTGTCCTATACCAGGTGGAGCACCTTGTGGTGGCAAGGCAGCTCCTTCTGGTAATCCTTGTATCAGACTTTGTTCTGCTTCAGGAATTTCTGGTTCCTCTGCAGTAAAGAATTTATCCAATATATTTTGCATATCACCTGGATTTTTTCTTATTTGTACAACTGTCATTGTTGCTTTAGGGTCGCCCTGTTGGGCTTGTGATAACAGTGTTTCAAATAATATTTTGTCTGCTTTTTCTTTTGTAATTCTTTCATTGACTCTAACAATATTATCAAGTCCATCTAAGTTTTCTTGTAATGTTTGACTATCAATGATTCCTGCATTAAGTAATTGCAGTCCTGTAACTATCTTCTGTGGTTCATCATATCCAGCCATAGCTCCGTACACTCTTCGTGTTTGGAAAGAACTAATGTCTTTAGCTGGGTCATAGTTTTCTGAATAAAAAGTATTGTCCATATAACCAGATAGTGATTTATTAGTACCACCATACATTTTTTTATCCCACTCTAATCTTTTAGAGTCAATCATTTCTATAGAGTCAGCCATAACAGTATGGTACTCTCTAATCATAAGTGACATAGATGCTCCTAGTTCTTCAAGTCCTCTACCAGTAGCAAAGCTAAGTGGTGACTGCGAATCATCTTGCGAAGGATATGAACCACCGACACGAAGCTGTCGTTCTATTCTATCTATCTGTTGAAAAATTTGATAAGGAACATTAGATGCTGGTTTAGAAACCTGTGTACCTGGAGCTAAATAGTTAACAGCGAATCTACCTTTACGATATTGTCCTGATTCTATTTCTCCTGATATGTTTGTTTCTGTAAACACTGCATCTTCCATTGCTATTATTGACATCACATTAATCTTTGCCATAGAAGCCATAAGTCCTATGATTTGGTCATACTGTCCTTGCAATCTATCAAAGCTAAATTTCTTAGCTATGACAAAGGCAGGTCCACTATCTAGTGGATTTGGTATGAAGTCAAGAATAGTTGCAGAGGTCATATGGAAAATATAAGTTCCCTCTAAGTTATAGTACTCTGCTATTAGGTCGCCATCACCATTACTGTGAGCCCAAGAGCCATTGTACTGGTCTGTATATGCAGAAGCGTAGGCA
>Ga0181418_1000654_pt1 | contig 11602 bp, 12 predicted proteins | sample 41SPOviralmetaG_FD_130143 | JGI IMG/M metagenome (GOLD analysis project Ga0181418, IMG submission 130143) | Marine viral communities from the oligotrophic San Pedro Time Series (SPOT) site, San Pedro Channel, CA, USA - 41 SPOT_SRF_2013-03-13 | ecosystem: Environmental > Aquatic > Marine > Strait...
CTACTTTAGAATTAGTTGAAGGTGGAACTTTTAGATTTGATGTTTCTGATAGTTCAATGGGTTCTCACCCTTTTAAATTTTCAACAACCAGTGGTGGAACACACTCAGGCGGAAGCGAATATACAACTGGTGTAACCACTAGCGGAACAACAGGACAATCCGGAGCTTACGTACAAATAGTAGTTGCTGATAGTGCGCCTACACTTTATTATTATTGTCAATACCACTCAGGAATGGGTGGACAAGCAAACACACCTAACTCTGATTTTTGGGGAGCAGGAAATTGGAGTGCAAATCTTTGGGGAATTAAGGAATCATTTGTTTTAGGTTGGGGTGCACAAGCTTGGAATGATGGTAAATGGGGAGAACTTAATGATATAAATTTAACACTTACAGGAGTTTCTACAACTACAGCGATAGGCTCTGTTTCAGTTACAGCAGAAATAAATACAGGTTGGGGACAAGATGGTTGGGGTGTAGAAAATTGGGGTCAATCTGGACAAACAGTTGTAATAGTTTCTGGTGTTCAAGCAACTACAGGTATTGGAGAAGATGTAAGTTGGGGTAAACAAACTTGGGGATCTGCAACAACTGGTTGGGGTGGTGAATATTATTTAGAAGTTGCTAATGTAATGGGTTTAACAGGTATAGGTACAACATCATCTGTTGGTTCACCAACAGCTATTTCTAATTTTACCGGAACTCTTACAGGAGTTTCTGCAACATCTTCTATTGGCACAATAGATCCTGCAGATCAAGTAATGGGTTTAACAGGACTAAGTGCAACATCTTCTATTGGCACAATAGATCCTGCAGATCAAGTAATGGGATTAACTGGCTTAGAAGCTACAACAACTTTAGGTGAGCCTATAACATCACAAAATCCTATTGTAGATTTAACTGGAGTTTCTATGACTGCATCTACAGGAAACTTAGATCCTGCAGATCAAGTAATGGGATTAACAGGAGTTTTAGCAACAGCATCGGTAGGCACAATAGATCCTGCAGATCAAGTAATGGGATTGACAGGAGTTTCAGCAACTGCTAGTGTATCACCAATTGGAGTAGCTCCTTTAGGCTATGAACGAGTAACGGCTACACAAACCGCAAATTATACATCTGTTAATGCAGGTAATTAAATAATATGTTATTGACATTAACTACAAAACAAATTAAAAAAAGATACTAATTAGGAGAACAAAATTATGGCATCAACTTATACGGCTCTCGGTGTAGAACTAATGGCAACTGGTGAAAACGCCGGTACATGGGGAACAAAAACTAACACCAACTTAAACATAATCGAACAAATTTCAGGTGGATATACTGTTCAATCAATTGCAGGTGGAGCACAGACTACAGATTTAACAGTTTCAGATGGATCAGCTGGTGCTAGTATGGCTCACAGAATGATTGAGTTTACAGGTACTATTACTGGAAACCAAATCGTAACAATTCCTTTAGATGCACAAACATTTTATTTTTTAAGAAATTCAACATCAGGTGCTTATACAGTACAATTTAAATATATTACTGGTTCAGGTGATACGTTTACTTTTTCAGCAACTGATAAAGGTGATCAACTTGTATTTGCTACGGCAAATGATGGAACTAACCCTGATATTTATACATTGAGTTTTGGAGATGTTACTCTTACAGGAACACAAACTTTAACAAACAAAACTTTAACTAGTCCTAAAATTGGTACTAACATTTTAGATACTAACGGAAATGAATTAATTAACCTTACTGCAACAAGTTCAGCTGTTAATGAAATTACATTAGCAAACGCTGCTACAGGTAATGCACCTACTATTACAGCTGCTGGTGAAACAAATGTAAGTCTTAACCTTGTTCCAAAAGGAACAGGTACATTACAAGGAAACGGTTCCGCTTTAAAAATTGCAGGTAAAGAAACTATTTGGATTCCAGCTGCAGCAATGTACGCTCCAACAACTAATGGAGCTGATGCAGAACAAGTAGAAACTACAGCTCTAAGACCTGATATGAAAGTATTTGATTTTGATGCTAGTACACAACAATATACACAATTTACAATAGCTATGCCTAAATCATGGAATGAAGGTACTTTAACTTACCAAGTTTATTGGGCTCCTAGCACGACTAACACAGGAGACTGTTTATTTAATTTACAAGCAGTTGCGTGTGCCGATGGTGATACTATCGACGTTGCATACGGAACACCAGTACAAATCACTGACGCTGGGATTGGAACAGTTGAAGATCAACAAGTTTCAGCAGAGAGTGGTGCATTGACAGTTGCGGGTTCTCCTGCAGCAGGTGAACAAACTTATTTTCAATTATACAGAGCAGCAGCCGAGGGTAGTGATACATTTACCGGTGAATCCAGAGTTCTAGGTATCAAATTATTCTTTACTACTGATGCGGCTAACGACGCATAAGGAATTTAAGTATGAGAGAATTAAAAAATAAACTTACTACAGGTAAGAACACAAAAAATATCCAAAGAAGAAAAGGTAAGTCATTTGGTTATCAAGTTTTAGGATTTGGTTCTGGAGGCTCAGTAAAATTAAATGATGTTGGTATAGATATATTATTAGTTGCCGGAGGCGGTGGTGGCGGAACATGTGCTACTGGCGCTGGCGGTGGCGGAGGTGTAGTTTTAATCCCAGCCCCTAATACAACAGAATTACTTAATCTTAACGTTGAAAATACCATTGTTATAGGTAATGGAGGTTCTGGAGGTGGTTTACAACCAGCCCCTGCTCCAGGTAATGGAGATACTGGAGGAGATAGTACAATTGATTCAACTGCTGGACAAATTATTGCAAAAGGCGGAGGAAGAAATTTTAATCCAGGAGGATCTGGTGGTGGACCTGGAAGAGGAGCTGTGAACGCACCTTGTAATGCTATTCAAGGTTCTCAATCAGGAGTCTCAGGAACTTATGGATTTGGTTTTGCTGGTGCACCAATGCCACCTTCATCAGGTAATGGTGGTACAAGAATAGCTGGAGGTGCTGGAGGTGCTGGTGGTAAAGGCGCTAACGCATCTGGACCTGGTGGAGATCCAGTTGGATCTGCAGGAGCCGGAGGCCCTGGAAAAGATGTTGCACCGAGTTTTCCTGGAATAACTTTAGGAGCTAGTGGAGTAGTCGCTGGAGGCGGCGGTGGAAGTGTTTATCCATATGGACCAAATTTAGTACCCGGAGCTGGAGGTCCAGGCGGTGGTGGCCGTGGAGCTGGTAATCCAACCGGAGACGCAGTTGCTGGAACTGCCCAAACCGGAGGCGGTGGCGGAAGTGCAGGTGTTGATGTTCAAAATTTCAATCCAGGCACAGCTACAACCGGCGCAAGTGGTGGAAGTGGTGTAGCATCATTTAGAATTCCAAATGCATATCCTAATGTAGTAGTTACTCCTGGATCAAATTCTGTAACTTGTACACCGGGTAGTACAAAAACTGCTAAATTTATAGTAACTGGAACGTTAACTATTTCTGCTTAATATTTAAATCAAATTAGTAATTACATTGATTTAAATTTTTCAAATGATATAAATTCAGTATAAAGATATATGAATTTATTTAACTATTACTACTATTTTCAATCAGCTATTCCAGAACGTATTTGTGATGACATTGTAAAATATGGTCATCAACTTCAAGATCAAATGGCAGTCACTGGTGGTTATGGTGCTAAAAAATTAAATAAAGAACAAATAAAAGATTTAAAGAAAAAAAGAAATTCTAATATTGTTTGGATAAATGATACATGGGTTTACAAAGAAATACAGCCATACGTTCACAAAGCAAATGAATTAGCTGGATGGAACTTTGAATGGGATTGGTCTGAATCTTGTCAGTTTACAAAATATAAAAAAGGCCAATACTACGATTGGCATTGTGATAGTCGGGATAAACCATATGTCAATACACAAAATCCACAAGATCCGACAAACGGTAAGATAAGAAAACTATCTGTAACAGTAACTTTGTCTGATCCTAAAGAGTACAAGGGAGGGGAGTTAGAATTTGATTATAGAGACCTAGATCCTGATAAAAAAAGAAAACCTGTAAAATGTAAAGAGATATTACCTAAAGGATCTTTGGTTGTATTTCCTTCATTTGTATGGCATAGAGTATGTCCAGTTAAAAGTGGAGAAAGAAACAGTTTGGTGATTTGGAATTTAGGATACCCATTTAAATAATTATGAAAAAAGAATATCCAAAAAAATTACAAATAGAGGAATTTTTTAAATGTCCTATATGGTTTGCAGATGCACCGGAATTTGTTAAAGACTTAAATAAAAAATCAAACAAATACATTGAAGAATCTAAAAAATTATCAAAACCGGCTATTGATGAACGTAATAAAAAATTTGGTGACAAAGGAGACATGGGTAATGTATTTCATTCTATTTCTCTTATTAATGATTCTAATTTTATGAAATTACAAAATTATATTATTGCAACATCTAGAAATTTATTGTTAGAAATGGGATTTAATTTAGATGAGCATAATGTTTTTTTGACTGAAATGTGGGTACAAGAATTTGCTAAAAAAGGTGGTGGGCATCACAGTTTACACACACATTGGAATGGTCATATATCAGGTTTTTATTTTTTAAAAGCAGATGAATCTACATCTCTACCTATATTTGACGATCCAAGACCAGGTAATGTTATGAATCTTTTACCAGAAAAAGATAAAACAAAAGTAACTTACGCAACATCACAAATTAATTATCAAGTAAAACCAGGTAGAATGATTTTTTTTCCATCGTACATGCCTCATCAGTACGCTGTAGATATGGGTTATAATCCATTTAGATTTATACATTTTAACTGTCAAGCAATACCGAAAGGAGTATTAGATGTCGTTCAAAAAAAATAAATACACAGTATTAAAAAAAGTTATATCGGAAGAATTAGCTAATTTTGTTTATCAATACTTTTTAAATAAAAGAAATGTAGCTAAAGTTTTATTTGAAAGTAAATTTATATCACCATTTACTGAATATTTTGGAGTATGGAATGATACTCAAGTTCCTAATACTTATTCACATTATTCTGACATAGCGATGGACACTTTATTACAACAAGTAAAACCGTTAATGGAAAAACACACTGGCCTAAAACTTTCTGAAACTTATTCTTATGCAAGAATATACAAAAATGGAGATGTGTTAGCTCGTCATAAAGATAGGTATTCATGTGAAATATCTACAACATTAAATCTCGGTGGTGATCCATGGCCAATCTATCTTGATCCAACAGGTAGAAAGGGTCAAGCGGGTATCAAAGTTGATCTCAAACCAGGAGATATGTTAATATATTCTGGTTGTGATTTAGAACATTGGAGAGATGAGTTTCAAGGTAAAGATTGTGGTCAAGTATTTTTACATTATAATAAGGCAGGTTCTAAAACAGCTAAAGAAAATAAATTAGATAAAAGACCTTTAATTGGATTACCTTCTTACTTTAAAGGTTCTAAGTTGACGGTATCTAAAAAATAATATAGTATTAAATTTATTGGAGTAAAAATATGGCACATTTTACAGAATTAAAAGAAATGACAGATCCTAGTGGATTTACATCAGACACACAATTAGTGGTACAAAGAATTGTTGTTGTGGGAAATGATATTCCTGCAAACGGTGGAACTTTAGAAGACAATGACATGCATGTTGATGGAGAAACATGGTGTATCAAATTTTTTAAAGGTGGGATTTGGAAACAAACTTCTTACAATAGTAGGTTTAGAAAAAAATATGCAGGCATGGGAGATGTTTATGATTCTGTAAAAGATAAATTTATATCTCAACAACCTTATCAATCATGGACATTAAATGCTGATGATAATTGGATGAGTCCTATTCCTTTTCCAACAATTAGAAATGGAGAAAATCCTGAAGAGTATTTTTATATGATAGAATGGAATGATGCAAAATATAGGGAAGATAATACTAAAGGTTGGGAAGCTAAAAAATCAAACGATACTTCAGACACACCTACAGTCTATGACTGGAATGGTACAGCTTGGATAGCTTCATAAAACATTTAAAAAATATTAAATACCCCCTCAAAAATAAAAAAGAAAAAGAGTCATGGGATGTAGAGGGTATTCTAAAAAATAGAACAAATAAATCTTTTAAATTTGATTTAAGACCTTTATCTAAATATCAAAATAATGCTGTAGGTAAGAAAGTACGTAATATTTCTAAAGCAGATAAAATAGTATTTGATTTAAAAAATCAATGGATAATAGTAGACGTAGAAGAACTTAGAGAATATTCTAAAAAAACCAGGTTAAAACAAGTGTTATTGAAAGATTTGATATTTGAATTGGATTGGAATATAGTGCTGCCTAAGTATTAATAATAAGGAAATTAAATGCTACAAAAATTAGGGTTTTTACCAGGATTCAATAAACAAGTTACATCTACAGGAGCCGAGTCTCAATGGATAGGTGGTACAAATGTACGTTTTAGATATGGTACACCTGAAAAAATAGGCGGTTGGTCTCAATTAGGAGATAGTAAATTAACTGGTGCAGCTAGAGGTTTGCATCACATGGTCAATAAAACAGGTATTAAATACTCTTTAATTGGAACTAATAGAATTTTATATGCTTACACAGGAGATGTGTACTATGATATACACCCCTTAACTAATCCATTAGGTACAGCTCTTACAAATGCTTTTAGTACAAGTAACGGCTCACCTATTGTGACTATTACTTTTTCATCAGCACATAATTTTCAGCCGGGTGATATAATTTTATTTGGTGACACAAGTACATTTAGTGCAATTACAGGTTCAAATTTTGGTGCCGCAGATTTTTGTGATAAAAAATTTATGGTAACATCAATACCAACGGGAACTACTATTACTATTACAATGCCTGGAAACGAAGGAGGAGCGGGAGCAACTACTTCTGGAGGCATAACTTATTTTCAATACTATCACGTAGGACCACCAGACCAAGTAGGTGTTTTTGGTTATGGTATATCTCAGTGGGGTGGTACAACTACAAACCCACAAACAACAACATTAAATGGATCATTAGGAGATAATGCATTTGGAACCGGTGGATCAGGGTCTACAATTAACGTAGCAAGCACCACGGGATTTCCGAGTGCAGGTACAAATTTTATACAAGTTGGTACTGAAGAAATATCCTACACAGGAATTACATCTACAAGTTTTACTGGAATTACCAGAGCGGTTAGAGGAACAACCAGAGCTGCTCATAGCACTAGTGCAACCGTTACTAATTACAGTGGTTTTTCTGGATGGGGATCAGCAGCTTCTACTACAGATAAAGTTGCAGAACCTGGTATGTGGTCTATAGATAATTTAGGTAGTACAGCTATTTGTTTAATATTTAATGGTGAGTGTTTTGAATGGAATTCAGATTTAACAAATGCTGTAACAACAAGAGCAACAATTATATCAGGTGCACCAACAGCGTCACGTGATATGTTAGTATCTACACCTGACCGTCACTTAGTATTTTTTGGAACAGAAACAACTATTGGTAATAAAGCTACACAAGACGACATGTTTATAAGATTCTCGTCTCAAGAAAATATTAATGAATATGCTCCTACAGCTGAGAATAGTGCAGGTACACAAAGACTGGCCGCCGGATCACGGATCATGGGAGCTAAACTTGGTAGAAATGCACTTTATGTTTGGACAGATACAGCTTTATTTACCATGCGTTTTGTTGGTACTCCTTTTACTTTTGCCTTTGAACAAGTAGGAACTAACTGTGGACTGATTGGTAAGAACGCAGCTGTTGAAGTTGATGGTGCTGCGTACTGGATGTCTGATAATGGTTTTTTTAGATACACCGGTAAACTAGAATCTATGGACTGTTTAGTTGAAGATTATGTTTATGATAATTTAAACACAACATCTAATCAAATGGTTTACGCAGGCATTAATAACTTGTTTGGAGAGATTACTTGGTTTTATCCAGAAGCTAACTCTAATGTAAACACACAATCAGTTACCTATAGTTATTTAGATTCAACTGCTAAACGACCTATATGGTTTGTAAATGCAAGTCCTTTGTTTATTAGAACTACATGGCAAGACTCAGCTGTGTTTGGTTTACCTCATGCTACTCAATACGATGCAGGTACGGATACATCTTTTGATGTAACAGGTAACACTGAAGGAATTTCTTACTACTATGAACATGAAACAGGTGTTAATCAGGTAAGACTTGGAGTAACAACAGCCATACCAGCTGATATTACCTCTGGTGATTATGATATTACACAAAAAGTTGTAAGAGGAGCTGCAACTAATTTAGGTGACTTGAGAGGTGATGGTGAAAACATTATGAGAGTTAGCAGAATTATTCCTGATTTTATAGCACAACAAGGAAGTTCTATTATACAATTAGATTTAAGAAATTATCCTAATGACACAGCTGCTAGCTCATCACTTGGACCTTTTACAATAACAAGTGGTACAACAAAAGTAGATACAAGAGCGAGAGCGAGAGCTATAGCACTTACAATATCAAACACAGCAGTAGATACTAGTTGGAAATTAGGTACTTTTAGGTTAGATATACAAACTGGAGGAAGACGATAGTGTCAATTACAAGATTACAACAAGCTAGACAGATGTATGCAATGGGCCAAAGAGTTGCAAAAGCTTTTGGTGGTGTTATGGGTATGGATGGCAGACGTCAATACGGCGGTGGTTCTGATATGGGTAAAGATAAAGACAGCACTGATACAAGTAAAGGTGGTTATCAAGGTGGACCTCAAGGTGGTTATGGAGATGCTGGTAAAAGTAGTCCTAGTAATGACGGTCCTAGTAATGATAACAGTCCTAACATTCACGGTGGACCAACTTACTCGCCTCCTACTACAAATATTGTTGATGAAGTTGCATTAACTGGATATGGCAAAGTTCCAGGTGTTGATTATAGTGCAGTAGGTCCAGGTTCTCAGTTTGAAAAAAACACATATTTAACAAATAATTTTCCAGAATATTCATTTAACAGTAAAATTCCTAGTCTAAATTTTATAGGTAACACGTTAGGTAGATTTGGTTATGAGACAAATACAAAGTTTTTTCAAAAAAATAGTATTGGAGGAAAAATAAATCCTGCAACTGGAAAACCTTTTGGTTATGGAATAGATGGTTACAATGATTATATGGAACAAAGACTGGCTGGAAATGTTGGAGCTTATGGTGGCACAGAATTAAGTCAAAATGAAATTAACAAACGTGCAGCACAAGGAGATTCAACCCAAGGTGTTATGAACATAGATGTTAGTGACATGACCGATGATACTACTGACGATACTACTATTGATGATTTCTTTTCAAGATATTTACAAAACCAACCTGAAGATATTAGAAAAGAAATTGAAGCAAGAATGCAAAATTATTACACAGTATAATGGCAAAGATAGTACAAACATTAACTAGAGCAAGTTCAGATTATGAAGAAGACGTAGCACAGTCTTTAGTTAGAGATTTAGATGCAGTTCTTGAGAAATTAAACACAACGTTTCAAGAAGAATTAAAACAGGAGATAGAAGCTAGAAGCTTCTTTTTAGATTAATGGCAGTAGTAAATCAATATAAGTTTGTAGGTATAGATAATAGTACAAGTGGTGCTGCACTTACACCGTTAGGATCTGGTGTTCCTGCAGTTAATGAAACTATTGTTATTAAATCTATTCTTGTTACATCAGCTAGTACACCAATTGTTACTGTTACTAATAACAGTATCACAGCTATTAAGTCATCAGCACTAACAGCAGACACAACAACAGAATTACTAACACAACCGCTAATAGTAGAGGGTGGTAAAACTTTTACGGTACAATCAAGCACAACGGATTCGTTTGATGTAGCTATTAGCTATCTAAACATTAAGAAAGAGGTAACGACATAATGAATGAAATACCGGTATTAAATGCAAAAGTAGAAACAACATATAGGCACAAGGAAACAGGAGAACTTTTTAAAGAAAAAAAGGATTGGCAAGCTAAAGGATATAAGAATGAGGAGATGGCTCAGGACGTAAATGTTATTATGCCACCTCTTGATTTGTTCTTAAAAACAAAGTAAAGTGGCAAAACCATGGGAATAGAAGATATACAAATTTCAGAAGAACTTGAGACTAACGCACCATCTATAAAATATAGAGGTGATGAAGGTCCCAAATCTCCACAAGAAATAGAACAAATGATGATGGCTCAACTAGAAGAAGAGTATCTAAAATATGTTGATGAAATGATGGAGATGGGAAGAGAGCCTATGTCTATGCAACAGTTTATGGAACAAGCTATGGCCGAAGGACAAATGGCCGGTGGCAATCCTTTACCACAAGATCCAACAAAACCAGTTAACCCTTTTCAACCTAAACCTACAGGACCAGTATTACCTGACAGACAGATGGCAGCGTATGGTGGTATCATGGGTATGGATGGTAGACGTAGATATGGAATAGGAAGTAAACTTAAAAAATTTGTAAGAAAAGTTATACCAAATGAAGTAGCAGAGATTGCAGTTAAGGCTGCACCGTTTGTTGCACCGTTTAACCCGTTAGCTGCAGGTTTAATGTCTGGTATAGGTAGCTTTGATCAAACAGGTAGAATAGGTTCATCACTTAAATCAGGATTAATAAATTATGGTTTAGGAAATGTATCAAGGATGTTGGGCGGAGCAGGTTTTCAAGGAGGTTTAAAATCTAAAGCAATGGCTGGACAAACTGGTCTTGGAAGTTACTTTACATCTCCAACATCAGGTGCAAGATTATTTGGTGGAACACCAAAAGCAAATGTTTCAAATACAATACCAGTAGATAATAAACAAATGGCTGGAAAAAATTATACAATAGATAATGCAACAGGTGAAGTTGTAATGAGACCAGAAGAAGGTTTATATTCTGTTTCAGGTGACTTAGATGCACAAGCTGCATTAACAGATAAGGCATTAAAAAATGTTAAGCTAGCCTCTCAAGATTCTCCACTAGCAAATTTAAAATCTAAAATCATGGAATACGTTCCAACATCTTTAGGTGACCTTAATCCTTTAGGAGAAAATTTTGATATTAAAAAAGCAGTAGGAGCTTTTGGTATATACAAAACAGCAGAAGCATTACTAGGTGGTCCAGATGATGTAGAAGATCAAATCATGGACCGTGGTGAAGGATTAGATCTTGCTGCTATTAGAACAGAAGTACAAGAAGCATTTAAAGATTCATCAGGAAATAAATTAAAAGCATTAAGAGTTAAGTATCCTTATCTAGGAAGAATGGATACTAAAGATATGTCAGCTATGGCTATGGGTGGTAGAATAGGTAAAGCCGAAGGTGGAATCATGGACCTTGGCGGTATGGAAAAAGATTATAGAGCTGAAGGTGGGTTTGTACCTATTGGAAGAGAAGAAAAAGCAGACGATGTTCCTGCAAGATTAAGTGTAAATGAGTTTGTATTTACTGCAGATGCTGTTAGAAATGCAGGTGGTGGAGATATAGATAAAGGCGCAGAAGTTATGGAGAACATGATGAAAAATTTAGAAGCTGGCGGACAAGTGTCTGAAGAGTCACAAGGAATGCAAGGCGCACAACAGATGTTTGAA
>Ga0181418_1000657_pt1 | contig 11587 bp, 15 predicted proteins | sample 41SPOviralmetaG_FD_130143 | JGI IMG/M metagenome (GOLD analysis project Ga0181418, IMG submission 130143) | Marine viral communities from the oligotrophic San Pedro Time Series (SPOT) site, San Pedro Channel, CA, USA - 41 SPOT_SRF_2013-03-13 | ecosystem: Environmental > Aquatic > Marine > Strait...
ATTGGCGAATTATCCACGCACATTTGCTGCGAATGATACATTAAAAATAGAAGTGACGGTGATAAAATCAAGTGAGTCCCTCAATTTCATAAGTAATTTTAATGGTCTTCGTTTTGTAAGGGGTGGCAATTTAACCGTAGAAAAGATAAACTAAATAAAAATAAATTAATATAACCTAATACTATATGGCAAACCCCGTTCTTAATATGTTAAAAATAGGACAACTTCAAACAGATGTGGCAACAAATCAAACTGGAATATCAACAAATGCTGCTGCGATTGCTTCTTTACAATCTGCTGGTGACCGATTTTGTATTGTTGCGGAAAGCGATGTTGATTTAAATACTGCTACAACAGGAGATGGAATTTTTAGTTATGGGTCAGGCGCACCAAGTTCTTCGGATTTCGGTATTTTTATTCCTTTTGGTTGTACTCTAAAAAAATGGTCTTTTATTGCTTCTAATTCAACAGCAGGACAAGGTAAACAGGCGACATTTACATTAACTGTAAAAAATACTGCTGGACAAGTTGTTCAAACACAAGATTTGGTATGTGCGCTACCGCTCACATCGAATCCATCGCAAAATCTTGCTATAACCCCTTCTTCGTTTCAATATTATTTATCTTTTAAACAAATTGATAGCGGAACTTTCTCTGGGTCAGAGCGGATGCGATTCTTGCTTTGGTTTGAAGAGGATTAAACTAATGTTTATTAATAATTATAATTTTAATATATATGGATAAGTTTCTTACGAACTATGACTTTAACAAATATATTCCTAAGGCAGACGACAAAGTTATTAAATATAGTGATTTATCTGACTATTCTTCGTTGGTAGAATTATTGCCTAAAAAAAAAGATTATAGAATTATGTTAATTGAAACGAGACCTTCCGTGGGACATTGGGTTGCGATTTTAAGAGACGGCGATAATTTCGAATATTTTGATTCGTATGGTGTCAATCCCACATCGCATTTAAAAACAATTAGTCGTTATATGAAAGAATTGCTTGGAATGAAACCGAATGACATTAATAAATTAGTATCTAAAATTCCTAAAACCAATTTTAAATATAACAAAATGAAATTACAAAAAATGGAAGACGGGGTGAATACTTGTGGTCGATGGGTGATTACTCGTATTCAAGATTTTTTAAAAGGTAAAGGATTAATTGACTATCAGAATAAAATAAAGAAAGGTTCAAAGATGAATGGTATGTCTTCCGACGAATATGTTGTCTCTATTTCTTAATCGGAGCAGGATTCAAAATATCCCAGTCTGGATGATTCGCTTTATACAATAACCTATTTTTATAAAATCCCTTTCTTTTGTTCTGGTTATTTTGTAAGAAACAAACATAATATTTCCCAGGTTTATTCTTATTTTCTTTAAAATCTAACGTGTACCAATACTCGCATCCTTTTCTAAATGCTTCTATCTTTCCGTCTGGATACAATCTTAAATCTGTATCCCACACTTGAAATTCTATGATACCCATATATATAATACAAAGGATAAACCTTTATATTATAAAAAAAACACTGTATACAGGGATTGAACCTATACATCATATTTTCTAAGCAATCTCAATATGATGCCCACCAGAGGGTACAGCATAACGCTTTTGCTCGGATTCGAACCGAGGACCTTGCGTTTAACAGACGCACGTTCTAAAACCAACTGAACTACAAAAGCATAGTTTATGTCAATTATTATGTTTAAGTCAATTATGACCGAATGTACTGACTGAACTCAAATTAACAAGAATGAGATTATGAAAAAGAATAATTCTTGCTTTTCAATATTAGTTTTTTTACTTTTTTTTATAGTCTAAAACATACATTCAGTCATTCGTTTATTTAGCAAATTTGCGGAGACCACGAGCGCCCTCTACCGAACCCCCGAGGGAACTGATAGAAGGAATGCCAGCGCCACTTGCCATTTTGCGTTTTACATATTTAGCGATGACACGACCTGCCTCTGCTTTTGCTTTATCTACGATAGCGCCACCGCGCATTCCTCGGAGGTCTTCCGAATCAACATCAGGACCTTTGTTTTTGGCATCGAGTACCGCTTGTTTGGTAAGCATACCGCTGAATACGGTACTGCTTCCTTGCTGGGTGTACATTACACCCGAGTTGACAACGATAATTTCAAGGTCAGGGTTGACAAGGTCTACGCCTAAGAGATTTGCGTATTGGGCAGTGATTTGGAAACCGAATTGTCCGAGACTGCCACCGCTTAGGTAAGAAGGAAGACTGAAATCGTATGTAGGGTTTAGGACGAGGATACTGCCTTGTGTTCCTACGAGACTTGCGACGTTGGAATTGAGATTCGCCGCAGCAAGTTTAGCAGCAGTCTGGGATGTAGTCATACCCGAGAACTCCGCCCAATTTTGGCAACTGCCATTACGGCGCGAGATTTCGTAAAGTTGTTCAGGAGAAGCACTGGCAAGAAGACCAGAAGCATTGTTGAAAGTTACATTACATCCTGTGAGGGTAGCAAGCGAGAGTTGGCGACCTACACTTTGTTCCGCGCGCGCTTGTTTGAGGACTACGATGATGAGGTCAGGCACCTGCGAGAGTTGGATGACAGGGGATGGGACTGACGTAGCGGTTTTTGTAAAAGGGGTAGCAGTGGCGAGGGTGTCAGCGATGGTTCCGCCGTACGAAGAAATGTAGCGAGGGTAATCAAGCATAGGAAGCACATTTTTGGTGCTAAGTTTAGCGTATTGCTCGGGTTGGAGGGAGAGGAAATTGACACGGAGGCGAGGGTCAGAGCGGAAGAGGTTTGCTGTTGTGCCAACGGGGGCGGCGCCAGGGGCATTTCCTACTAAATCTCCTGCCGAGACGGTGTGTGTGAAACCCGCAGCAGCGGTTCCTACATTTGACGATTTGAAAAGGTATTTGCTGTAATCCGATTGAAGATTCGCTACGATGTTGAGCGATTGGAGACCAAGGAACGCCGCTTTGTTGCCCGAATCAAGATGAGCAAAAGGGGTTAGGTACATAAGAGGTTCGCAAGTGCGGAACTTAATACATACCATCCACGAATCAAGAGCATCCTCGTATATGAGATTCTGGACGGCAGCAACTGTCGCTTGGGTGCCAACAACGGCAGGGGCAACATCACGGAACTTGGTGTAGGTGATTTCGTAAGGAAGACCACCACGAGGTTTTACTTTGTTGCTTAAATCCGAAGGATTGGCGTATAAAGGAGAAGCATTTTGGTTGCGGTATTCTCCTAAATCGGAAAGACCTTGGTCTACAAATGCGGTTGTTTCTTCGTTATCATCCGAATGTGTGTGCTGAGGAGTCATACGATTAAGAATAGGCATAATATCAGAGAGCGAGGTGGAAACGGAAGCATTGTTAATGGTCGCTTGAAGTTGAGAGATAGACGAATTGAAAGGGTAAGCGCACACGCCGTCGTATAGACCGATGGAGAACGCTTGTAAATAACCAGCGGCATTGTGATTCGCAACTGAACCATTTGCTACGATTTTCACGGAGAAGTTCATATCCGCTTCTACCTTTACACCACGGTCCATAGCAATGTTTTCGGAGGGGACCGCTACATTGAAAGTGACACTGTTGTTGCTGGCGTTTGACGCAGTGAATGGTTGGTAAGTACTTTGAGCAGCGCTCGATTCGACGGCGAAAGTTGCCTCAGACTCTATGTTATGAATACGGGCATCTTCAATTACTTTAAGATTGAGGTCAGACATTTATAATATTTAATTATATAAAATATTATAAATTCAGTTTAAAACTTAATAATTTAATTCTTTTTTAGAAAATAGAACTTTCATCGTACACGATGCCCCAGGCGCTAAATACATTTTGTTTAATTCACCTTGACGGTCTTTCCACCAGACTTGAAATGATAATTCTGTTAAAGGCGAGGTTCCAACTAAATCTAACCAGCGATATTGTGTAGGAGTGTAATTGATTTGCGCTTTATAATTGGTTGCCCCCGCGAAGTCGGTAATTTGAAGGATGGTATCCGAATTGATTCCGTTTGGTAATTTTACACCGTTTTCAAAAACTAAAGGATTATTGACAATACTTGGACGAATCGGGAAGTTGGCAGCGGTAAAGACGATGCTTGTGACGGGGGTCCATAAAATATAACTGCTATATTCTTGTTGAACGACGACATTACCATCTACAACATCGGTCGACAGGTCCGAGGTCACTTGAAGTTGATAATTGTAATCTGTATTTTTATTTTTTATCCACGCAGGGAAACCACTGTATAATTCATATAAGGCATTATTGAAATATAATTTGTAGTATGTGCCATTGACAGCGTATACCGATTGACGAGTACGCCATTCACCCTCAGGAGCATATAATAAAAATCCACCACTCGATGGTTGAAATTGTAATTTACACGGGGTTTGATTTACTCCTCCTGCTGTCGTGTACGCAAGGCGTATGGCAACATTCACGAGATTTGTGAAATGGGAATAGGAGTACGAATCGTAATACCCTGTACTGTTATTTTGAAAACCTCCTACAATATCAGCAGGGGCAGAAGGAATCGCAGCGGATTCGTCTTGGGGTTGCCAAGTAACCCGTTGAGTAGCAAATGTGCTACCTGTTTGTACTCCGTTGGCGTAAACTGCTTGTTCTACCGTGACCTTATAGATAGTATCGTCATTACTCGTAGCATTATGTTCAATACTTGGACGAAAGACTGGGAGATTAGCAGTATCTAAATTAAATCTTGCCACGGTGAAATTATAAGCATCGGGATTCGAAAGGAAAGGATTCGCGCGTCGTTCGTTGAACTCTACTGGAACACTATTCGCAGCAGTGGAATCATAATTGTTAAGTTGTATATCATAATAAACTCGGTCCGCATCACTCATTATAATATGTAGTTTTATTATATTATTCTATGTATAGTTTAAACTAAACTATAAATAAAAATATATGTATATATTCTATATAATGATGTTCAATAATGTAGTTACAGGAATGATTAAAAATAATGATATGCGAATTGCTGACCGAGATGGTAAGATTTTATTTGGTGGCGCACGACTAAAAGACCATTATGAACCTATGACATCGTTCATCATTGCTGCTCCTTCTACTCTTGCTATGCCTACTCCTTCCTTTAAAGGAGGTTCTCGTAAAATGGGACACAGCAGTATAATGGGACCTGCCAATAATGTCCTTGATGCCAACCTCGCCGTTCTTCCTGCCGAGAAAGGAGGCGCCCTTCCTGCTGCTGCGCGTATTGGCGGAGGATTAAAGAAAAAAGCAGCGAAAGCAGTAAAAATGGCGGAGGATTTATCGAAACACATTGAAGGTCTTGACGAAGATGATTTCAGCGGACACGACAAGAAAGTAATTCAAAAAGTAAAATCAGGTGCTAAAATGACAAAAGCGAACATCGAGCGTGTTAAAAAATTAAAGTCAGGTGGCAAGGTCAATCGTCTTAAAAAGGCGAAAAAATGGACTGGATTCGTACAAGATGATATTATAAGCAAAGGACTCGATAACGCTAAAAAAGCAGTAGGAGTGTATTCAGGGTATAACAAGGCAAAAATGGGTCTCGGGATGAGCAAAAAATCGGTGGATGACGCACACAAAATGCTTGGTGCTGGTCGGAAAAAACCTGCTGGGAAACGCCCTCCATCTGCGTGGATACAGCACGTCAAAAAATATGCGTCCGACCATAATGTATCCTATAAAGAAGCAATGAGTAAAGCAAAAGCATCGTATAAAAAATAAATTAATTAATTTTATGGTAAATCGGTTTAGCGTTTAAATATGCCATTCTCGCCTCTTCTGTCGTGTCATAATATCCTAAATGATTATTTTTTCTATTTGTCATAATACAAGCGCGGAATTGAATTCTTCCATCTGACCGAACCACTCTTGTGTATCCTTTACAACGCGTATTGAATTTATTTCCTTGATACGATACAGAGCGAAGATTTTCAATTCCATCACCTGCTTCTGTATAATGAATATGGTCTATTAATTGGGTGGTGTCGTGGATATCCCATTCTGGGTTATATAAATAATAAACCATTCTATGACGATGAAAGTTCCTGTATTCATTGTCCTCGTTTTTCAGAGAACAACAATAATAGGTATCTACACCTCTTTTTTTTTTCCAAAAATGAATGGTGCGCCATTGAAATTTTTTTTTATTTCCTTTTCTAAAATTTCCCCTTCCACTTGAATACCGTTCAAACTCACCTGTCTTTGGGTAGTAGCGTAACGGTGTGTCCCATAATTCAAATTCAATGTATTCTTCATTACTCATAGTGATATATAATACACATAATACTTCTTTATATTAATTAATTATATTAATTAATTATTTTTTTTTAATATAATGGTTTTGCGCCGTGCTGGTGGAGGTCCCCATTGCCGCGACATCTTCCTCTAATTCCTCTTGGGCGTCTCCGTGTTTATGTGTTAAATATATATTTCGAAGCATTGATACACCGATTTTTTTTCCTATTTCCCGATTTAAAATAGTTGTAAATGAATTAATATGTTTAAGGGGTTCTCCTTCTTCATCTACGATGAAAGGCACGAGATACTTCTTTTTTTTTAATTCTTTCTTACGAGGATGATGCGACATATAGGCGTTGATGACTTGACCGAGGTCTTCTGGGATTTCTTGCTCTACTGAATGGTATGTTTTTTTTGTTTTATAATTATTGAAAATAAACTTATTGTCAACGAGATAATTAAAATCTTTATTCTCGGTATTGTTAGAAAGCATCATTATTTGATAATCTTTGTTTCTTCGAGGGGGTATTAAGATATATAGGGAAAACACCATAAAATCTCTTAATTCAAGAAAATCCTTCTTTTTCAATTTTTTTGGAAGAGGAAATAAACTATTTTTTTTTTCTTCGTATATTTTTTGTATTTCATTGAAATCCATCCAATTTTTTTTTTGAGTTTCAGATTTACTTGTATTGACTTTCAAATCGGAGTTCATATTTGTTAATATCTCGTAGTATTGGTCGTATAATTTTTTCTTGTTTTTCTGGTCTTTTAGGAACGAACAGACCGAGATGATATAGGAACGCTGGGTTGTGGGCGCATACTTAGAAATCTTTTTTTCAATATCGGGTATATCCTCTAAAAAATCAGAGGATTCGATTTCCTTATTGCCATTCAATCGTTTCAGATTTTTTACATATAATTTTTTTGTGCTTTCAGAAATAGGTTTATTTTTGAATAACTCCATTGTATATAATTATTTAATTATTTTAAATTATTATATTAGTTTAAAATAAAAGAGTGTACATAGTATATATGGCATTTATTGGAATCGTCGCATCCCTTTTACAGGATGTTCGAGCATCGAACCTCCCCGCTCGCACGCGCAACCTCCTTCCATTGTTCCTTGGGGTCCTGAATATGATTTTAGAACATTCTCTAAAAGATTACGAAGTTTGGTCAACGCCGTTTTCAGTTGGTTTAACTTCGCTTTTACTTGTGGTGCTGTTATTTTCTGTACACCTGCGTTTAAACTCTTAAACTCCTTTAATGCTTTTTCATAATCTTGGAATGTGTCTTCTGATATATCTTTTAGTTTTATTTTTTTGGCACTGGTGGTGAGCGCTGCTGTTTGGGATGCTGCTCGGACTAAATCATCGGCAAGAGAATATTTAATAAACTCGGAAATACCACGCGCCCCCTTCTCCGATGCCTCTTCTGGAAGGTCGGCGATTGCTTCTTCCATTAGTCCAGAAATGACTTTCATCGCAGTACTTATATTTCTTAGCATTAAATTTATAATTTCTATTTCTTGTTCTGCTTTGACGATTTTTTTATCCTGAGGAGTGCCGGATGGTTCAGATGCTCCTGTCACTCGGTCTTTCATTCTGGAAAATAGACCTCGTTCGTCTTCCTCTTCTGCTGCGGTGGATGCGATTTCTTCTCCTAAATCTTCAAGTTGTTTTTTAAACTTGTTTTTTCTGACTGATAAAATATCTGCTCTTTTTGTAAAGCGTGTAAGTGTCTTCATCATAAACTCGTTTAGTTCTTTTCGACTGGATGTAGGTTCCGTCACATATACTTGGAGCGCCTGACCTAATGTATCAGTTTGTATAATCTCCATTAATTTATCATCACCCGCGTCAGACGCACTTGTAGGAGCGGGGTTAAACGCCACTGCGTTTTTTAAAGGGGTTCGAATGACACCACCGACCATTTGCTCTTCGGATTTTTCTTCTAATTTGAATAATGTCCCGTTTAAATCAATTAATGCTTTTGTAAAATCTCCAACTTGATTATCAGTTTCGCTGGCGGTTGCTGAACGCTCTTTCAATTCTCGTGTGTCGCGCATATTCCGCGCTTGTCGCTTTGATACTTCTCTGGATATTTCGAATATACTATTTCCATCGGTAATCATATAAATTATAACAATATAATTTAAAAAATAGATAGTTTAAAAGGACGAATCGAGTGTTTCAATCTCGTATAATCTTACATAGGAATAACGGTTGTTCGCAGTTAATGACCACGAGTGGTTACCATTGGTTGGGGGAAGGTGGAATGTGACTTTCACGTTGGTCATTGTCTGACCTTCATCATCACCTGTGTAGATGGGACCTCCGAATTTAAGTAATGAAAATTGGTCATCAATAGCAGTGCTTCCCACATCGCCTGGTAAGAATTGTCCATTCGCGTCTAAACCATCTGTGGCAATTACAGAAGAATCACTGATGATGGGTACGCCAGATTGTAAAAAATCAGTTTGTAATAGGATTTGATTTCCAGCGATTGTTTGGGTCCATTTTAAACCAACATCAGCGTAATAAGGAAAAGAATTAGCAGGTTGTCCTTGGTCTGTAATGGAGCAGACGATGCTGGCACCTGGGTGTCCGTAAAGACATACATCTAACCAATACATTTTTTGTGCTTTTATCGTCTCCGTGATATCAGCGATTTCGTGTAATGTACCATAAGCGAGTGATTGGGTCGCAGGGAAAGACTCGTGTTTTAGAGAAGACCCTTTATATCCTACGCATTTATCGGGGGGTAATAATAAAGCAGACGACATATAAAGTATATGAATATTATTATAAAATTAGATAGTTTAAAATTGATAATTACTTATTTTTCTACATAGATAATCGGATTCAGAGATATTATACCCGATGGACGCATCACCGCCAGAATAACCACAATTGGCAACGACATTGACGGTCCAAGTTCCTGCTTCACTACAAGGGAGCATATCATTCGCGATATTTAGTGTTCGTGCTGACCCTGCCTTCGACACGGAGTTCTTTTCAGCGAGAGATTGAAAATAACAGGGGGCGCAGGATTTCAATGGGTACTGAATGCCTGACGGTGATTGTATGAAACAACACATTAAAAATTGTTGAAACTCGGGCGACGTTGTATCAATCTGTGTTTGTGTCAGATTTTCTTCCATCACAAGAACAATATTAAAACGGAACCAAAATAAACCAATTTCGGTTATCTCCATAGTTGCGACTTTCGTTATGTCATAACTGTCGGCAGGAGCAGTAAGAGGAGTCTTCGTGACGACCATATTTTTAGGACCCACATTTATCGTGTTTGAAAACATAGCAACGGACATATAAATTATAATTATATTTTTATAATATTAGATAGTTTAAATACAAACATAATCAATGGATGACTTCGCTGGTATAATATTAAAAGCGCTCCGTAATTCATCGTCTGCCGCAGAACCATCCCGAGCATTCATTACTATATATAAACCACCTGAAATATTATGTTCGTCAGGTACTATTAAAACATTCGTGCTATAAACAGCATAGTCAACAGTCGGGTCTTCGCCCGAGTCAGCAGTCTCCGTCCAGTCGTGATTATAACCATCATTACCGAGGGCAATAGCAGGGCGGGGTGGTCCTAAAACAGCGACGATTTGTTGATTAGGACAATTTATTAAATTATTAGCGTAAGTGACTAAATCGGCATCGCTAAAACAAACGATACGGGCATCATATATAAAGGGCGGAAGTCGACCTTGAAAAACAATAGGAAAAGCGACAGCACCATTTGTAATGGCAATCGACATTCGTACTTGCGTCAGTCTGCTTTTGTCTAACCCCTGAAATCCTGTCGTGGGGACTGATACAAGGGGAATACAGTCGCATTCGCCAGCAATACCATTAGCGCCATTCGCATCCTGTGCCACTTGATTACCTAAGACGTCTGCGCCACTTTCAAAAAAAGAAAGACCTCTTTTTCCTTCGAAACACATAGCAAAACTCATATAGTATAAACAAATATTATTTATCATATAGATAGTTTAAACCGAACCAAGCGCGATATATAATATTTAATTCAGTATCGTATAATTCTGGATACACGGCGAGAACACCATCGTCTCTATAATATACATAATATCTGGTTTCAATGATAGATAATATTTCTTCAAGAGAGTGATTCATATACTATTATTATAATATTATTTTCTAAAATTATACTATAAATGATTTGCCCAGATAAACGAATCCAGAATCGATACGCGCGTTTGGATGACGAATATGAGATGTTCCTCTTTGCTGGACTTGGATTGATACGGGTTCTTCTTTGTTTATTTGAAGAAGATTAAAAAATGTTTAGTTCAACCTATTACAGGGGGGATTGGAATTTAGGGGGTCAGGAAAAGCAGGGTCCGAAAATGACCGAATGTACTGACTGGACCCCAAAGAAAGACAAACTGCCTCGTAAAAAAACATAATTCTTGCTTTTTGTTTTTTGTTTTAGCAACTTTTTTAAATCTCAAAACATACATTCAGTCATTAATCGTACGTCTGTCATAATTTCATTTGATTTTGAATTCTAATTATTAAATAAATTGATTTGGATTTGGTGAGACTGTGGGGTGGCATATGGAGATTCAATGGCGTGGACAAACAATTAAACTGGAATTCAAAATGAAACGCGGGAAACAGACCCCTCGTGATGCCAGTAAACCAAGGAAACCCAAGACGGAAGAACAGAAGAAAAAAAAGGCGGAATACGACCGTCAATGGAGGGAGAAGAACAAGGAATATATCAAGGCATACGCCAAGAATCACAGGAGAACCTAATAATATCGTTGTCCTCTTGCTTCTTGGTATTCATCATAGATGCCAATACGGCGAAATTGCTTTGAAACTTGTTGCCAAGTAAATTGTCTCCGTCGGGTCTCCTTGAAGGACTCGGGATTTTCCTTCTTCCATCGGCGATTGTATTCAGTTTGCTTTGGATGACCCATTGTTATTATATTATGTAGGTTATATTTATATCTTATTTCTATTTATAAATATAGGAAAAATAAAAAAATATTTGTAATTTAGTAAAGTGTATTTGAGAATAGAAAAAAGAGTAAGACAGTTTCATATAGGGATTTGACTTTCCAAAAACACGAATATTTTTTTATTTTTCCTATATTGTCCTAAGGTTAGGAATTCAAAATTAGAATTCAAATTCAAACGAAATTATGAACGACCGATGGATAATGACTGAATGTATGTTCTGAAGATTTAAAAAGTTACTAAAACAAAAAACAAAAAGCAAGAATTATCTTTTTATACGAGGCAGTTTGTCTTTC
>Ga0181418_1000663_pt1 | contig 11536 bp, 3 predicted proteins | sample 41SPOviralmetaG_FD_130143 | JGI IMG/M metagenome (GOLD analysis project Ga0181418, IMG submission 130143) | Marine viral communities from the oligotrophic San Pedro Time Series (SPOT) site, San Pedro Channel, CA, USA - 41 SPOT_SRF_2013-03-13 | ecosystem: Environmental > Aquatic > Marine > Strait...
TAATCCTTCATTTAGTTAGATAATAATCTTGATATATAATAGAGACGAAAGATCTCTATAATAAGATTTAAAACTGAATGGCACAATTAATACTTATAGGTAATACGGCGACTACATCTGCTTTAGCGGTTGCAGAGGCAGGGAGTTTGAGCAGCACAACTGTATATTTTGACGATACTAGCAATAGTAGTTCTGGTATATTAGAAGTAGGCAATATACTTTATACTACATATACACCAGCAGATAACTCTGATGCTAGTAACCCAATTCCGGAATCTTATACTAACGAGTATGATCCGGGTGGCAATTCAGCGGCGTGGCATTTTGCAACAGACTCTTCTTCCAACCAACTAACCGTACGAATAGAGGGTGATTCAAATAATACTTTAGGTGAAGTTTTAACAGTTAATAATCATTCTTATGATACGCTTACTTCAAGTGTAGCGAACGTCGATGAGGGCGGTTCTGTTATATTTACAGTAGCTACTACTAATATTCCAAATAATACGACAGTAGATTATACTATATCTGGTACTGGCATTGATGTTAATGATTTCAATCCGGCGCTCAGCTCATTAACTGGTAATTTTACTATTAATAGTGATTCTGGTTCTGTTACATTTACTTTAGATAATGATCTTACTACAGAAGCTGCGGAGACATTAACTTTAACGTTAGATGTCGAAGATAGTAATGGTGTTACTACTGGAGGTCTTACACATGATGTTACTATAAACGATACGTCAACGACCCCTGTAAATAATGCCCCTACTGTAAATAGCCAAACATTTGACGTAACTCAAAATAGTGACCCTAATGATAGTGTAACAATTAATCTTCAGTCAATTACTAATGACCCAGAGAATGATCCATTAATATGGAAAATTGTTACTTTACCAACTACTGGTACATTAAGAGATAATTATGCTCCTTCTACTCCAATTACTGCAGGTGATTTGGTCTATGAATTACAACCAGATGGTAATACAGATAACTGGATAGTTAAATACCACCCTGGTAGTACACCTGCTGGTGGCGTAGTTAGTTTTACATTCAAAGCAGAAGACGATAACGGCGGTGTATCAAATATTGGTACGATTACAATAAATGTTAACGCACCTCAAAACCAACCTCCTACTGCTAATCCAATAGTCATAAACTTAGTAGCCGATGGTACTACTAATTCCGGTACTTTTACTAGAGTTGCGACTGATCCTGAAGGACTAGCGATGACTTTTGATTGGTGTAGTTCAACCGGTGTAACAACAGGCATACCTTCACTAAATCATGGATCTTTAAGTCAAGTCGGTTCAGGCCAAACTTATCAGTATACACAAAACTCTGGATTATACATTGCGCCAGGTTCTAATCCATCTACATTAACAGATGTTTTTTACTATAAAGCAAATGATGGTACTGATGATTCTCAACCGATTCTAGTAACTGTTAATAATACTTTAACTAGTAATACGCCTCCTGCATGGGAACAGAATGGGCAGGCATATACAGCTCCAGGTAATTCAATTGCTATCACAGCTGGTACTCCATTTACTGTTAGCGGCTTAACTGCTACAGACGTTGACCCAAATCAAACTTTACAATATTCAACTGCAGCCACTCCTACTGGAAGTGCTACTGCAAACTATAATGCAAGTACTCAGACCTTTTCGGTTAATGGAGTAACTGCAGGTTCAACTACAGTAACTTTAACAGCTAACGACGGGTTTGCAAATTCAACTCTTACATATTCGTTTACTATAACAGAAGTGCCGTATAGAGGTATTCAATATTCTGCATTTTCAAACTCTGACCAGTCAGCATGTGCATTAACAAAAAGTACTGGCGCAGATCAATACTATTACCAAACGTCGACGGTGGCCTTCCCGAACGGTACAACGTTCTTGGCTAATTTAGCAATAGGTGATTATATTTATGAAGATGATGCTTTTAATGATCCGGTAATTCCACCAAGTGCTAGTAGCACATGGATTTCTGTAGAAGAAACATCACAGGGAACTGTAAAAGCGCTTCAATTAAATGCAACAACTGGTGCGATAGAGAGTATATTAAATTGTACTACCGCAGGTGGTTTTGCATGGCCATTATTAGTTAATTACAATACGTCTGTTACTACTTATTGTAGTGGTAATTATGACCAAGGAGAGGCTTGGCAAAATGTTGCCGATGGTGCTACCCTAGCTCAGGTTGTGGCAGCAGGCGGTCAATTATTTTCATCTGAATATTATGCAAACCAATATGCAGGTAGTACAGCTCCGGCTTCGTTCATACTAGCAGAGGGTGCGTATAGTGATGCTAACATACCTGCCGATCAATATTATTACTGGGATGGTGCGTCAGGTTGGTTAGAAGACAATAACAACCCAGGTGTTTATCTAGTAAACTGTCCGACACCAATAACATACGTAACAAAATCACTAGACGTTAGATATTATAGCGCTGATCCTACTAATATAGGTGCAGTATGTAATGCCATAGGAGGTTTACCATGGGCTGATGTCGATGATGAACGTTTTGATTTAGTTACAATTCATTTTAGATGGGATCAAGCTGATGCTAATCAAAACCCATCATTATTAGACTTAGCAAAATTTACTGCTGCAAGTGGAGCTAAGATTCAAGTTTTTGCAACTGCAGGTGGAGCGGTAAGTCAGAATTATTCATTATTACAACCTAGCTCAGTTTTACTAGATGCTGCTAGTGGTGGTTTTGTATTATGGGATAACGATGATTATACTGGATATTCTGGTACATATAACTGGTTTGCATTTGATACTGATAACGTATTGGAACAAGCTAGCAATAGTTCTCAATTAGGAACATGTAGCGATGGTATTGGAGGTCCTTTAGCAGATTATCAAAGAGATGGTCTTTGGAGTGTAACTCAAGATTTATTAGACGTTAATGGTAGTGTGACTGTTGCTAATTCAATTCAAGTTGGTATTGCTACAGGTTCTAAAGATTCTTTATTCTATGCATTTTATGCATGTGAGCCTCAATTAGATCCGGGTGTACCTGGAGGTCAACCTTATTACCCTGTTTATGTTATAGACGGGATGGCTGATGTTGAACAGTTTAATGAAAGCGGAGTATCTTATATTAGTGATTTTATGCAGAATCTTCACGCTGGTAATAAAGATGTTAGAGCTCAGGTTAAAATAGATGGTAAGTGTTTTACTTACACAAATTATATAGCTGCAACAAATATCGAGGAAGCTGTTGATTTAATGCAGTCTGAAATTGATGCAGTTAAGCAATCTAATATTGCTGGAGGAGGATCTGGTGATATGGATGCTAAGGCAATTTCTATTAATGCGGTTGATTTTGGATTAGGTAGCCAGGCTTCTGTTGTTTGGAGAAACTTTACACAAGGAGAACAGGGTACAATATGTTACTCATGTGCATCTGGAACTCAAGGGACTAATCACAATTGGGACACATATACATTTCCAGCGATGGATAATGCTGAGGTATTAGATAGAACAGCTCCTAATTTTAATTTAGAAGAAAATTATACGTTAGATAACGTATCTAAGCCTCTATTAAGAACAAACCCTAAATTAACAACTAATGCTAAATTAGTAGTAAATAGCACTGATCAGATTTTTCTTGAATCTATTGACGCAACTAAAGAGTTAGCTTCAGTTGAATATAAGAAGTGGGCACTTAACCCAGAGGGACAGTGGTCTCAAGACTTATACAAGTTCTATAAGAGTAGTTCCACACCTTCTAAAATAATGTATGCTACAAGAGCTGATTATTCAGATTTTACAGTGCAAGATAGTTTTGATAAACAAATTGAAGAGGTTTATCATTACGGGACAACGTATAACTATTCTAAACTTCATACAGAAGAATTAAGAATGTTAGCGCCAATTTGGTTAGATAAAGATATTCCTAAAAAGTTTGTTGTATTTAGAGTTAACGATCCTGTTGGAGAGATGGACTTTGATACAAGATCTAATTTTGATAACATACAAGATATTCTTAAAAATTCTGAAATTATTAAGACGTTTGATTTAACTACAGATTCATCGGTTGGTAAATATATTAGAAACCATGTTAATTCTGAATCATTCCCTAAAGCACCTATACAGTTTAACTTTGAAAAGAGAGAGAAAAGTAGCTTTAATGGTATTGATTTAGGAAAGGGTGGTTTTACTAGCAAGGGTGAATATTTACATAAAGATTTTGTTAGAGCTGATAGTCCACTTATCGCTAGTAATGAAATGATAACAGATGGTTTTGAAAGAAATAATCTAGCATGTGCTAATTTAATTAACATGGAGTTTTTATTTAATGACCATAATGCTACGGATTATTCTGTTAATAGGTATTTTGGATTATATGTAAATGATATTGATTCAGGGTATGGTAGTATAAGTTCTGCAAATAATGGTGAAATTAGTTTTAAGAACTTAAACTCATATATTAACGATCTTTCATCATCTGCAATACCGTCATTTAAACAAGTTTCAACAACTCCTACGTTGGCTTATCTTAATATAAGCGACGAATTCTATAAAATATCAACAAGGGCTAGATATGATGTTAACGCTCCTTTTTTAGCTGATGTAATTGTAGAAGATAGTAATAATCAAATACCTGCTGAGGTTAAAACAGCCCCTAATGGTAATTCTATTGATATTGTTAAAAATGATTCACCAGGTTTTGATTTTGTAAAATTCACAGTTACTGGAACTCCTGCTGTAAATGACAGGTTTACAGTATTTGAGTCTAGAGAATCAGTATATTCAATTAAGTTTTTAAGACATATACCAAATGAATCTTGGAAAATGTCTATTAATATTGACGGTGCTATAATTAATATTCCTAATATTAATATTGGTAGTAATGTTAGTAGTGCTTATGTTGCGATTAAAAACGCACTTAATGCATACAGAGATAATATATCTATTACATACGATTCCCAGGGAGCATATCCTAATACTATTTTTATCAACGAGATTAATGCATCTTTACAAGATTTACAGCTTTCGTTTACGGCAAATGGATTAAGCGCCAGTAGTATTGCTAAAGTTACACAGATGCAGACATCTGTTAATTTAGATAATTCTACGTTTTTTGCAACACATTCATTAGCACCCGGTGCATATAATGGTAATTTTTATTCTCTGGAAGGTACGACCTCTGAGATTGCTAAAGCAATTGTAGGTTGTATTAACAATAGTAGCATTAATTTTACTGCGATAATAGATGATGGATCTTCTGAGTTCTATATTAAGAATGCAGTAAGCGGCTATAGGCTTTTACAATCCGGTATTTTAATACCTACTAATAATGCTAACGCTTTTATTACGCTAAACAATAGAGATTTAAAAACAGTAAACAACCCTAGTGGTTTACTTAAGCTTTCAGAAAATATAATTGACAACAATTTTGTACATTATATGAATGGTGGTAATTCTGCTGGTAAATCAGTTTTAGTAACTAAAGATTCTGTTTCAGACGTTGCGGTCGGTAATATGTTATCAACAACATCTGTTGGTGTTTACAACGAAATTATTGACATAGTCGACGACATTACAACATCAAATACTATTTACAAAAAACTAATATTAGATAAAAAGAATTATATTGAGAGCGGAGAACAAAAGGTATACTCAGAAAATATAGCTAGACTTGGTTTATTCTCAGCGTATGATATTCATGATATGAATTTTGATTTCTACGATATTGAAAATTCTGAACTAAAAGAATTAGAATATGAAACTCCTGTTATTATTAACTATGAGCCTGAGAGAAGTCAATTAAACACATTAGAAGTGTTTGGTACTGATTACGATATATCAGATCCATATACTTACTTTAGTGGTATTAACGATCGTTTAGGAGAAGAGACTGAATCTGAATATAATGAGGTTAAACTTTTTTCTGAATATGATAGGTTACAAGAGAATAATCTAAAGGAGTTTGTAATACAATCTAGAGTAGTTCCTAATATAAACAAGTGGGTATTAAAAGATAGTTTAACTGTAAGAGAACAGCCTTATTATCTAAACGCAAACGAGGCTTTTGGTAGAACTAATTTTTCACCCGACTTTAACTCTGTAGGTAGAGATAGACTTGGAATGACACATGAGTGGTTTTACATGGATAAACTTCCAAAGTACTTAGATAAAAATCAGCTTAATGAAACATTTAGCTATATTAACTTTTTAAGTGACTTTGAGTTAAAACCATCTCACTTTAAAAGCACATCATATAATTACTTTGATAAGTTTATGATTACAGATGGATTTGAAGTAAAAGACCAGTATGATATAAAATCTTTTATTAAAACAAATTTAAAGAAGAAATATACTTTAATTTCTGGCGGTAACGATGCTTCGTTTGCTAACACAGTATTTAAAGGTATTAAAGTAGACTTTAAAAATAGAAAGGAGTTTGTAAATACTAAAGCTAGTGAGTTTGTTAAAACCTCTGAGTTTAATGGTTACAAGTTTAGCACTGTGGTGTTAGTAAGAGGTGGAAGCGATACTAATGGAATACAGTACGAGGTAATTCAAAATAAAACATTTAAGTTTGTTGTCTTTTTAATTACAGTATCTTTAGATGATTTATGGATTGATGGTTCTTTAAATAGAAAACTTCTATATGAAATGAATCATAGCTTTGTTTGGAATCACGAAGATCAAAACTTTAGCTACTCTGATGTTGGATTATCAGGCGCACTTAACTTAAACAATATTAATTTTACAAATCCAAATGCTGATGATTATCTAGTAGCAACTGGTATAAACCATGCGGATGGGTCTGAGCCTAGCTTTTTAAATCAGATTAATGCAGATGACAATGACGTATTTGGTAATATTGAAATTACAGTTACAGATTCTACAGGGCCTGTTACTTTTATATTAAAAATACAATCAGTAGACGATCAAAATCAAATAACTCTAGCAGGAAGCCCAGAAGACTTAAACGGCAACGCTGTTAATGTTTCTAACATAGCAGGTTATATTCAAAATAGTGCAGAGTATGTATATAAAAGAGGAGGTAAGAATGCGTTTACGTCGATCTTAGACCAATTATCGGTTGGATCCGTAGCTGATTTATTATTATTGAATGATGGTAGTATTGTATATACTACGGTTGAAGAAGATGGTACTATTTTAAATAACCAATTTGAATTAGATTTTGAAAACGGAGTAGAGATAATTAAATCTTCTAATTTAACTATAGTTCCTGATGATAATAAGCCTAAGACTTTTAAATTGAAACAAGGAGTTATTGGGTTTGATATTGAGCAAGGTGATACTTACTATCCATTCTTAGTTAGACATAATGGTAACTACACAGTAGATACTAGACCTGTAGTAACGTTTACAGATACGTATTCTCATTTTAAAACTAATACACTTCAGACTACATTAAATGAAACCGAGTTAAGCTTAGAAGAGCCTATGTATAAACATTCTTTAACTAATGCTGAAGAAATTAAATTAGCTAGAGATTATTACAAAAGATATAACAGATGTGGGACTTCATTTAATTTAGGTTTTATACAAGATTCTGGAGTACATGACAACACTTGGGGTATAATTAAAAACCATTTTTATAGAAAGGTAAATGAGACTAACTCTTCAGGTGTTACTAAACTATCAAGGTCTACGGATAAGTTACCTCTTTACCCACTAATTGGTGAGATTGCAATAGATAAAAAAGATGTAAATGTATTTAGATCTTCTTGGGATAAAAACTATTATACTAGATCTTTATCCGGAGGTACAAATGAAAGAGTACCTGGTACATTTGAAACTAAAGAAGAAAGATCTTACTTAGGTTCTACAATCATGAAAGTAAAAGATTCATATAATATGATTAATTTTACTTCGTATAAAGCTAGTACACAGGAACAACAAGATAGAATTTTAGCTAACAATGATGAAAAGTATGATGTAGTTCTATTTGAAGATAAGAAGTATGTTTATATGGATTTTTATATTACTAGCACTCTTAATAAACTATTAAGTAGTGAAGGTGTTTTAGATTCTATTAATAAATTTGTTTCGGCGGCTGATTCGGCAGGTGATAAAACTACAACTAAGGATGATGCACGACTTTACGTGGAAAACAACTTATTAAACACTTTTAATTTAGACATGATAAAGATTTACACTAGTAGAGTTAAGGGTGTAGATTCTGAGATTATATCTTCTGCAAGTGTTGAAAATCTAGATGATGGTGGCTATATGAATGACACAAACTTTACATTTAAGTCGCACGAACAAAAGCCCCTTAATTTTAGGTTGATATATAATAAAAGATTAGGTTATTCTTATCGAATTAAGCCTATGGTAAAAATAAAGTCATAAGCAATGGCAATTAACATTCAAGAAATACTACACCCTAGTGACTCTGACAGTATCAAGTTTGAGAAGATTAACTATAACTTTGACCAACTAGTTGTTAATGGAGGTGGACCTGCTGGTCCAAAAGGAGAGATAGGTAATACTGGTAGCACTGGTTTAACAGGTCAACAAGGTGTAACTGGTGACAAGGGTAACAAGGGGGAATCTGGTGAAACTACCAGTCCTTGGAAAAATATTGCCATAGATTTAAACCTTAGCGATGGTAAAAATAACGTTAGAATTCTAAAGCCAAAACCAGGCACTGATTTAGAGTCTCCTATTATTTGGCTAGGTGATAGTTCATTTTTAGATGAAGGCTCTAATGCATCAGACGGAGACACTACATTAAGATCTACTTTGAATGTTGGTAGACACTATGATTTTGGTGGCTCTTCAGTTAACGCTGAATACGCTACGTTTTGGCATAATGCTAATGCTAAAATTAAATTAGACTCTGAAGATGTAACTGATGGTAGTAATAATTATACTAGATTTAATCTTTCTGCAGTGGAGCCTATCGTGTCCGGTAGTAACCCTGAAGATATTAGATTTTCAATAAATTTACCAACAACACATACTGGAGAGTTTAGATTAAATAACTTTAATATTACTGGTAATTTTGAAGACGGCATGCTTAGATATAACTCAGGAGCTAATAAGTTTGAGGGTTATATTAATAATGCATGGGTTGAATTATGTACAGCTCCATGTGGTAGTGGAGGTTCTAGTGGTAGTATCTCAATTAGTGGTACTAACTTAAACCTTAATGTAGACGGAAGTTTAGTTAATGGAGGTAATCCGACTTACCAATATAGTGACTGGAATGGTAGTATTGCAGTTGATGCTGCAGGTGCGGTAACTATTAATAATGGTAATGCTACATCGGTGACTACAGATCCTGTAGGCCCAGTAGCCGAAAATATAACGGCTGGAACTAATAGTGTATCTTTTAGTGTTACAGTTACAGTTCCTTCTAACTATAATAACGTGGGAAGTACTGTTGCAGGAAGTTATACAGCAACACAACCAACTAATTACTCTGCACCAAGTACAGTAACAGGGCAAATGGATCTAAACTATGGTTCACCAGGTGGTACTGTATGTTCAGAAGTAGGAACTTCTGCTATCGCTGTGCCAGTAACAATAACTGGAATTCTTAACCCGAGCAATGCAGAATGGCAAACGGCTGCACGTAATGCTGCTTTAGCTTACTTTAATGCTAATCCAAGTTTCTTACCTGCAGGTGACTTCTTTAAAGTGACGGCTATATCTGATCACAATAATGGGGCAATTCCTGTTTTAAATGAATTTGTTGAATATGATGGTAATGGAATTTTAGGAGATGTTAATCAATGTCCGTCTCAACAATATACTGTTACAATTGGAGCAAATAGCGCTATAGCCAACGCATCAATCTATAATGTTGCAAGTGGAGGCTCACCTAATAATACTATTACACGAACTGGAGGTGCTGGTGATAGTATTGGGGATGCATTCTATGTTGAAGCAAACGCTGGCTTTAATATTAGTCCTAGCCAAGTTAGTATATCTTCATGGGGCGGTGGAGGCTCTAATACTTATGTTAATCCTAACGTGAATTCAGCAGGTAGAGTTGTTGTTGGATGGAGTGATACAATAGATCCAAATAATCTTTCTTTCGATATAGGAATAGCAGGTAGTGTAAGTCAATTAACATATACAGTGGATGTAGTAGAAACGACTAGTTCTAGTACAATATGTAGTGAAACTGTTAGTAATACATTCTTCACATACCCACAGGGTGAAGGTGGAGTAAACTTCCAGAACTACCTCTTGAATAACTACCCAACACCTGGAAATTCTGATTTATCGATAAAAGTAATTAGTTCTAATGAACCTGGATTCTCTTGGGAAGGTTGGGCGATTACAATGAATAGCGCAAATGAACCTCTAAACGGAGGTTGGTTTAACTGTAACTCTGGCGGTGGCGGTGGCGGTGGAAGTGCTTCGGTAGCAATAACAGGTGCCAACTACGTTTACACAGTGAGTGGAGCGGAAGATTATCTAGCAACTCCTACTAATATATTCGGTTCTGGTGGAAATGGAAATCCGTCATTCTCATGGCAACTGTCTGGTATTAACGCTAATAAATTCGCATTAACTAACGCGAGTTCACAAACATGTACCGTAGACTATATTGGAACTAATATATGTGATGCTCCGCATAGTGCGATCCTGGCGGTTACAGCGACAGGTTTTGATTTAAACGGACAATCAATATCACCAGTATCAAATACAAAAACAATAAGCGGCTGTGATGACACCAATGAGGGTGGATCTTCCGGAGGATAAAAATTAAGAGAATAAAAAGATGTATATATTAAATATAGGCCCAAACGTTTCTACCCAAGATCATACAGACTTAGGGAGGTGTACTCCTGTTAAAGTTAAGGCATGGTGGGAAGCAGTAAAGCAAAACATACCAAACTATAATAACTATAACTGGCACATGGTAGGTGGAATGGCTAATGGATCTCAGGATTCACTAGATGTTGATATAGTGTTAACGCCACTATCTGGTGAAGTATATGATTCTAGTGAATTACCTTTACTACAGTCTATATTAGTAAGCGCACAGCAATTAGCATTAGATAATAAATTCTTCGTTGATCTTAAAGCAGCACCGTATCATTGGGATAGCCCTTTAGGTTTCACTAGAAGCTTTTTTCTAATTAAGGCTTGGGATAAACTTACTATCACTATTGATGATGAAACGACAATTAAATCAAATATTTATAGAAGAAGTAATGCCACTTCTATAGAAAAACTAGGCGAGCTAGATCTATGGAAAGTTTCATGGAATAGGACAGGTTACTCAGGTGAACTTTTCTTTCCGTATGGTTCAACTGAAAAAGCGGAAACATATACAGCGGGTTACGTTGCTGTTGAAGAATGGTGTAACGCATAATAATAAATTATGAAGGACAAAATAAAAAATATATTATCAAATAAGACTCTGGTAACTTTTGTTGCGGGAGCTGTACTATGTTTATTATTTCTTAGACAATGTAATAGTATTGAGAACTTAAAACAAGATGTTAAATTAGCACAAGAAGATGCTGGTAGACAACTTAATAACTTTAAGGCTGCTCAAGACTCAGTTACAA
>Ga0181418_1000664_pt1 | contig 11534 bp, 13 predicted proteins | sample 41SPOviralmetaG_FD_130143 | JGI IMG/M metagenome (GOLD analysis project Ga0181418, IMG submission 130143) | Marine viral communities from the oligotrophic San Pedro Time Series (SPOT) site, San Pedro Channel, CA, USA - 41 SPOT_SRF_2013-03-13 | ecosystem: Environmental > Aquatic > Marine > Strait...
GGAGTATATATTTTTCATCCACTCAAGACCACCGATGTAAGACTCAAGTGTGATAGGTACATTCTCCACCGTAGCATAGAAAGCCTTACGGTCATTTGGTAATGTTTCCATGAGCATAGAAGCATCACTGTTATGATACTTGTTAGCATACAACGCACTAAGAGTAGTCAAGTATTGTGGAGTCTTGTTTTTCTTCTGTCCGTAGTGTCGGCATTCTCCAAGTGCTACGGAGTAAGGTGCGCTAACCATGTACCCTGCAAACACACCTGCAAGGTAAGCGGTTTGGTCGGGGTCATGTAGCATCTGTCCATCCATGAACTGATGAAACTGATTAGACAACCAACCAAACTGACGAGCGAACTGATACAATCCTACATTGACTCCTTCCATGAAGGCATCTGCATGCTCCATGATGTCGTAAGGTTGTGGTTCAATAGTAGGGTCATTACATACCCAACCACTTACAACTTGAATGTAAGTTTCAAACTCTTCAACTTCACCTTTGATGTAAGGAACTCCATACTTGACACACTGACCGCAGTGGTGTGTACCATCACTACCAAGTGGATGAGATACAACAAGACCATCCTTACCTGCATGCTCACGCAACTGTTCTTCCAACCATGCTAACTCCGAATCATCAGCGTTCTTGACATGAATGATTTGCTTGACCTCAACACTACCTGTGTCACAACCGAATAGATTACCACCGTATAGTTTACCACTGAAAGTACTTGGCATAGTAGGAGCAGGTGCAATAGGTGGTGCGCCATGTGAACCACGCAACTGCACAAGGTAAGTATCTCTTATCATATGTTTGTTAGATGTTCTTGCCCCTTCCTTCCGCATCCTACTGATGAACTCAAGTTCTATCTTAGCAGGGTCTATGTCTATGTAATGTAAGTCGTCGTTAGTAGAACTGTCTATAGTACTCACCTTCATAATCATCTTGAAGCAATCCCGCCCCGCAGTAATACCATCGTGACCCTCACCCATTACGATGTGAGAGTTAGGGTAGAGAACTGCTGACGCATCAGCGTCAATGAATGGTTGAGTAATGATACAACCTTCGGGGTCTACATACCCATGCTCATACATAGGTGAGTCTACTGTTTCTTTACTAAGCATAGTAGATACTATGCGATGAACAATCTCTTCTGCATCATCAAGACAGTAAGCAGGTGATGACTCAAGAACTCCCGGGCGTGGTTGTAATGGACATGCACGAATGAACATTGGATTATCTTTATGATACCCACCGTTAATGAATTGCTCATTGACTCGGGCAACTGCTTCCCGTATCACATCATCTCTTATTTGCTCAAGGTCTGTGCCGAATCCTATGGCATCAGCCCACTGAATCAATCCGGTATCTAACACAGGCATAGGTGAAGTAAGATGCTGACGCATCTTGCTATACTTGTTTAACGCTTCATATTTTTGGCTTGTTTTACTCATCTTTAATCATCTCTCATTTCTTTAACAGTTTATATATCATTTCCTTTCGGTACTTCTTTTACTTCTAATAGAATCTCTTTCAGTACACCATGCTTATCATACACGGCTAACAATGGTACGCATTCACCATGTCTTGTTGCTATCATACAATCACCTGCCATACTTTTGTTAGACTGTATTCATCTTGTCCATTACCAAGAGGTGTAAGTATCATGTGTGTTGCTCGCCTTCCGTAGATTTGTTTCGATGGTGATACCTCATCGTGGTTAGTAGGTTGAGATTTATAGACAGGATTAGTGATATGTTTTGTTAGTGTCCATGTAGATTCAGCATTGTGTATATAACAACGCTTTAAGTTCATCTCCATATTCCAATCCTTTCTATAGATATGAATGCCACTTGGTAGGAACTCATTCATCCTTCTGTATGTAGTAGGAGTTTTATATCCACCATCGTTTAAGGTAATCGTACCATCAAGATGCCAAGTAATGATAGGAGTATTGTGTAAGACTAATTTGTATCTACCTTCAATAGCCATGTGAAGTCTTGTCTTAGAAGCCACAGGCTTACCCTTGCTTGGGTACTTAGCCTTGCTAAATAGTTCCGCTACTTGTTGGTACTTCATCATTCATCACCCTCATACATCTTACGCTCAACCCAATAGACTCTTGCTAACTCGGACACTTGTTCTGCGAAAGCATCCTCAAATCGTGCAACAAAACCAAGCCATTCCTTTTGACTAATCTCTTGTCCTGTCATCTGTTCCATGTGTTCCTTCTCTATTGTTTGGTATAGTTTATCCATTCAAATGCACCCCGTACAGTAAGTAGGTTCATGCTTACTTGTAGTATGCACAGTGCAACCGCACTCTATACATGTAGTGGCTCGCCACTTCCAACCTGTGATACTACAGTCTTTCCATTCTAATTGTTTAGCCATCATCAAATCACTTTTCTTTAACAGTTTATATATTAATTCCATTCAGTAAACTGTTTTTGTTTGTTGCTACATGAGTACGGTGTATTATCTTTGACTCTTAAAGTATCATGCTGGTATCTATGTAGGCATATGTTAAACGGCTTACTGCGAGCATGAACAGTATCATTCTTGTACCCTCATTACTTTACAATCCTCATACACCACTTCATATTTTTGACTACATCAATACTTCATGTATAGTTATACTAATAATATATATTATTCTTATAGGAGTATAGTGAAGTAAGGTAGCGTCATTTTATTGAAGTAAGCGATGAAGAAATTGAAGATTGAGGTTATGTGAACTACTAAGATACAATGCATTACTCTTACACTCGTATAGGATAGAGGTTAGAGTGATACAAACTACAGGGTCAGCCTCACCCCCCTGTATGACTTCGGCCTTGTTAATATACAGGGGCTTGAAACTCGCTCGCTCTCCCAAAGAAACCATTTATTTTTTAGGTCATGCGGGCATGTATGCGAAACAAAAAAGCCTAACCAACCCATACGGGTGTGACACAATGGTACGCAAGGATTGACGCTTAGTGAATCCGTATGCGTGGTGTCATAGCCCTCCATCGCATGCGCTATGGGAATTTCTCGATAAAAAAAAGCCCCCGCCCCCGAAGGGGCGAGGGCGTATACTACACCACTAAGGCGCACTTATAGTGCGCTACTTACACTCACAGGTTAAGACCACTTAGACGCTTAACATCTGTGGCGAACCATGCGATGCAACGGTTCTTAGCACCACTACCTGTGTGAACATCCTTTGGCGCACCTGCTTTCTTAGCCAATTTGCACACTTGTATAGCGGGCATGCTTACGATGTTAGTCAGCGTTAGTTTGTTGAGCGTGAACTGCTCGACTTTACCGACTGATTCAGCCTGTTGGTACACCTTTGCTTCTGCAAGGCGAGCGTTCTTAGTGTCTTTGTCAATTCCAACCCACCAATCAGCACCATATCCACCGGACACACGCTCACTCATGACCTTTGTTTTGTCGCCGTTGCCATCAAACATGGTGCTTCTCGCCCATGCTTTGCGAGCCTTCTTCTCATTGTCGTGAGCAACACACTTCTCGTCGCCTTCTACATACCACGCTTTGCCCGCCTTGACTGTCTGTTCAGTCAAGTTCTTGGCATCTATACGCTTGTGAGCATTCCTAACATTCGCCATGCAGTGAGCGACCAAGTTCCTAACTTGACCCTCATTCTTGCCCTTGCTCACAGTGTACTTGAGTGCAAACATGTTAGCGAAGTCCTTTCTTGTACGAGAGTACGCAGGTACTCCGGCTTCAAAAGCACTACCACCAAACTCACGACCCTGCTCGACCATAGCCTTGAAGATAGGCTTCAGTTGCGTGAAAGTATAGGTACGGTAGTCTGCTTGTGGGGGAGTCCACGCTTCTTTGTCATCGCCCTTCTGTGGGTGAGAAGCAAAGTTCATTGTACCTATATGCTCGTCAAAGGTGATAGGCAAGGAGATACTTTTACTCGTACCTCCTAGCCACTCACCTAAGAGTGTACACACAGGGGTAAATTGCATACCCCTTGCGGTTGTTCTGTTCACAGTCATGCTCGGTTTTTCCGTTATATCGTTTGACATATTTTGACACCTCAAACGACTTTTCTATAACAGTTTATATATTAATTCCATTCAGTAAGCCGATTTTAGAATCCGAGAAGCCATAGCACATAGCGCATAGCGTGACTAAGGTAAGGTGCGAAACGCACCCGTATGGGTTGGGTCTAATGGTCGCTATTCATGGGGGTGCGCTTTCAGCGTGTTTTGGTTATAGGAGAGACATAGCATGGGCATGGAGGCAGGGGCGCAACATAGCGTTCTATAGAATGCTATGCACCCTCGCCCTCGCCTCCCCGCCCGTAAGGATGCCATAGCATGGAGCAGTATAGCGTTCTATAGAACAGGGTACTGCACCCATAGCATGCCCCATAGCATGCCCCCTTAGCCGGAGGAATAGCCATAGCATGCCCCATAGCACTTCTTTTAACCGCACACGGCGTTTTAATAGAAAAAAAATTTTAGAAAAAAATTACTGTGAAAGTAATTTAGACGAACAATTTTTATTCTTATCTTACTTAGGCATGCTATGAACCGGCCATTTAGTAATGCGTGGTTGGTTCTAAAGCGTCAAACTACGCTTGGAGAGTTTCACCCCGATTTTCCTAGTCCTCATGGACCTGTGACTTTGCGTAGATTTCACCCTACTAAAGAATGGGGAGAAGGTTGGATGCGAAATATTGAAGGTGGTTATGCTACTCATAATGATTTTGACCCCGATGAATTTCAGCCTTATGAAAATTTAATTACCGAAGGTCTTAAATCTCAAGCACCAACTTTAGAAAGTGTATTATGGGAAAACGACCATGTAGACGATGATATACATGATAATGTTAAACCGTTTACTTTAGATGAAACTACATTAGGTAATTGGTTTTATCCTACGGGAAAATTAACTCCCCATCAAAAAGGTCTTTCACATGAATTTATGGCAGAAGAAGGAAACCGAAAACAAATAGGCGTAAGAATGCCTATTGAACAATTACAAGGTCAGTTTAGAAATTTAGGGTATATGGGTGAAGCACCCGAAGCGCACATAACTAATTATATTCCTCCACAATATTTAGTTCAAGTACCCGATAATTATGAAGGAGAAGGTATACCGACTTTTGGTAAGAGGGGTGAAATAAATGAGTAGCCCATTTAATCAAGCATGGCTTGTTCTTAAACGCCAAACTGCGTTAAGCGAGTATGAAGGCTTTGAGGAACTTGAAGATATGCCTGTTCCTAACAAGCCACAAAAAATCGGTATACCTACGCACATAAATAGAATGATAGGTGATGAAGGCGGAAAAGAATATCGTCTTATGTCCGGTAATACACAACTTGGTAGTATTCAAAATGAATATGAATTTACTCCGCACAAAGTTGGCTCATTACCAACTAAAAAAGTAGAAAATTATGGTGGATATATAGAACCCGATTACAGAAGGCAAGGTTTATATCAAAAATTATTAAACGCTTTAATTCAAAATAATTATCGTATTATATCGGACTACAGAAATGATTATTCACACCCTGCACATAAAAAATTTCAAGAAAATTTACCGGCTAATGTAGCGTATTATTCCCCACCGGAAGCAAATAAACTTAAGGAAGAACAAAAATTTGATTACCAAAAGAAACCATCGGAAATGATAGGTGGAATACAAAGATACGACTATGGTAGTTTACCAATAAGAAATGTTGAAAATCCCGAAATGGTAGAGTATCAAAATAAACCTTTACATGAAAAGCCTATCTTGGCACACTATAGCCACCCTAATAACGAGTATAGACAATTTATGCGTTTAGATGAATTTAGCGAATAACTTTTATTCTTAATCTACTTAGCCCGCACATGGTGGAGTATGACTTCTGTAATTGTTGTAGTCCTACCGAACTTGCTTTTGCAGTGATGAAAGCAAAGAAAAAGTCCAAGCCGTTTCACGGTTACAATCCTAACAAGCATCACAAAAAAGGTGGGCTGAACGCTAAGGGTAGGGCGGCGGCCAAAAGAGAAACCGGCGCAAACTTGAAACCGCCTGTGACTACTAAGCCGTCAAAACTAAAGCCCGGTTCTAAGAAAGCAAAGCGTCGTAAATCGTTTTGTGCAAGGATGGGCGGAATGAAAGGGCCGACTTCTAAGAAGGGCAAACTTACTCCAAAAGGAGCATCGCTAAAACGGTGGAATTGTTAGATAACTTTTAGTGCTAAAACTCTTTGGAGTATTACATGACGGCTTTTACGCATGCATGGCAATTACTAAAATCTCGTACTGAAAGAGATTATCCTCCAATGCTACAACAAGGTAGAGCAGGTACGCAGACTCAACATAATCCTTTAAATTTAGAAAGTCGAATGGCTAATCCACCCGGTAGAGTAAGAAGTCAAGCAAAGCAACAGGCTATGGCGCAAATACTTGAAGGCATGAAACCTCAAGATAATGAAATGATGGAATCGGAAGATGACATGCCTATGCCAAGTGAAGAAGATATGGCTATGCATAGACCTCAACCGAACAATAAACGAACTCTTGCAGAAGACATGGCTATGGCCGCTATGAGAACGCAAGGTAACCGATAACTTTAATTTGTAGGTTTTAACATGAATCCATTTGAAAAGGCTTGGGCTTTACTTAAGGGTGAATACATGCACCCTAGCGTAATGGGTCATTTTGCTAGGGCTAGAATGGCTCGTGAAGATTCAACAAATAGAAAAGAAGATGGTACACTTAGACCTAGAGAAGAAAAACTCGGAGTAAGTCAATATACATTTAATGATGACGAGCATGCTGACCCCCCACCGTATGACCCTACAATACAGGAAGGTCCATTAGCACCACCTCCTAAGTTCTATAGAGATTTTCATTTTGACCGACTCACTCAAGACGCAAAAAAGCGTGGTTATCAAAACCCTCTCCACCGACTAGAAGAAGGATATTATGAAGACAAAGGATTTAGACCAAAGGTTAGAGAAAGAGCAGCAAGTTATTCTCAACAAGAAGTTGATGACTTTATAGAACGATTACACAATCCTCAAAGCACCTTATTTGCTTCAAATGACCAAGATAATCTGCAATATTTAGCAAGAGCAAGACAAATACCTTTAGAAACTATTGTTGATGAAAACGGCATTTCACAAATACCTACATATTCAACCTCAAGTTTAACTGACGCTGAAAATCAGGCATACGGTTTACCAAGAAACAGGGTGGGAAATTCTCGCCTTGCTCGTTTTATGCCATATCCCGAATATGAAATATAGAACCCATAAATGAAAAAAGGAACAAATTTCAAACCGATAACTTTAATTTCTACACCAACTTAGGCTCGGACATGAGTATGTTTGAAATATTATTACCAAGAGTAATTGGGTTTATTGTTCTAGGATTTATGGCAGGGTTTATTTGGATTTGGTGTACTTTTATTAAACCCGAAGACCCCGGTATGATTATCTTTGAAGATGAAGTTGAATTACAAGAAATGTGTATGAATGGCCTTCGGAGAGTGAAAGAATGAATGTGACCGTTTACGAGGTTGGCCCTCGTGACGGATTACAAAATTTAAAACATTTTATTCCTACTGAAATCAAAATTAGTTTAATTGAAGAACTATACAAAGCCGGTATAAATAATATCGAAGAAACATCATTTGCACACCCTAAGTATGTACCTCAAATGGCTGATGCGGAAAAAGTATTTTCTAAAGGTTCTGTATTAGTAATGAATCAGCGTGGACTTGAAAGAGCATTAAGTGTAGGTGCTGAAAAAATAAATATTGTATTTTCTCCTTGTGAAGAATTTAATATAAGAAATTTTGGTAAGACAAAAAGTGAATTAATTACAATGTATTTTACTATGCTTAACGGAATACCTAAAAATAATATACGAGTGTATATTTCAATGGCTTTTGGTAGCCCTTATACCGGCATTATATCACCTAATATGATGAAAATGTGTATAAAAGACGCTAAAATGTTAGGTGATACAGTAGTTTTATCCGATACGGTTGGTGTAGCAACAAGAGAAGAAATTTCTCTTTGGATAGATATGATTAAAGAGAATAATTTAAAAAGTGCTATTCATATACATCATAATGGTAATGAAGAAAAAGCACTTCAAACTGTAAGACACGCATTATTTGAGGGTATTACAGAAATAGATTCAAGTATTGGTGGACTCGGTGGTTGTCCATTTGTAAAAGAGAGTGGTGCTAACTTATCTACTGAAACATTAGTGCGTCATCTTGATGCTTGGGGATTTAAATGTGGTATTACTGAACATAAATTAAAACCTGCACTTAAAATTGTTAGAGAAATAAAACATTTACAAAAAGAAATGTTAGTAGAACATCATTGATTGAGGTTTTTCTTCTACAGGATTCTCTTCTTTGAAGTTTTGTGCCATTAATTCGATAGTTCTGTGCATAAAAGGGTCAATATTATCAATTAATGTACCATTATTTGTCGGTGTCATTTTATGAGTACGGTCAAGCATCATTACATCATCTACAAATTCACTCGGAAGTTCTTCATCATGGTGTAGTTCTACTGATTCTTTAAACAACATTTGCCATGCTAAGTCAAATGGATTACTCTTTAGGTACTTATCGTACCCACCTTCAATTAATTGTTGATAATCCATCATACTTTGATTATATCCATAGGCGGGGTCTGTGACAAAATACATACCGCCCATTTGTTTTACTTCTACAGGTTGCTCTTGAAATGCTTGCTCTTTAGTCTCTTCTTCGATAGTTTTTTGATTTTCTGTTTCTTCTTGTTGTATTTTTTTGTTGTAGTTTTGTTCAGCAATATAATCTCTACCTTCTTGCACTTTATCTTGTGCGGCGAGTTGCCCGGTTAATTTGTCTTCTTCTCTAGTAGAAAATCTATTTACCAAATCTTCAACATCTTGAAAATTCTTTTTTCCTCCACCGTAAAATTGTTGTAAAAATTCTTGAGAGCCACCTTGATTAGATTGAGTGGGTATTCCCATATCTAACATATTTTTTTGCTCAAAAAATCCTTGTGGAGTTATAGTTTTTTGACTTACACCTTCCGGTGCTTGAGTAAGCGTTTGACCGGCAGTTATGTGAACATCTTTTGCTTTAGGGTCTGTAACTACTTGAACTAATTTAGCATTAGCATTTCCCATACCGGCGGGTCTAGGGTGTGGTTCATCTGTAGTAATCATATCACTAAATACTAATCTATCTCTATTATCGGGGTTTTGTTGTTGGTATATTTCATGTAATGCATGCATGACTTGAGTTATAGTAAGACCTGTATCTTTTCCTTTAAACTTAAAAGTTTGGTCATTAGAGTATCTTGCATTATCATGTTCTTCTCCCATTAACCCGATTCTTTCATTGTAATGTGAGTTTTCACTTGTTCTTGGTAATGTATTTGCAAGTGCTAAAACTTTTTTCATAAATGGTTCATATTCTTCTTGCTCTAAATAATTTAAGAAATTAAATGCTTTTTGAACAGTAGCATCGGCTTTGGCTTTATCAGCCATATCTTGAGCAGTACTCATTTGATTTTGTTGTTGTTGTTGTTTCATTTGCGCTCTTTGATTATTGGCTTGCATAACATTTACTGCCAAATCTTTCTTACTTGTATTTGCTACTGCGGCTTTAGCACCTTCTTTTAAAGCACCTCCTACTCCTTTTTCAGCAACCTTAGTAGCAATTTTTGTTCCTACACCTCTTAATGCGTGAGCCGCTAAACCCAACAAAGGCACTGCTTTTTTTACAGCAATAGGTCGGCTCATACCACTCGTAGCAAGCGAGCATTCTAAATGTTATCGCTACTTCGCCCTTACTAGGTGCGAGCGTGAGCAAGATATTGGTTAAACAACAACCGACTCTTGAAGACTACGGTATGTATACACAACAACCTATAAATCCCGAATGGACACAACAACAGTTGATTAATAATATAAGAGCCGACCACGCTAAAGAAGCGATTACTGAACCAAAGTTTCTTCCACAAACAAGACCTGTAGACCAAGAGGCACTAAATGAAGAAATCCAAAGTGCTATACAAAATTATTATTTTTCTCCTTTGTATGGTGGTAAACCTACAGACAAAAACATACCAACTACAGGTCGAGAACTTATAGATGATTATTATGATACTATACATGGTGGAAAAAATTCTTTAGATACAACAGATTTAAGAAATTTAAAATATACAAGAGATGAGATAGAGGCTAGAATCCGTGATAGAGTAGCACAAAGTGAAGAAGGTCAAAATATTTTAGCAAGAGGTGATGACTTATATCATACAATAAGAGAACATCCTCTTATGAGGATTCACGGTAGACAATCTACTTTACCCGAACACATACCTGCATATCACACAGAAAATTGGCAAAACCCCGATGGTTCAATAAAAGAAGGAGCAGTAGCACCAATTACTGCACTTAAAAGATTAAATATAGTTGATATAGAAAGAATAATGGCTAATTCGGGATTATTACCCTCCGACCAAAGACAAGGTGTAGATAATGAAAATTATGAAAATAATGTTATTCAAGATTTAGTTCAAGCAATAATACATCAAAACTCGGAAAAAGCAAATATTTCTACCGGCGAAAAAGTATATGATAAATATAAACACCGAGAACCATTTTTTATGGCCGAACCGGGTGAATCTCGTACAGGTGCAGGTTTTTTTGTTTCACCTGTTGATAGATTAAATATGAAAGGGGCAGTAAGTATGTCGGATGGTAATGAGGGTTTTGTTGGTATAAGAGGTTTAAATACAGTAGACGACCATTTACAAATGCGACCTGTTGCCGGTCAAAGAGAAAAAACCGCAGAAGGATATGTTAGTTCTCGTATACCTGCTGAAAGATTAGTTCCAATTAAAGTACCTACTCCATCACTTCCTAAAGAATTACAACCTGCATACCCCGGACAAGAAAGTAAAGATGGATTAAATTATTTAAGAAATAAAAAGTTAAAAATAAATCCCCATTATGCTTATCCCGATTTGAAAAGAAGGGATATGAGAAGAGATGCTGAATACAAGCATAGCCCGTTTACAGGTCAAGATGATATAAATAACCCATTTGCGGTAGATATTAAAAATAGAGATTTACAAAATATACTTATATCTAATTTAACTAAACCATTTATGCGATTTTCAACTGATGAATATACAGGGTTAGACCATGATGGTTTACCATTACTACCAAATGGTGAATCTATGACACCGGAAGAAAAAATAACATATCTTGAAAATCCTAAAAATTATGAAAAAATAAAAATGCTTCAAAATCAAATTAAGCATAGTTCCGAAAGAAAAACTGAATTACCTCCCGAATGGGGTAGTAAGCAAGCAAGCCTTGATAAATTAACATCAAAAGATTTACACTCATTGGCTAATAAATTAAGACATAACCGTAAACCTGTAGAATTTATGGATGCTCCGGGTACTGAACATACAATTGCTTTAAACCGATATATAGATGGCTTAAGAAACCAAGCCTATGCTAAAGAACAACAGGAGAGAGGACTATGA
>Ga0181418_1000666_pt1 | contig 11505 bp, 8 predicted proteins | sample 41SPOviralmetaG_FD_130143 | JGI IMG/M metagenome (GOLD analysis project Ga0181418, IMG submission 130143) | Marine viral communities from the oligotrophic San Pedro Time Series (SPOT) site, San Pedro Channel, CA, USA - 41 SPOT_SRF_2013-03-13 | ecosystem: Environmental > Aquatic > Marine > Strait...
TCCTTATGGATAGGATAGATAAAATCGGTGAAAAGCTTGACAAACTCTTCGAAGTTAAGTAAAATAGGTATATAGGAAATAAGAATGTCAAAAAGAAAAGATAGAAAAAGATACAGTAAAGGTACTAGACAAGACTATACTCAAGGTGGTAGGGTTGGTTACCGTGAAGGTGATGCAGTAGAAGAAAGAAACCTTAGAGCTCAAACTATAGAACAAAATAGAGGTCGAGATGAGTTTGATCAAGTTAATAGACCTCCAGCACCTGCACCGACTCCTGCACCTACTCCAGCTCCAACACCAGCTCCAACACCTGCACCGGGTGAAACTCCCGAACAAATGAATGCTAGATTAGAAGCTGATCGTGTTAGAGAATTAAAACAACCTGAACAAGAAGCAGAGTTTGGACAAGAACGTAGAGCTAGAATGATTGAGACTGGAAAAGAAGCTCAAGACATAGCTCAAGGTATTTTACCTGACAGTATTCCAACCATTCCTACTCCTGAAAAAATTGACAGGACAGATACAGAAATAACTCCTAAACAAGCAGAAGAGTTACAAATGAAAGCAACAAGAGAAGCAAAAGCTGCTACTGTTGGTGCTGTATCTCCTGAACAAGTTGCTACTATTAAAGAAGTCTCTGAAGCTGAACAACCTAAACCTTTTGAAATTTCTACGATTGCTGCAGAAGATGTAGCTAAAGTTCCTGAAACTGCTGTTGTTGAAGCTGCTGCAGGAGCTGTTTCACCTGAAGTTAGTGAAACATTAGCCAAAGCTGCTGGAGTACAAGCTACTCCTACTATTGATGCTGCTGAAGTTACAGTACTTGAAGGAGCTTTACAAGAAAGAGTTGTTGGAACGATAAGCCCTGAAGCTAAAGCAACTGCTGCTAAAGTAGCTGGTACATCTCTTGCTAAAATTACAAGAGCTAAAAAACAATTACGTAATGCTGGAGTAAGTGAAGAAGATATTATAGAGTTAGGTAATGACCCTGAAGCTCTTGAAGCTAGACTTACAGATTTTACAGAAGAACAACGAGGAATTGTTGAAGGTCTTCCTGAAGAAGCTTTAGTATCTACACAGATAGATACATTATTAACTGGTATTGAAGAAGGTAAAATTCCTACATGGGCAGCACCTGCAGTAGCTAGTGTTGAAGCTATGTTAGCTCAACGTGGCATGTCAGCATCCACTGTAGGTAGAGATGCTTTATTAAATGCAATTATAACATCTGCATTACCAATAGCTCAGTCTAATGCTCAAGCAATTCAACAAAGCGTAGGACAGCAAAAAGCTATTGAAGCTACTGCTGCATTAAAAGATGCAGAAATGTCTCAACAAACTGCTTTATTTAATGCTCAAAATGTATTTCAAATGGACATGGCTCAGTTTAGTGCTGATCAACAAAGAGCTATAAACAACAGTAAGTTTTTACAAACAGCTAGTATTCAAAATGCTAACATGGAACAGCAGGGTGTTTTACAAGATGCTGTTTTAATGTCTCAAAGAAACTTAGCAGAAGCTGATCAAAATACAAAGTTTGCAATTCAAAATGCTCAAGCTTTTTTGTCAATGGATTTACAAAACTTAAACAACCAACAACAAGCCAATGTTTTAAAAGCTCAACAAGAACAACAAAGACTTTTAAGTAATCAAGCTGCATCAAATGCTGCACTACAATTTAATGCTACAAGTGAAAATCAAGTCAATCAATTTATGACAAGCATTAAAGCTCAAACAGATCAGTTTAATGCACAACAAAATAATGCTATGAAGCAGTTTAATACTACACAGATTAATGCTGCAGAAGCTCGAAGAGTTGCAAATGAGTTTGAAGCTGCTAAGTTAGATGCACAAATGGCTACACAAATAGATCAATTTAATGCAGAAGCTGAAGCAAGAAGAGAGCAGTTTAATGTAACAAATGCTACAGCTATTGCACAATCAAACGTTGCATGGAGACGAAATGCAAACACTGCTGATACTGCAGCTATTAATGCAGTTAATCAACAAAATGCACAGAATGCTTTTGGATTATCAACTGCTGCACAAAACTTTTTATGGCAAGAGCTTCGTGATGAAGCTGATTATACTTTTAAAAGATGGGACAATGATCAACAAAGAAAAGCTTCTTTAATGATTGCTGCTTTAGGTAATGAATCAGGAACAGCAAGTTCAAGTAGTTGGAGTTCAAACATTGATGCAGTTACTAAATTAGTTGGTGGTTGGTTAGATTAGGAAATATTATGGGTAAATTAAGAAAAATAGGAAAAAAAATTGCAAGAGGTATTCGTAAGGTAGGTCGTAAACTTAAAAAAGGTTTAGGTAAAATAGCTAAAGCTTTTGGTAAGTTAGGTCCTATCGGAAGCCTTGCATTATCTTTTATACTTCCGGGTATAGGAGGGCAAATATTTAATTTCCTTAAAGATACACCTTTTGTAGGTAAAATTTTTGAAGGTATAAATTATGCTGTCTCTGGAATTAAAAGTGGTGTAGGTAAAGTATTTAATAAAGTAACTGATGCTATAGAGTGGGGTATGAATTCTGTAAGTAAAAGCGGTACTGCTGGTAGTACTTTTAGAGACTGGGTAAGTAATACAACTGGAGGTTTTATTAAACCTTCGGCTGAAACTGAATATGATCAACTAACTGATGGTGATACTTTATTTGATACAGAAAAAGTTACTGATACAGATGCTGTTGTAGATGTAGCAGCTTCTCAAACAGACAAAGATCGTAAAAGATTTTTAGAAGGTTTAAAAGATAAAGATACTGGAATGGGAGAAGCTTGGAAAGGTAGTGAAGAGCAAAGTGTCTTTAGAAAGTCTCAAGCTGTTTCTACTTTTGGACAAACTTTACAAGCTCAAGAAGATGCAGCAATTGCAGCTAAAGAACAACTAGATGATTATAATTCTCAACAAGCTTCTTCATATGCTTCTGAATTATTAAACTTAACAAACACAAGAATACTTGACCCTGTAAGTTTTGTAAACTATGATTCATTTACAACATCACAAACACCAGCCCAAACTTTTTTAAAAAGTGCATTAAATATATTAACACCTAGTGAAGATGAAGCATTAAAATTAGCACCTCAAATACAAACTTATGGTGCTCAATTATCATATATAGGTGGAGGAGATGATTAATGATTAAAGATAATTCAATACATCCAGATGCTCAAGAACATTTGTTTGAAGGTGCTATACCGGGACAGTCTTTAACAAATAGTCCTGATGCTCCCTATCCTTGGGAACAAGCTCCTGAAATTACTTCTCAAAAACAAGCTACTGAAAAAATATTTTTAAACTTATTAGAAGAAGAAACTTTACAAACAGTTTTAAACTTAATGAAAGAAGGTACACCTGTTATGGATATAACAAATATGTTATTAATGACTGGCTTTACTAAGGGTAAATTTAATCCTGACTTAATGATTAGTTTGGTTGAGCCTACATCTTATATGTTATTAGCTTTAGCAGAAAAAGCAGGAATTGATCCTATATTAAATAGAGACGATGATGATTCTCCAATAGAAGAAGAAAATATAAATCCTAAAGATTTAAAAAATTTACAAGAACAACCTAGTATTAGTTTACCTCAAGGTACAATGAAGGGTGCACGAATTAATAAATTAAGTCCTTCTTCAGTTGGACCTGATGTTAAAAAACAAATTGAAACATTAGATACAAGTAAACTTAGACAAAGCATTTTACAAAAACCTAAACCAAGCTCAAGCTTATTAACAAAACAAGGAGTGAACAATGGCTGATGATATGTATGGAGGAATGAGTCTTGAAAGTCTTGGTAGTTCTTTATTAGAAAAAAAAGAAAAAAAAGAAAAGGCTGCAGCAAAAGCTGCTAAGAAAAACGATAATATTCAAAAAGCTTTAGCTGTAATGTTAGGTGCTCAAACAATTTTTAAAGGAGCTTATAACCGTAGAGCTAAAGAACTAGAAGCAAGAAAAACTTTTGATATTGCTAACAATGACAATCAAGCAAAAGAAATGAGAGATTTGTCTTATATTGTAGAGTCTATACCAGCTAATTATATGCCAGATGCTACTACTGAAGAAAGGTCTGAATCTTTTTATAAAACTGAAAATTATGATTTATTTAAACAACGTATAAGAAATGTTGTTGATGCTAAAATTAAACAAACTGGACTTGCTGAATCATTAGGCTTTAGAGATTTTAATGAATTTAAACAATCTTCTACTTATGATAATAAGTTTGAAATTGGTGCTAGAAATTTTGCTAAAGAATATTTAACTGATAATAGATATATGAAATTTGAAAATGAATTGCAAAATTTATTTAAAATTAATCCATCAGATAGAGATTTAGATAGAATTGAGTTATTTAAAAGAGCACAAGGTTTAACTGCTCATAAATTAACTGTTGAAGAAAAAAGATATTACAGTAATAAACTTGAAGAATACAGAAAAAAAGGAAATATTGTAGGCGGTGTTAAAGAAGTTCTTTCTAGATTTGGTTTAAGAGAACAAGAAGAAGGTGGAGTAAATCCTTTTAAAGCTATTACTGAACAAGATTTATTAGGTCCTAGTATTGAAGAAATGATGAGTGCTTTAAATATTAATGGTATTGCTAATACTGTTATTGATGAAGCTATGATGACAAAAAATATTTCTAATATTGTTTACTCTGATATAGCTAAAACTCCTACAGGAGAAGCAGCACAAAAAAGACTTAATGAAATTTACTTACCTCAAATGGAATTAGATTTTGAAAGTAAAAATTATAGTACAAAAGATAATCCTGTTAATATGATATCTGGTAAAAATATAGAAGATGCTATTAGTGATATAAGATCACAACCTGCAGAATATGCTAAATTTGCAGAAGATATTACAGGTATAAATTTTAAATTAAAAGAAGATAGTGTTTTTGCTCAAAATGTTTATTTAGGTTTAGAAGGAGCTAAAACTGGAGAATTAACTTATAGTGAATTTAAAATTAATCTTGAAGACGAAGGATTTAGAATGAAATTAGCTACAAGTATGGCTCTTACTGAAGGCTCATATGTACGTCAACGACCTTTATCAGGTATTATTCCGGGTAAAACTTATGGGTATCGACAGGCTGGTATACCTACAATAGTATATGATAGATATAATGGAGTTTTACCTTTAGCGTTAGGAGAAGGTATTAAAAGAACGAATAACAATTTTAAAGTTAGTAAAGAATATTTACAATTTCCTAAAGATTTAAAAGTTAAAAACTATGATATGCATGTAGAACATATTTTAAAAACAAATCTTAAAAATGAAACAGCTAGAGAAGCTATGTTAAATAAATTATTTACACAAATTAAAAATCCTTTAGATTTAACTCAAGAAGAATATTTAGAAAGATTAAGTAAAGAGAAAATAATACCTGTAATAGGTGTTCTTTAATAGTAATAGGTTTTAAATGTCAGATAATTTACAAAAGTATTTAAATTTACTTGAACAAGAAAAAGAACAAGAAGAAAATTTTGAAATTAGTCCTCCTGTTCAAGAAATAAATACTAAACCACAACAAAGCTATAAAACGTATGAAGGTTATAATACAATTGTGCCTGATGTACCAGATGTTCTTCCTGACTCTGGATTTATACAACCTAAAAAAAGTTTAGCTGATCTTAAAAATGATGAAGAGTTTGCTACGAGAGCTGCTAGATTTTTAGAAAGCATAGGTAGAAATGAAAATATCTTTGAGTATCTTAGAGATGCTGATTATAGTTTAAGTTCTGCAATAGTACGAGCTAAAGAAGTTAATGAATGGACTGATGAACAAAATCAAGACTATATTTATTTAAAAAAACAATTTGATAACGCTGAACTAAAAGGTTTTAAAGAACGTTTTGGTATGGTTAAAGATATTGCAATTGATGTACTTGGAGACCCTTTAAATCTTGTATCTGCTTTGTTTGCAATTCCGACAGGTGGAGCTACATTTGCAGGTCGTTTAGCATTAGGTAAAGCTGTAGGAGTTGGACTTAAAAAATATACTCAAGCTGAATTAAATAAAAAAGCTTTAAAACAAGGAGTACTATATGGTGCTGCAGAAGGAGCAGCATGGGGCGGTTTTCATAATTATGCCCTACAAGATATTGATATAGATTTAGGATTACAAGATGATATTGAATACTCAAATTTAAGAACTTCAACATTGCTTGGTGCTGGATTTAATGGTTTGATAGGTGGAGTTACAAGATATAATAGAATTAAAAAAGCTGGTACAGAACATGTTAGTCCTGTAGATGATTTTGTAGGTCCTGAAATGCCAGAACCTTTTCAACAACTTGAATTTAAATTCAGCAATGAAGGTGAGATTGCAAATGTAGGAAGAAATACTACTAGAAAAGAAAGCATAGAAAATTATGAAGCTGATATAGCTGTTCAAGAACCAATACAACAACAACCCATTACTGATTTTGGTCCTTCAAAATTAAAAGAAGTTAAAGAAGCTGTAGAACCTGCTATTTATAAAAGTAACAATTCGTTAAATACAATATTAGCAAATACAATTGGAAAACCTACAACTGCATTTTTGGGTTATGCTAAAGAATCTCCATTGTTACAAGACTTACTTGAAAAGTTTAGATACGATTATGATGTAACTATGACAAGTAAAGGTAAGAAAGGAGTAAAACGACAATCTTATGGTTTAGCTGTAGGTCAAAGAACTGGTGAGTATTTATATACATTAGCTAGAGCTTTTAATGTTTTAGATCGTGTAGGTTTTAGAGCAAAAATTGCTACAGATCAATCCGATGCTTTAAATTTTTTATTAAGAGATAAATTAGTAGTTGCTACGAAGCAAGAAGCAGAAAGAGAAGGAAAGTTTTGGATTAAAAATTTAATTGGTAAATCGTATAAAGGTGTGGAAATTACAGAAGATTTAGCAATTTCATTTTCTGGTAAAGATTATAATGGTAAGTTTGGTATTCGGAGTAAGCTAGATGAAACTTTTGATGATTTAAATCAAGCAGGATTATTAAAACCCGGAACTAGAAACAAAGGTGGTTTTTTTCCAAGATTATTTAACTATAAAAAATTAGAAGAAAACAGAGAAAGATTTGAAAAAGATTTAATTGAGTCAGGACACGCTAATCCAATTAATGACATTGTTGAAATAGAAATTAAAACTACAGACGGAGATATTGTAAGAGGAATTAAAGAAGATGCGGTTGGTGTTGATGAAGATATTTTTGGTGAAAACTTTTTAGAAACTGCTAAAAGACAATTAGGTGGAGACGGTACTAATACTGAAATAGAAGAACTAGCAAAAGAAATTAAAGCAGCTAAAATTGTTGATGATATGTTAGCAAATCGTTGGACACCTTTTGAAATTAAAATGATGACTAAAACAAAAGTTGTTGGAGATTCGTCAGGTTATTTACAACCTAGAAGATTTACTAATCTTGAAGATAATAAAATTTCTTATGTTTTAGAAAATGACACTCAAACTATTTTAGAAGAATATTTTACGAATGCTGCAAGAGCTATTGAGAGATCAAATTATTTTGGTCGAAATATTGTTGAATTTAATAACAATCTTTTAGAGCCAATCGTAAGAGAATTACAAGATAAGGCTGGAATGAGTCAAAGCGAAGCTTATGCTATACGAGATCGTTTATCAAAAATGCATAAAAGAGTTACTGGTATTGAAACAGATTCTACTAGTATGTTAAAATCAAATAAATATGTTAGAGGGGCTGCTGATATTTTAAAACTTTCTCAACAAATGGCTCACCTTCCTTTTGCTACATTATCTAGTATTACTGAACCACTGTTACTTTTAAGTCGTGCAGGAGCAGCAGATGCACCAGTTGCTTTAAAAGATATTGGAGTAGCATTAATTAAAGAAGGTAGTAGTATTGTTGATAGAACTGTTAAAGGATTTCAACGAGGAGTTTTAAGACAACGAGTTAAAGGTATAAAAGATATTGATGATGATATGTGGGGTGAGTTATATGAAACAGGTTTAGCTCTTGAGCAATCAGTACAAGAAAGGCTTGAAGGTTTAGCAGGAGAAGGCTTACATAGTAATGCAGCTAAACTTGCCCAACAAGGATTTTTTAAAGTTAATTTATTAACCCAGTGGACTAAAGCTGTTCAGTTGGCTGCGTATACAACTGGTAAAAGATTAATTAGGCAAAGAGCTAAAGCGTTGTATGAACATCAAAAAGGTTTAAGTCCTATCATGCTTACAGGACAAGGTAAAACATCTTCTACTAAATATTATATACAACAATTAAATGACTTAGGTGTAGATGAATTTGATGCTATTCAATGGTACAAAAGCTCACTAGATGAAACTGGTAAATTTAATGAAAATCTTTCAAAAGGTTTAGATAACTCTGGAAATTTAATTAAACAAGAAGGTCAAAAAGGTTTTGGTAATGATCATTTTTATAAATATTCTTACACTTCTGGAGCTAATAGGTTTACCAAAGAAATTATTTTAAATCCAAGTACTGCAGAAGCTAATAGACCTTTATGGTTTTCTCACCCAGCAGCACAATTACTAGTACAGTTTGCAGGATACCCAACAGTATTTAACAATACAATCTTAAAAAGATTTTCAAATGAATTAGTAAACAACCCAGTACAAGCTACTCCTAAAATATTAACAACAGTTCTTCTTATGACAGGAATAGCTCATGTAGGTAATACTATTAGAAGTAATGGTAATAATTTAAGAGACTATGAAACTAATTTACAAAAAAGTGAAGGAGAGTTATTAGGAGAAGCTGTAAGACGATGGGGTGGTTATGGTCCGTATGATTATGCTTCTAGATATGGTAATGAATCAGAACGAAATGTAGGTGGAACTACTGCTTTATTAAAAACAATAGCAGGTCCTTTACCTCAAGATTTAATTGATGCAGTATTGTATCGAAAAGGATTAACTGAAATTGGTGTAACAAATATGCCGGGATATGCAGCTTATGATTTAATTCTTGGTGAAGGAACTAAAAAAAGTTTTAGGTCTTGGGCGAGAGGAAGCGATAAAGCAGATGAAAGAAAAAGTCCATTATTCAAATATGCATCAGGTGGTTTAGTATATAACGTAGATAATGTACATCCTGAACCTGATGAGGTTAAAATGAGAGGAGTTGATGCTACATATAATGAAGTAGCTGGAGTTGTTTTACGAGACGAAGAAGATAGACTTTTTGCTAATAAAGGTGGACCTATTAAAGATCAAATGAATCGTCTAGGTTTTGCATCAGGAACAGATGAATTTGGTAGATCAAGTGTAAAAACAAAACAAGAAGATTTTTACATGCCCGGAACAACAGAATATCCTGAAGGTCCTGAAGATGAAGGACTTAGAAATGTTTTTATAGCCCCTGATGTATTAGGTTTAGTCGGTGTAAGAGCTGCTAAAGTAGCATCTGAAGTAGTAGAAGAAGGACTATCTCAAGCTGTTACAAAAGCAAAGTATCCTAAACAAGTTACACATGGTGGTGCTTCTAATTTAAAAAAGGTTACTAACTCATTTGATAGATATTATAAAGAAACTGGTTATAAAAATCCAAACTTACAAGCTGGTGTTTTTGCTTCAAGAGATAAAGGTGGACATGCTCAGTATACTAAAGCTCCCGGAAAACAGGGTTATGATTTAGATACAGCAAGTGTTTCATCTGTTAAAAATATTGTTTCAAAAAAAGGAAAAGTTTTAAACTTTACAAAACCTCCTAAGTCTTTAAACAAAGTATTTGATAAAGCCATAGCTAATAAAAAAGAACTAGCAAAAACTGCAGAGTCTAATAGAGTACAAAGAAAATTTAACAAAGAAGCTAGTGAGTTAGAAAGATTTCAAAAAATGTTGTTTGATAAAAATACAAAAGGTGTAGGTAAGATGCCTGAAAGTATTAGAGATGTTTTGGTTAAACAGGGTTATGATATTGTAAGTCAACCAACATATAGATATGGAGTTTTAGATGGTCCAGTTGGATCAGAAATTTTATTAAAAGAGTTCCCTATTAAGTAGGAAGGAAAAGTAGTATGAATATAGAACAATGCAAAGCAGAAATAAAACGACACGAGGGCGAAGTCCTAGAAATTTATATGGATAGTTTAGGATATAAGACTCTAGGAGTTGGTCATCTATGTCAACCTAATGACCCTGAATATGATTGGGAAGTCGGTACACCTGTACCACAAGCAGTTGTAGATAGATACTACACGATAGACTTTGATAAACATTATGCAGAAGCCATACATGTGTTTGGAGACAAAGAAGCTTTTTATAAACTACCTGAAAAGATACAACATGTGTTAGTCAACATGTGTTTTAACTTAGGTGGTACAAGACTTTCAAAGTTTCGTAACATGTTGAAAGCTTGTAGAGAACACAACTGGAAAGAAATGTCTGTTCAAATGCAAGACAGTCGTTGGTTTACCCAAGTAGGTAGACGTAGTATTGAACTGCAACAGATTGTTCTCGATCAAATATAATGCTTCTTTATACTGAAAAGCAGTTAGACGTTGCATATCGTATAGACTGTAAAGCTCGTACACAATGTAATGAAGCTTGGGTAACAAGAGAAGATTTCAGACCTTTATATGAAGACTTACTTGAGTCTTATATGATTGCATACAGTGAAGATAATATACTAGGTGCTGATATACCCGAATACTTAATAGAATCTGTAAATGATTTATTAGAATCAACACTAACACTAGGAGACTAAGATGAAAGGATTATTAAAAAATATAGTAGGTGCAGTAGCACCAACACTAGGCACTGCATTGGGTGGACCAATGGGTGGTATGGCTGCAAATATGATAGCAGATGTACTAGGCTGTCCTAATAATCCTAAGTCCATAGAAAAAGCTGTGGCTGAAGCTACACCGGAACAGATGTTAGAACTTAAAAAAGCTGAGAATGCTTTTGCAGTTCAGATGAAAGAGCTTGATGTGGATGTGTTTAAACTAGAAGTAGCTGATGGACAAGATGCTCGTAATAAGTTTAGTAAAGACTGGACTGCACGTATTATGGGTATAGCTGTGGTTGGTGGATTTATGGGATACATATTCTTAGTTACATTACAACCACCCGAGCAAAACTCTGAAGCACTTATTAACTTAGTGCTTGGTTATCTTGGTGGTCTAGCAAGTGCAGTCATATCATTTTACTTCGGAGCTTCTAACAGCCCAGACAAATGAATGATTTCGTAAGCCTTATAAATGAAGTAGGCTTTCCCATTGCAGCAGCTTTAGGGTTAGGTTTGTTCATTTGGAAGCTTATCAATAGAATCATTGACGGTATGGAAACTAAGCTTGAAACTTTAGATGATAAAGTTCAAACAAGTTTAGACACTATGGAAGAACGAGTATCCACAAAACTAGATAGTCAGTATGGTATTATTGTAGCTTTGATTGATAGAGTCAGAGCTTTAGATAATCAAAGTATTAGACAAGATGTATTACTTAAAACTTTATTAGGTGTTCCTAACTTAATAGATATAGACAAATTAGCAAAGGCAGA
>Ga0181418_1000671_pt1 | contig 11438 bp, 14 predicted proteins | sample 41SPOviralmetaG_FD_130143 | JGI IMG/M metagenome (GOLD analysis project Ga0181418, IMG submission 130143) | Marine viral communities from the oligotrophic San Pedro Time Series (SPOT) site, San Pedro Channel, CA, USA - 41 SPOT_SRF_2013-03-13 | ecosystem: Environmental > Aquatic > Marine > Strait...
TAATGCAAAAATAATGAAAATTTTACATAAAATCTGCAAAAATAATGAAAATTTTACATAAAAAAATATCAATATATTTTCTTTAAAATAAAATAATAGTTGAGATAAAACCCCGTTTTATTTTTGAACTTAAAGAAAATATTTTTTGCATAAAAAAAGCAACCAACTTGCCGAAACATTAACTATATAGTTAATTAATTGGAAAGTTGGTTGCTTTTCGTGTAAAGGTAAAAGAGCATTAAAAATATAAGGTTATTATTAATAAAATTTGTCTAATTTGACCAATCGTGAGTTTTAGTATGATATACACCGTTTAAAACTTCATTTAAAATAGTTTCTTCTTTTAAAACACTTCTACTCCAACCATTTTGAATGTCTTTTTTTCTAAATCTATGAAAATCTATTTTTGTTGGTTTGTTTTGCCATTCTTCATATTCTATTTTTTTTTTATCAAATTTCATAGTATATTTATAAACATCCCAACATTCAGTTTTATTTATTTCTCCAATTATATTTTTTCTCATTTTTAAACATTTCCACTGGGTTTTAGTTTGTTCTACTATTTTATAAATTTCGTTTCCACTGTCTTTATATCCTTTTTCAATATAAAAATATGAACCTATTTGGGGTTCTCCTTCTCCATATCTAATATTTTGTTCTTCTTGTACATTAGTTATACCGTTTGTTTTTGCAAGAGACATAATGGCTATTGTTTTTGTTTGTTCGTTTTTTTGTTAGTTGAGATAAAACGCCCTTTTATATACATACATATATTAAAGAATGCTTAAATTATTTTTTGAAATTATATATCAACTAAAATATAGTCTAAGGAAAAAAAATTCTGCCAGGTGTGTTATACAGGTATTTTACTTTTTTTTAAAATAACGTAAAAAAGCCCCTAATGAAAGGGGCTTTATATATTAGTGTTTATTGTTGTTTATTTTTTTAATTGTCCGAATAAAAGAATTCTTTTAATTGTTTATTATTCATTCTTGCATTAACTCCCTTTTTAAAACAACTAAAATTAAATGGATAATCGCCATTTACTTTTTTATTATAATCTTCAATTATTTTAAAAAGGCTTTTAATTGTAGTTTGTTTGTCTATTTGAGAATGTATCATATGGTTCGCTTCATCATATTCACTTTCCTTTAAATAATTATGCATATTATACTTATTAATAATTTGAATTAAATATGATTTCTTCTCTATTGTTTCCATTTGTTTAGGTGTCTTATTATGTTTATTAAAATAAAATTTTAACATCTTTTTTCCATTATAGTTCAAGTCTTCTACAAATGTATTAGGGTCATTTTGCCTCGTTAATCTTTGAAAAATATCATTTTCAATAAGTAAAATTCTTTTAGGTATTTTAAGACTTTTAATTAATCTAAATTGTAAAGGTTGCATAATTTCCTTTGTATCATAATTATATTCATAACCATTCATTTTTAATATTTTTACTTCTAAATCTAATGGTAAAATACCATTAAATAATAAATCACCATCGTATTGCATCATTTTAATTAATTGTTTTTTTTCATCTTCTTTATAAGTAAAACTATAAAGTTTTTTATTGTTTTGCATTGTTTGAATAGACATATTGTTGTTGTTTTTGTTTGTTCGTTTTTTGTTAGTTGAGATAAAACGCCCTTTTATATACATACATATATAAAAGAATGCTTAAATTATTTTTTAAAATTATATATCAACTAAAATATAGTCTAAGGAAAAAAAATTTTGTCAGGTGTGTTATACAGGTGTTTTACTTTTTTAAGGATGTATAACAGGGATAACAATATTTTTTAAAATTACCGTACCAATCCTTTTCAATTTTAATGGTTTTATTATTGCAATGATAACAATAGATATATTTTTTATTTACAATACAATTTGAACAAAAATGTTTTCTATTTTCATTTTCATATTCATAATCTTTTGTAATGGATAATTCACCACACTTTAAACAGTTTTTATGAGTTAAAATCTTTTCATTTGCTTTTAATTTTTTTAAAATTTTATCAAATTTCATTTTTAATTCTTCATTATCTTCATATACCTTTTTTAATAATTTTACCTGTTCAATGCATCTAGAACCAATAATTAATTTTTCTTTTTCTAGTTTTGGATGTTTAAATAAATGTAAATTTTTTAAATGTTTTTTACCACAAATACATTTAAAACCTTTATCAAAAGTGTTTTTTTCTCTTATGCATTCACCTTCTATTATTTCCTGTTTATTTATTTCTGTTTTATCATAAATAATCATTTTATTATATTTTAATTTCATAAATGATTTAATAAAATCTTCTCCTCCTATTTCTTCTATTTCTTTTTTAAAAGAATATAAAGTTGATTTTAATACATCGTCTACCTCTTCTTCTTGCAATTCTAGTTTTTTCATTATCAAATTTCTAAATTCAGCCTTTGTCTGTGTCTCCATATTGACATTTGCTATTTTATATAAACTAAATAGATTTATTTTAAATTAAAAAATAAACAGTGTTTTATATATGTTTCTATAAAACGAAATAAAAAAAATATAAAAAATATAAAAAATTAATTAGTTTCTGCTTCTCCTTCTTCTTTTTTCCTTAGCCGATAGGTTCTCTGTCTTTCTTTAATCCTTTCTTTGTTTTTCTCATAATATGTTTTTTGGTAGTTATCCCTTTTTGTTAATACCTTTTTTTGCTTTTGTATATCTTCTGCTGTTGGATTATCATTTAATTTAAATGTTTTATTATAATATTGTTTAGAAGATTTACGACAGGTAGCCCTTCTGTTTTGCAATGTATTAAACATTCTTAAATAATTTTCTTTTAAATCATTCATATTCATATTATTAAATTCAGTTTCAGACATACTAGATACAGAAGCCATTTTTAATTATAGTTTTATATAATCTATAATAGATTTTTTTTAAATTGTTTTATTTAAATTAAATTACATTTAAAATTTAAGATAAACAGGACTAGGTTTTTAAAGTCTTCTGGGTCCATATCATCTGTTTTAATGCTCATTGCATCCTCTAAGGCTGAATAAATATTTTCATTAAACATTTTTTTAATATCATCATTTGTTTCTGTTTTTGGTTGGTAAGTATCATTTACTTGTAAAACATCCATTTTGAATTTCTTTTTTTCTTTTTATACTATATGAGATATAACAGATTTTATTTATTTTATTTTAATTATATGTTGATTTTTATTTATACCTAAGAAATACCTAAAAGCAACCAACTTGCCAATTTATTAACTATATAGTCAATGATATGGCAAGTTGGTTGCTATTTCTTTTTTTTAATTTTTCCATCGGCTTTATCTCTTTTATATTGGTCTTTTCTTCTTTCTTTTGCATCTTTATACGCTCTAATATATCGTTTCACTCTTGGTGGTTCTTTTGGTATTTTTGGTCTTGGTTTATCTCTCACCTGTTGTCTAGGTGGATTTTTTGGCATCCCTTTTCTTGTTGCACAAGTTCTATATTTCCCCCCATTCTTTGCAGTAAGCATAAAACATTTTAATTTATCATTATCAATATTACCTTTATTCTTTCCTCCTTTTCCTACTACTGGGTCTTTTTTCTTTTTAACTGCTTCTTTTTTCTTTTTAACTGGTTTACTATCTTTATTATGTGTTTTACCTGTCATTAATGTTCCATCTGGCATTTTATGTGTTCCTTTATCAATACTTTCTTTCTTTGTTGCTTTCTTAATAATCTTTTTATCAATTGGTTCTGCTGGTTTATCTTCTTTCTTTTTATCAACCATCTTTTTATCTTTTGGTTTATCATCTTTTTTAACTCTTGCTATTCCTTGTTTTCTATTTGCTCTACTGTCTCTTTGTCTTAATTTAACATATTCTTTGTTTTCTTCTTCTGTCATATCCTTAACCTTCTTTCCTAAACCTTTTCTATAATCTGATGATAATGTTGACTTAGCCATATTTATTTATAATAATAAAATAGATAAAAAAAAAAGTGATAAAAAATTAATTACTGTACTTTTTGCAGATTTCTTAAATCTATCTGACTGAAATTGCGTAAATAACTTTCTTGAATAGAAATTCTATTAGCCCTAGTCTGAGGGAGATTTGCTCTTCCAGTATTAATACCACTAGAAACTTTTAATTCATAATCTTGGTTGACAAAGTTTTGAATTTGTCCAAGATTATTGCTGAAATCTGCACCAATGCCTAGTAAATCTGGGTGGGTATTATCCCCTCTCTGAATTGTGCTACTATCTCCGCCATCTGTGTCATAATCACCAACTAAACTATCGTTTGTAAGTCTAACAGAAGCACTAGTATGACTAGATAAAGAGCCACCGAGTAAAGCACGTCCAAATTGTAATCTTAATTCACTATCACCCCTAGCCATAATAGGAAGAGTAGGATTGTTGGCTACTATATTAAGAGTTTGAGGAGAAGGCACTTGCTTAGTTTGATAGTCATAAGGATATCTAATATTATTTTTCCCCTGTTGATATTCAACTAGACCACAAGGAACTCTAAAATTAGTCTGATTTTGTAAAAAGTTGTTTGCTTGGTTATCATCTAAGAAAGTATTCACAACCCCTTTGACCATCTGCAACTGTGGTGTATACGTATTGCTGTTTTCACTAGATACAATATCGTTCATTAAATTGACACGGCTATTCATTGTTATAACTGGATTATATTGTTTTAAATCATCTGCACTGGGGATTGCATATTTACCTTCTAGTTTAATATTTTTAAGAATATATGAAACACCTGTAATATCAGCAAAGGTTGTAGCACCATTTATTTTTCTAAACCTAGAATGGAATACAGCACTATCTGGGGCAAGATGAATAGTTAAAAGTAAACCACCAGCAAAATCATTGCCAAGATGTATACTCTGAGATTGAAGAAGTGCTACATCTAATGGAATACTAAAATAATTACCCACTTGTTTTTGTAAATTAGAAGTTAACCTACAATCCGCTAATGTAGGAGCATTTATTGTATGGCGAGAAGTGAAACCGTGATTTACACCAGACGCTATATTTCTAATAAAAGGAGATTGTAAATAATCATCATCATTGTTTTTATGACCCATTTTTAATGCATTATATCCACTGTAATTTATAATAGTAGAAAGTTCAGTTTGTGTTTTTTTACTCTGTACAACTACTTTATCAATAACAGATGCAACCCCATTCCAATTACCAGTATTAATGCAATTCTGTCTCTGCATTGCTTGTACACCATTATTTACATCATAACTATCTAAGGAAGCAACGGGGGTTGAAACCCCTGTTCCATCTGGTTGAACTACAATCATTTGACCAGATAAATAAAGATTTGAAACATCTAGTAAAACATCCTGGGCTGGGATACTAAATTTAATAGTTGGGAAACCATTTTTATGAGAGAAACCATCTGAAATATTAGCGTTTAATAATGTTGTAGGATTATCATTAATAGGAGAAAGACTGAAATTAAGTTTCTTGACTGGCATAATTAATTTATATATAATAATAAGACATTTTATTTTAATTAAAAATAACTAAATAAAAAAAAATAAAAAATTAAAAAACAAAATGTAAACTTCAGACAGCAACCAACATTCAAAATCATTGACTATATAGTTAATAAATCTGCAAGTTGGTTGCTTTTTTTAAAAAGGGATTTTAATGTTCATTACATTAACGACTTTTAAGAGTTAATGTTCAAGAGTTAATCCAGTTTCTCCGTCAATGTGAAGTATTTTTTTACTAAAAACAAATGTAGACATTTTGAGATTGCCAACTGGTTGTCCCCATACATTGTTTGCTCTTGCTCCACTAAACCCTAAACGAATTTGTGGCTCAGCATTCTGTAAATTAAAAACACTTTGTCCTCTTGCTAGTTCTCTTGCGTGCATAAATTTATTTGTATATTCTCCTAAATCAGCAAATTCAGAACTTCCTAGACATTTGGGAGAAACACCAATAGTTTTAAAGGCTTTTACAAGTTCGTTTAATACAATTACACGGTCGCCATATTTTCCAGGGTTATAAGCACGAAGAGGATAAAGTTTATTATTAATAAAGTAAACAACACTATTAAGATTTACACCTTCACCAGATGGAGACTGGCCATCATAATAATTTTGAAGTGGAAATTGAAGGATTGCATCGTGGGCTGGGCTTTCATACATAGTAAATAAAGAAACAGCCTTACTAGCAACACTTGTTAAATCTTGGTTAAAGTTAGTCTGCGTAGATGGGATAGTATCTCTAAATAAATCATAACTTGTAAAAACATAATCCATATTAGCCATTTTATCATTAGGTGGCTGTTCTTGGAGTAATCGAAATTCAGAACCAACAATTCTATATTTAATATTATCAGCGGTAATGTCAGCATCTACTATATGTATTTTACCAGTTCCACCAATAATAGCACTAGTGAGATTATTTGCTAGGGTAAGACGTACACGTCCCCCAGCGCCGTTTTGTGCAATAGAACTAATAGTTGTTGCTAATGCTTGGGCACCACCGTTCGCCCATTTAACAGAAACACCTTGACCCACATATAAACCAGCCTGGGAAGCATCCATAATATTTGAAATATCAACAACGGGCTGACCAGTTAAAGCGTCTTGTAGTTTCACTGGGGTTGGAGCATCGCTAGCATCGCAAATAGAAGGCATAAGATGACCACCATTAAAGATATCAGAACCAGTCCAGGGCATATCTAAAACTTCAAGAGAAGGAGCAAGAACAATTTCAATCCTAAGTCCTCCTAGTTGTAAAATGGGAACTAGTTTTTCAGTGTCCCAGTGTCTAAAAATACCACTTCTAAGAGGGCAACAATACCGAACAGCATTTCTCATATCTGCAAGGGCTGTGGTATGTCCACTTAATTTATGTAAAACTGGTTCGTGGAAAGAATTTTTATAATTAGTAAGAAGATTAACATTGTTAATATGTGGGGCTTGTGCTCTCCAAGGTTGCTGATGGGGTTTAGCACCTTCAATATTGGAAAGATTAGTAGTATCATCATTAGCATATTCCATTTCTGCACTTGTCCACTGATTATAATTATCTAGTGTTTCTAATAACATTCCATTATGTTTTGAAAATATATTTACTTGTTTAATTACACTGGAAATACCACCTTTTCTAAGACAAAGTTTCATAGGAACGGTTCCTATGCTTTCAATATCAAAAACTAAATAACTGTCTCTACCTTTAATCCATCCTAGGGAAGGGTCAAGATTGTAAATAATCTTTTGTCCTTCAACAAAAGAAGTTCCATTTTCTGGAATAATAGAAACATATTTGGCATTGTTAGTTTGTTGGTTTTGTTGAACTGGCTGAGATGCTGGATTAGACATTTTAATTTATATAATAATAATACATTTTTTTTTATAAAATTAATTTTATTTATAAAAATATTATAATCTTATATATTGTAAATTAAAAATGAAAATTGTATCAAATGGCAATTTTCTTACTGCAACTAATGATGTTTTTTTAGGTTCTACAAAATGTTTTGGCAATAATTCAATTCAAATCACATTTAGATTAACACAAAATACCAATACAAATCCACAACCTTTTATTTATTTAAAAATGTATCATCATAGTGAACCATACCAAAAAATAGCAGGAAATACAAATATTGATGAAATGTTATATTTTAGAAAAATAAAAATAAATACTTCTATATTAAGTTCTAGTGGAGGTAGTGATGATATAAATTATGATTTTAATTATAATGTCAGAGTAAATTTTAATTTCATTTCATTTGTTTTAAATAATCCTAATTCAATTAATGATTTATATTATCAATTTTCAGCACAACCAATAGACATTCCTATTGATAGATATATTACAAGGGATAAATTAGTTGAACTTGATGATTTATGTCTAGCAGTAAAAAATATTGGAGATTTTAAAACTGATATTCAGAGTAAAACATTTAAGGGTATTTCTCCTTGGAATATGTCAGCACAAGGCGATTTAACAAATACTGAATATTTATTATATGGTGATGCAATAAATACTATTGGATATATAGACAAAAACAATCATACACATAAAAGTAATAATATTAAAGTTAAAAGCGCAACTACCTTTGATACTAATAATACTGGAATTGGAGCCCATCAAATTGAAATATACGGCTTAAATTCGGCATTGTATGAAATTAAAGAAAATGTTTTATTAAATGGTTTAAATGAAGTTTCTTGTTCAAATCAATTTACTGAAATTAACAGTGCAAAAGTTCGTTATGCTGGAAATTTATTGACTAATGGAGGAACAATTAAAATATATAATGATGATACAACAGGAACACTAAGTGGAGGAGAAACAAACCCTCAGTGTGTAATAGAAATAAACAACGGTGTTTCTCATAATCCAGTTTACTGTGTACCTAAGGGTTTTGAATTATATGTGCAAAAATTATCAATAAATTATTACTGTGAAGATGAATGCAATATATATTTTAATAAATACCAATGGCACAGCGGGTTAGGTGGTGTAAATTTAACAAAAGAAAGAATTAAAAAATATGATTTACACTCTACTTCATTTCTAAATAGCGAAGTTGATTGGGTTATTCCAGAAACACAAAGATTATCTATTACTGCTAAAACAAATACTGTTCCTACTGGTATTAATAGAATATCTGTAAATCTTATTGGCTACCTAAAATTAATTGATTTTACTAGGGATAGTGATAAATCATATAACAATGAATTTTTTATAAGTGGTAAAGATGAACTGCCATTGGTTTTACCAACTGATTAAGTTTTTCAAATATAATTTTTTATCTAATTATTTATTAATTAAATATTTAATATGAGTGTTAAAATAAAAGCAAAAAATGCAAACAACATTTTACAAACATTATCGTGTGATAATAACGGGGTTTTAAATACTAACTCTATTTTCTCCTTTTCAAAACAAACATTAACTCTTTTAAATATTACCCTTTCACAAAATCAAGACAGTGCATCTATTGATTGCAGAGGATATAGACAATTAAGAATATGGGGATATAATAATACTAATAATAATTTAATGCTAGAATATTCTGATAATGGAACTAATTTTTTTAGAATGGCTGAATTATATAATTTAAATATTGGGGGAGTTCATAAATTTAATGAATTAATTGATTGTCCACCTAAATATGTTAGAATATCCAATGTTAATGCTCAAATGACTATGAATTTATATTTTGTTTTACAATCCTAAAAATTAAAATCTATATTAAGATTATAATATTAAAAAATGTCTTCATTCTCTCTCGTTGGCGTAAGTTCGGGCGTAGCCACCCTTGTTTCAGTTGATGCTTCTGGCAATCTTCAATGCAAAGATAGTGCATTAACTACTGCAAACCATACTGATTTAGTTGCAATTGATGCTGTTTTAGATGCTAGCAAACTTGTTCTAGATAATATTTTAACTAAAAACGGTGAAATTGAAACTTCTTGTAATGCTCTTATTAGTGCTAACCATACTGACTTAGTAGCAATTGATGCTGTTTTAGATACTAGCAAACTTGTTTTAGATAATATATTAACTAAAAATAGTGAAATTGATGCTGTTTTAGATGCTAGCAAACTTGTTTTAGATGCTATTAGTGCTTCTTTAAGTGGTACCCTTGCTGTTTCTGCTGGTACAATTTCCGCTGTTAATACCGTTGTTATCAGTGGTGCTAGTGTTGCGAATATGGCAACTGAAAATTCATCTAGTGTTGATATTACAGGTAGCCGTTCTTGTTCCATTTTTGGTAATTTAACTGATACTAGCGGTAGCATTAAAGTTCAAGTCAGTTTAGATAATTCAAATTGGATTGAAAAAACTGATGATTATATTACTATGAGTTCTTCTGGTGATTTCCACAAATTAGTTAGTTCTGATGTTAGATATGTTAGAATTTCTTATGCTAATTCTTCTGGGTCTGCTCAGACTATAACTGCTAATATTTCTGTTAAATCTTGATTAGGTTGATAAAGAATGCACTAATTATATTGTTTATTTTTTCCTTATTTTCACCCTATTGTTCTATTTTGTATTAAAATTGTTGTTATTTGATGCTGTTTTAAGAAAGCAACCAACTTGCCAAATCATTGACTATATAGTCAATAAAATGGCAAGTTGGTTGCTTTTTCTTATCTCTCAAATTAGGCTCATATAGATTTCAATATATACCTTAAAATAATAAAATAAATATCTAAAAGAAGAATATAATAACTATGTACTGTAATTTATGCCAAGAAGATTATGCAGGAATTTTTAAAAATCATTGTATTACCTGTGAAAAGATAAAAAGGATATTAAATCTTTATTCAAAAGAAAAAATATTAGATATTTTAGAAAAAGTATGTTTAAGAAAAAGTGAAAAATTACAAGAATATAAAATCATTGAAAGTAAAAAACAACTAGAAACAATTAAAGAAGAAGAAGAAAAGAAAGAAAAGAAAGTTAAATTTGATGAAGAAGCCCAAAGAATGAATAATTCAGTTATGGAAGATTTAAAAAAAAAATTAATACATATTAAAAGAACAGATGTTATTGATTAATTTAAAAAAACTTTATTATATGATATTAAACTTATTTCAAAATGGACGCAACTACTGCAAAAACTGTTTTTCAATTAACTACTTCAAAAGAAACATTCAGAAAGAAATTGAATAGACATAAAAAATTTTTAGATTTTGTAGTTGAACAACTAGATGAAATTATTGAAGATATGAATAATAATAAAAATTTTACTAATACTGATAAAAATGATGTTGGAAAAGATGATGAACAAAATTTTATAGCAAACTTAATAGAAAAGATAACTGATTTTAACCTAGAATGTTAATAGCAGTTTTATTTGTTCTGTAATATATGCTAAATTATGTTCTATTGTTTGTTGATAATGTCCTATGTCTAGTTGTAATATAATATCTTCAACAAAAGAAACAATACCTAATAATTTATAAATCATTAATTTGAAATCATTTAATTCTTTATTTATTTTTTTTATTTCATCATCTTTTTCTGATACTATGCCCTTAAAATCTTCTGCAAGTTCTAGAAACTTTTGTTCTGTTATATTTTCCATTCTACATTCATTTGTTTGGCTCATTTCATTAATGTTTATTTCCATTATATTTTCCATTATAAAATCCATAAAATATAACAATTAATTACATTTTTTTTACATTTATTTTTCGTGATTTTAATATTTAATATTATTAATTATGGATTTATATAATGATGATTGTTTTAATGTGTTTTCTAAAATAAAAGATAAAACAATTGATTTATTTGTTTTAGATCTACCATATGGACAAACAGCGTGTAATTGGGATAGTTGTATTGATTTAACAAAAATGTGGGTTGAAATTAAAAGGATTATGAAAACTAATGCTGTTATATTGTTTTACTGCACAACTAAATTTGGTTATAAACTTATTCAAAGTAA
>Ga0181418_1000673_pt1 | contig 11424 bp, 21 predicted proteins | sample 41SPOviralmetaG_FD_130143 | JGI IMG/M metagenome (GOLD analysis project Ga0181418, IMG submission 130143) | Marine viral communities from the oligotrophic San Pedro Time Series (SPOT) site, San Pedro Channel, CA, USA - 41 SPOT_SRF_2013-03-13 | ecosystem: Environmental > Aquatic > Marine > Strait...
TTAGGCCGGACAATCTTTTTTGCAAATCTGCGGCTCCTTAAACTTGCCGCAAAATAATTTTTTTTCATGTTCTGCCGTTGTGCTTAAACCAAGCAAGGGGGGTATGTGCGAGGGGGCTAAAAATAATCCTGCCCCGCCCGAAAACACAGGGGGGGGTCTGAATATATATCAGCCAAAAAGACTTGCCATTTGCCGGCGCTACAAGCCCGCCATAGCGCCACCCATAGCGCCATAGCTACACAATGCAGGCTGACAAACAAACGCCTTTAGGCTAGGCGCCTAACCCCTAATGCACCAGCCCGCCATCATTGCCATCCCCGCCACCTCGCGCGCGTAGTTCTTGCGGTAGCTTGTTTCTATCACCTACCCCATCAAGCTCTATGCGCTCGCTAACTGCCCGTAATGCGTCAACGTAGCTGCTTTCAGCGCTATGTTCTACTTGCATCCTATCGCCAAAGTTCTTGCTAGCCATCCTTGCGGCAGTCCACTTTAGTCCATCAATAGCAACCCTTGCCGCATTGCTGTCTTTTAGTTTGCCTGACAGCACAGCCAGCGAAATTTCAGCGACCTTTTCGCCAAAATAATTTCCCCTTTCCTCTTTCGCGACAGCGAAAGCGGCGGCAAATTTTGGGTCATCTTTAGTCCAACGCCAAACTGTCGCCCAATCTGGCATATCTTCATCGCGGCAGACGCTTGCTTGGCTGCGCCCTTCGCTAATGCGTTGCAGGAAGTTTTTAATAACTTCCGGCGATTTTTTACTTTGAGCCATAAGAAACCTCTCGAGACCACCTAAACGCCTCTATATGTTCAACAAACAACAAAAGGAGACGCACATGGATTACCCTAATTTTAGCACCCCGCATGAAGAATATTGCTTTAACAATGCGGCTTATTTTACCGCTTGCAGAGGCAACCGTATCCACCAGACATTTAAGCGCGTTGAGTTTGACAGCTTTGACGCTGCGGTAACTTGGGCAAGGCAGCAAAATGACGGACGCACTTGCATTTACGCGGTAACGGCGGCAGGCCGCGACGCACATATTTGCAACGCATAGGAGAAAAACGATGAGCGCGTATTTAGTAACAGAAGAACATATTGGCAACCTTGTTGGCTGGTCAATGCAAGCACAACGCCATTTGCATTGCTGGAACATGGTGCAAAGAAAGCCAGTTAATCTTGACGGCGGCAATGGAACGACGCCTTACCATAGAGGCGCAGAACTTGCCCGCATATTAGCAGAGGCAAACCTTGCTAGCATTGCTGCGCGTTATGGCGCAGAGGACAAGCATCAAGAGCAAGATTTTGTAGCTGATTGCATAAAGGCCGCAAGGCGCCCTAATTTGCTGCTTTCAGCTAAAGACATCTATAACATGGCAACTTGTTTAGACTACCAAAGTTGCGAAGTTCATGATTGGGTTGTAACTGATGCATATTGGTGCATTCGTGCAATAATGGCAGAAGCGGCGCGTGTTATGGCAAGCGGCGCTAAAATTAATTGGTCTTATGATCAAGATGAATGGGACGCCAATATGCTTGCTGAGCGCGAAAAGCATGCCCAATCGTTTAAAAAAATGCTTCTTTCATAATATCATCTGCATCAGGAACATTTACTTCAACAAGGCCGCATTCTGTTGCGGCCTTTTTGCCATCGCCCTTAACAAAAACCAACACATTTTGATGCGTTTTACCAAGCTTGCGGCTGGCTGCAAACTGGCGCCCTGCCCGCACTGGTAACGATCCAACCGCAGTAACTAGGATAGCTTCGTTATAGTAATGCAAGCCAGCCTGTCTAAAGGCCTCAATGGTATCGCCAACAAAGTTGTAATAATTGCCAGCCTTATCCCTTACCTCGCCAACGACAAAGCAAGCAAAGCGGTTTTCTTTTAGAAGCTTGCAGCTTTCGTTAATGATGTCGAAATAAGCTTGCTTAAACTCATTATAACCTAGCGTTGATAGATCAGCGGGATCATCGCTATAAACTTCAAGATCAGCATAGGGCGGGCAGCTATAAATTAAGTCAGCTTGTACGCCATCAGCAAGCTTGCAAATATTGCGGCTATCGCCAACATGCCAAACGGGCATTGGATCATCGCAAATGTCATCGCCTTGTTGCCGGTTGGCTGCAACTTGTTCAGCGCGCAACTCTATGCCGACATATTGGCGCCCAAGCTTAGAAGCCACAACGCCCCTAACTGAGCCGCCTGCAAATGGGTCTAATACGACGCCATTTTTAGGGCTAAACCAGCTATAGCCAAGTTCGCAAAGAACAGGGTCAAATATGCTTGTGGCGTTCATATCGTCAGGGTTGCCACCCATTAGGGCGTTCAGCCTGTCTTGCCCGTCGAATGTTTTGCCTAACATGGACTTAGGCATAGCTTTGCCATGCCCATCGCCCCTAGCCTTGCTTTTGCTGTAATCGGTTGCCGGCCTTGCGCTACCGCTTGGCGCAGCGTTGTCACCGCGCCCTAGTTCGCTCTTGATGCCTAATGCCAACCAACCGCGCTTGCGGTTTTGCCACCAGCCTTCGCGGGCTGACATAACGCTGAATGGCGGTACACCAAAGCGATCCGATAGCGAGCCTTTGACAGAGGTATCAGTGCTTTCATTTTCATCGTTATTTTCAAGAAGCGCGTCAATCTCTGCGGGGTCAAAACCTGTTAAATCTATATCGAAACCTTCGCCCAAAAGATCGTTTATTTCGATCTTTAGCATGTCTTCATCCCAACCGGCATTTAACGCTAGTTTGTTGTCAGCTATGACATAGGCGCGTTTTTGCGCTTCTGTTAAGCCTGTCAGCGTAATGGTTGGAACAGTATCCTCGCCAAGCCGTTGCGCGGCCTGCAAGCGTCCATGACCTGCAATGATGCTTTTATCTTCATCAATCAATATTGGATTTGTCCAGCCGAATTCCTTAATTGAGGCGGCAACTTGCGCCACTTGCTCATCGGAATGCGTCCGGCTGTTTCTAGCGTATGGCGTCAGCGCTGTAACGCCATGCCAAACGACATCGAGGTCTCGCATCGAGTTGTCTCATCTAAGATTTAGGGAATTATTCGATTCTGCCAAGACCATATCATAAACCGCCCCTAGCTGCAAGCATATGACGCATATATGCGTCATTTATTGTTGCCAAACCATAAACATGCGCATAATATGCCTCAATGTAAATATAGGAGGCTAAAATGCGTAATGATACAAAAGGCTTTTTAATTGAATTAATTTTGTTTGCCGGCGTGCTTTGCCCAATAGCAATTAGCATGGTGAACGGCAAAGACAGCTATTTTTGGCAGTTGTTTGCTTGGCTAATTAGCTAATGGAGTTATTGCAAATTTATCGTTGGGCAGACATTGGGTGGGAAACTGTAGCGGAATGCGAAAACTGCGTTCAAACTTATGGTGACCTATCTGGCTGTCCAATTTGCGATGGCAAGGGCTGGCGCCAATTAACTGAAGAGGAGGAATTAAGCGTACATGGCTAACAATCCAAACCCTAAACATATAAGGCGCGAAGGTGAGCAAATGAGGCAAGCCGCAGATGAATTGCGACAAGCTTTGTTAAATATACAAAATTCGTTCCTTTTGGTTAATTCAAACTTTTATCCAAAAGATGGTTTAATGGCGGCAAACGATGCTATTTTAGAGGCAAACAAAGAGACAAAGCGTATGTATAGGCGCCATCGTTTGCAGGCGTTGCGCCGCTTGCCGGTTGGGCATCCAAATAGGCGTCACTGGTATGAATGTGGTGATGGGCGCCCTGATGCGCTTGAAAAAAGTCATCACGGCAAATGGCAGTTAAGCCTTAGTTGCCCTAAAAAACGACGATTTACTTATTGCTGATGCGTTACACTGAAGCAGAATTAGATGATTATCTAAAACTAGCCTTAACCATTGCCACTGCATTGAAACAAATTAGGCAATTGGATGACGCAGCGTCTAGCAACCTTATCGCAGAAATTGAAAGCGACTTGATGGAACTGCAAAGCAAATTAAATAAAGCGCGGTTTTCTGTAGCTAACGATCATGGAGGCGCTTAAAAGCGTCGTCTAAATCGTCGAGGCAAAGCCTCAATATTTCGGGCGCGGCTTTAGGGTTGCGCCCTTTTAATCTAGCCCAATCGGCAGCGCTGCGATCATGCAACACAACTTCCTCCACGCAACTATAGCTTTCCCTACCCATACGGCGCGCTATTTTCTGAAAATCAGCAAAGGCATCAGAAGCGCGTTCCGACATTTCGCCGCTACTGCCCTTCGGCATCCCTTCCATGCTTCCGGTCATCTTTTGCGCCCGCCCTGCGGCGCGGTATAGCGCCAGCAACCGCGTTGCGGCTGCGTATTGATATGCTTCGATATGCTTATGCTTTAGATAATAATCTATCCATAATTGGTCGGTGACCCGAATGCGCTTTCTGCCAGCCTGCCGCGTTTCTATTTCTTCGACGCTATGCTTTGCTAGGAACTCTGGTGTCGGTAAAAACGCATCTTCGTTAGGCATCAAACCACCCTTTTTGTTTTGCCAATGCAATAATGTCCGGCCTGCTTTTTTGGTAGTAATCTGGCATTGCGTTATATTTGGATAGAAATTCGTCTTTTGTTGATGGAAGCCAACGCTGGCTTATACCAAAGTTTTCATGCTTTGGGGCTGTAGCAATTTCAACATCTTCCCAACGGCCTTGATTAAGCCATGTTACCGGATGGCAAATATATTTTTCATCGGTTTGTTCGCTTTTGATCTTTGCGCTATAGGCTTTGATGCCTTCCAGCAACGTATCTGCATCAGTGTCTTTTAACGCTGCTTTATAAGCCCTTAATGCGGCTTTTTTCCCGACCCTTTTGGGAGAGTTTTCCCACCACTTTGAAAACCAAATGGGGATATCTTTATTGTTAATATCGTTCTTATTGTTAGGATGAACGCTACCTGCGCCCCCCTCATGCACGCTAAGTTCACCCCCCTCATGCACAAGCTCTTGCACCCCTGCACCATTTGCACCCCCCTCAAATAAGGGCAAGCGGTATCTGTTTTTTAAGTTTGTATTACCTTCCCTAACATAGCTTTTTGTCACAAAACCAAGTTCGACTAGCAATTTAATTTTGTTCTGCGCCGTCCTATGGCTGCAATCTGCAACATCCGCCAACCATGCAACGCTAGGCCAAGCATAGCCCACATCGGGGTTATAGCGGTCACAAATGCCAATTAGCACCAGTTTGCCAATAGGGTCATCAAGCTTTTGTTCAAAAGCCCAAGAAACTGCCTTAATACTCATTTAACTCTCCTAACTGCCGTAACGCGCTTTTCGGCACAAAAAAGGCGGCTCCATAACCGCCATGATTTCTACGCCACTGTTGCTGCTTGCCATCGGCAGCTTTTATCCAACCATGAACCTGATACTGCGGGGCTTTACCCGTAACCAGTATATAAACCCTGTCATCAGCGTCATCGTCCCGAATTATTAAATCGTAATTATGGCTTGACCTTGTTCTTACTTCCCAACCAGTGCTATCCAGATCACCGATAGACTTAAAGGTATTGACGGAGCCGCCCCAATACTTGCCAAGCAGTTTTGCAACCGCTACCTCGCCGCAAGCCCCTTCAACGTGGGTTTGCCAATTGCTGCCTTCAATTTTGTTTTTATAACCTCTTTTGAGCGCGGCTATGTTTCTTAGCAAGCCGGTTGTCCCTGCCTGCGCCAACTCATAACTTGTCAAGGTCACAGGGTTCATTTTTTTACCCCGTGTTCTTCAAACCCGTTTATTTCCTTTTGCCAATTTGGGGTTTTTTTACAATTGTCGCAGATGCGGTTTCCAACATGCACACTATCAAAATGCGCGCGGCATCGCAGGCACTTGCGCATAGCCCTGCTTTCATTTTCGATCCTGATTTCTATGCCCCTGCCACCATTAACAATTGCGCAGCGCTGCAATTCTGGCAACCAATGGTCGGGAATGCGTTGGTTTGTGTCTATCCAATGCCTGATGTGTTTGTCTTGCACATTGATCCAAAGGGATGCGCTTTTTAACCCTTTGCTGTAACTCCCCCCGCCACAAAGCCTAATCAAGTCTTCCAAATCTTTCTTATTTTGTTTGCGGGCAATGGTCATATCTTGCCGCCAATCAGATCACAAAAATCTTCGTAATCCATAATCGCTAGCGGCTTTTGCCGATCAGCGCCTACAACCAAAACATCGGCGCCCTCAATATTGTCATAAAGAAACTTAAAGCCGGTTGCGCGTTTCTTAGCTTCTATTTCCCACGTTTCACGCCCGCGCTTTATAAGAATGTCATTCTTAAAGCCAGCCGCCGCACCGCTTAACGGCACGCGGTAAGCCTCAAGGCCATGCGATTTAGCGGTGTTAACTAGCTCGCGCTCAAACCGCCCGCCTTTGTCGCGGCTAGCTTTGCCCAACGGCTTCACCTATATCATGCAGTTCAATCCAATCTTCAACGCTAACCGCGCCCTGTGTAATTTTGTGAATTTGCATAATACGTTTACCGCTTGGAATCGTATTTTTATAAAGATACTTATGAACTGTTGCTTGGCAAACGCCCAAACGCGTCGCGAAATCCTTTTGTGACACGCTGTTCTCTACCAAATATCGGTTTAGTTTCATTTTGCTTACAACCTATTGTTTTTACCGTTAGGCATAAATTGCGCATAATGTTGGGTAAAAGTAAAGAATCTTTTTGCATAAAATACGCATATTTGCATTTTATTTGCATATGCGTTAAAGTAAAACTAACAGTTGTAATCTATTCTAAAAAGGGAGTACAAAATGTATTTTTTGAACACTGACACAGGCGTTTATTCGATCTTTATTATTTATGGAACATTTGCGGGGTTAGTTGTTAGTAGCTGGTCTAACCCTAGCAATGCACCACCGCAAAAATCGACAGGACGAAAGGTTAATTTAGGTATTTTCAAAAATAAGGGAAGAAACAATGTACCGGAACAATTTGCGGGCGCTCCGCCGAACAAAAGGATTAAATCAGGTTGACATATCTCAAAATTTAGCAGTAGGCCAAGCCGAGTTTTCCAGAATTGAAAGTGGCAAACGACCGATTGGTCAACATCTAAACGCAATTGCTAAAGCGCTAAATGTTACGCCGGAACAAATAAAAGAGGAGGTTGTCGATGCCAACAATGACTTCCCTAAAACAGAAACCGAAATGCCGGTTTATGGCTATCCATGTTCTCAAGGGTGTGGCCTTAACTTCAAAAAAACAATGATGTCGCGCGTTGATTGTCCGCCGGAGTTAGAGGGCATTGATGGCGCTTATGCTAGCTTTTGTTTTGGGAATGCTTTATCGCCCAAAATATCCAACGGCGATTTAGCGTTCGTTAATCCAACAATAGAGCCGAAGGTCGGTTCGTTAGTTATTGTTCGCACAAAAGTTGAAAATGCTCGTAGGGGTTTTATGGGTTTACTTTTGTCTTATGACAAAGCTGGTTGCGTTGTGGAGACTACTAACCCACAAGAGGAAATAGAGTTTAGCCGCGACGTGGAAAGCGTTGACCAAATCGTTATGGTTAAATATGACCTTTAGCATATTATGCGCATAAAACTTGACTTAGCTTATGCGCGGTAGTAAAAGGGGGATATGGATGAGCAACAACCAACCCCCTCTTTTTCTGATGTGCCAAAGTTTTTTGCACAATATCGGTTAGAGACTAAATCCCAAAACGAGCGATTAACCACTGTTGGCGGCAGCGATATTAACACGCTGACATCTGGTAATGCTGAACGCATCCACAATTTATATTTACGCAAGCGCGGCGAATTAGAACCTGATGATCTGTCAATGGTTTGGCCTGTGTTAATGGGGCATATCACAGAGGAATTGAACCTTGAGTGGTGTCAGCACAAACACGGGTTTGAAATAATTAACCGTCAAGCCGTGTTAGTTAGTAAAAAACACCCGATTATGCGCTGCACGCTGGACGGCTCCGTCCCAAAATATCGCGGCAAGCAAGCCGTAATTGATGCTAAATATACTATGGGTCGGCCTATAACTGGCGAGGAATGGCGCGATGTTATCCCGCGCCTGTGCAAACAATATAGCCCGCAGCTACATTGGAACGCCTACTTGCTGGAAGAAACCACCGGCAAAAAATGTCCATACGGCCTGCTTTCGATTATCCGCGCCGGCAACGAGCCAACCCTTCACGAAATAAAAATAGACCCGCTTTACCAAGCCGAACTTATCGGGCTGGCTAATTATTTTATGGGTTGTGTGGAAATGGGTGTTGCGCCAACTGAATTGCCAATCAGCGAGGCGCCGGTTCCGCCGGAAGAAACTGTCCCTATTTCTATGGATGGCAACCCGCATTGGAAGCAATGGGCTGACGTTTATGTGCAAACTGTCGGCGCAATGGATGCTTGCAAAAAAGCTGAAACACAAATCAAAAAGCTTGTCCCAAAAAACGCATCTGAGGCGTTTGGTCATGGCATCAAAGTCAAAGTTTCAAAAAACAAATCAAAACGCATAGAGGTTGAAACATGAAGGAAATAATCACAGCGCTTAACCAGTTCCAAAAACAAATGACCGGTTTAGAGGAAAACGCAAAAGGCAACAGGGGAAACTATGCTGATATTGGTGATGTAATTAATGCAGCCAAAGAAGCAGCGACGTTTGGTTTATCTTGGTGGCAAGGCATCGCACAGGCCGATGGGGGGCAAGTGTTACGCACAATAATATTTCATACTAGCGGCGAGCAAATGCCGGCTTCTGACTGGCCTATAGCCGTTGACGATTGGACTAACTCGCAGAAAGTTGGCTCTGCCTCAACCTATGCCCGCCGCTATGGCCTTAATGCAGCTTTAGGGTTGGCTGTTGGCGTAACCGACGATGATGGCGAAGCCAATGGTAAGTTAAAAGACCCCCCTAAAAAAACTAAGCCAGCAACGAAAAGCGAAGATGATATCCTCCCTTCATCCGCTTCGGCTGGTAAGGATGCCTTGTCGGATGTTCGCTCTCCTTCGTCCGGCGAGGCATCCGCCTTTCCATTGCCCAAAATCAAAACAGTTGGAGATGGTGGTAACGAACAAACAGCCGCCGAAAAATATCTTGACAGCTTGAGCGCAAAAATGAGCAGCGCAGCAAATCACGACGAAGTTGTCCAAATAATATCTAAAGCTGTAAGCGCGGCAAAAACCCTTGAAGGGGTTGAGCAGATGTTTAGACATCTCCAACCATCAAGTGAGCAAATTATAAAATTATTTGCTGATAAAAAATTAAAACTCGTTAATCAACTTGCGAAGGAGCAAACATGACCGAAGATAGACCGCACGTTAAACATGGCGTGGATGACATGACTATAAGCATCAACGACGACAGCCAAAACAAGCAAGAGGATTGGCACAGCGATTGGCGTGGAAAGCTGGTTGTTGATGGAAAAACTTATTATGTCGATTTACGCGATAAATCTGAAACGTGGAAGGTCGGTAAAATAAAACTGGCGCAACCTAAAGCCGACGCGCCGGCGCCTGCCGCACCGCCTGCCAAAGAACCAATCGACGATGACATCCCCTTCTAGAAATGAAAGGCAAGAGCATCCTTTGTTAATTATTCCCAACAACGAAGGGTGCCTCTTGGTTATTGGCGATAAGGAAGCACAAATAAATATGACGCCGCGCGAAATGTACGCAAAGGCAATGGAGTTTTTAAAGCGTGCGCACGAAGCATCGCGCTAAAAAACAAAGTTTTAGCCGGAAAATAAAACGTCAGGAATTTTGCGCACAATGCAAACGCGCTGTCGATTTGGAAGAATCTGGCTGGATTATAACAGGATCAAAAAAGTTTTTATGCGGGCATTCATGTTTAGCAAAATTGAAAGCGCCCGTTAGATGGGAGGATTTATAAATGGAACCTTTAAAAATTGAAAGTTCAATACCCTTACCGCCGCCGCTAGGTTTTTGGTCGCATCAAGCACGCCGCATGCAATATGGTGATAGCGTTTTTTTTAAGGATGAAAGGGACGCAACTTCCTTGCGGTACGCAATAAGGTTTTCCGGTAGCCGCCCCGTTAAAAGATATATGCGCAGGGAAAAAGGGTGGCGGGTCTGGAAAATGCCAAAACGCTGAAAGCGCGACGCCGTTAGGCCATTGCGATAGCAGCTAGGCCGGTGGGATGGTTCATTCTATGAGTTGAACTACCCGCTGGCTGTTTTGTTTTTACGATGAAACCGCTTGCACTATCTTTTCAATATCTGCGGGATGCTGCGCTAGCTCTAAATCTGTAACGGTATAATGCACCATTGCAACTTGGCTTTTTTTGCTGTGTCCCATACGATATTTTCTAATATTTTCCGGCACGCCGGCTAGCAGTTGTTGGGTGTGATAAAACTTTCTAAAGCCGCCTATTCCCTTAAATTCCACGTTTGCATTTTTGCAGACTGTTTTTAACAACCCTGTCCAGTGCTTTTGGTCAGCCATGACGCCACGCGCGCTAGGGAACACAAAATAATCTGTTTCCGTTTGCAGCTTCCATTCACGCAGCACGCGCATTGTTGTGCTGTCGATTGGTAGCTCCCGCAATCTAAATGGCGTTTTGGTTTCATCAATCAATGAACCCCGATAGCCAGTGCGCTTGACATAAATTTTGCCAGCTTTTAGATCAACGCAATCCCACAACAAGCCCTGCAACTCGCTAGCTGCTAGGCCAGTAAAAGCCGCAACATAAAACAAGGCTTTTGTATAAGGCCGATTAAGCCCCTGCAATAAGGCTTTAACCTCATTTGCATGGTATCCGTCCCGCGTACCCTCAACGCCCTTAATTGCCTGTCTATCGCCTTTAGTGCAGGGGTTGGTTAAAAGGATGCCGGTGTTGACTGCATATTTGCAAACAAGGCTTAGAGTGTGAATAATGCCGCGTTGCGATTTTGGCGAAATCTCATCAACGCGCATTTTTTCGATAAACAGATTAACATCAGAAACAGTAAACCGCGCCATTTGCTTGCCCGCAAAATATGGAAGTAAATGGCGCCTGACGTGCCGGTCATCATTTTTATAAGTTGCCTCGCGCAAGCCGTTACGTTTGCCGATAAGTTTACTGCGTTCTTTAAGCGCCTGCGCCGCTATTGCCTCAAAACTAAGTTTGCTAGTGCCGTTTATACCGACGTTTAACATATCGCGGATTTCGTCACGCCGTTTTTTCCAAGCCTTTTTGCAATTAGGCGTGATGGCTTTTCTGGAACTGCCTTGCAAATCGCGGTAATAGATCACCCCGACTGTTTTGCCGCGCTTGGTTGTGGTCAGCATGCTATCGGAAATAATAATGTCATTCATTACAAGTCTCCTGCGGCGGGGCGTTAAGCCGCCGCCTTGTAGTATGGAAAACACTCGCTGCGGTTGTCGGGGTCAATGCCCCAATAATCCAGCGCATCATTGTTTGCATCTAGCGATATTAAATACTGATATGCGTAGTGCTGAA
>Ga0181418_1000677_pt1 | contig 11403 bp, 13 predicted proteins | sample 41SPOviralmetaG_FD_130143 | JGI IMG/M metagenome (GOLD analysis project Ga0181418, IMG submission 130143) | Marine viral communities from the oligotrophic San Pedro Time Series (SPOT) site, San Pedro Channel, CA, USA - 41 SPOT_SRF_2013-03-13 | ecosystem: Environmental > Aquatic > Marine > Strait...
GTGCTCTTCCGATCTGGGGTTGCTAACTCAATGGTAGAGTACTCGGCTTTTAACCGATTTGTTCTGGGTTCGAGTCCCAGGTAACCCATTTTAATAATATTTTATAATTAATTTCTATTGTCAGGTTTGTTTAGATAATTTAGATGTATTTAGAAAAACGAAAAAAAAGTTTATAAGATTTCTATTTTTTGTTCAGTCAAATTTGAACAAAAAATAGAAATTAAATGAAAATGAATTAATCAATAGGACGCATTGATAATACAGGCTCATTAGCACGATTAATACCTTTCTCGAAACCAGCAGCAGCCGCACGAGCACGACCTGAATGCCACCAGTGACCGATTAAGAAGAAGAATCCTAAGAAGAAGTGTGAACAACATAACCATGAACGTGGTGATACGTAGTTTACAGAGTTAATTTCTGTAGCTACACCACCTACTGAATTTAATGAACCTAACGGTGCATGTGTCATGTATTCTGCTGCACGACGTTCTTGCCATGGTTGAATATCATTTTTAATTTTATTGATATCTAAGCCATTTGGACCACGTAATGGTTCTACCCATGGAGCACGTAAATCCCAGAAACGCATTGTTTCACCACCAAAGATGATCTCACCACTTGGTGAACGCATTAAGTATTTACCTAAACCAGTTGGACCTTGTGCAGATGATACGTTAGCACCTAAACGTTGATCTCGTACTAAGAATGTAAATGCTTGAGACTGAGATGCTTCTGGACCAGTTGGGCCATATAATTCACTAGGATATGCAGTGTTGTTATACCATGCGTATAAAGCTGCAGTGAAACCCATTAATGAAATTGCAGCTAAACTGTAAGATAAGTATGCTTCACCCGACCATACAAAAGCACGACGAGCCCATGCAAATGGTTTTGTGAAAATATGCCAAATACCACCTACAATACATAAAATACCAACCCAGATATGACCACCAATAACATCTTCCATATTGTTTACAGCTACTACCCATCCGTCACCACCAAAAGGCGAACGGAATACATAACCGAAAATTACAATTGGATTTAATGTTGGAGTTGTAATGTAACGAACATCACCACCACCTGGTGCCCATGTATCATAAACACCACCTAAATACATAGCTTTGATTACTAATAAGAAAGAACCTAAGCCTAATAAACATAAATGAATACCTAAAATTGTAGTCATTTTGTTTTTATCACGCCAGTCATACCCAAAGAATGGGAATGATTCTTCTAATGTATCAGGACCTAATAATGAGTGATAAATACCACCAAAACCTAAAATTGCTGAAGAAATTAAGTGAATAACACCTACAGCAAAGTAAGGTACCGTTGAAGTAATTTCACCACCTGGTCCAATACCGTAACCTAATGTTGCTAAATGTTGGATTAAAATAAAACCTTGTTCATATGTTGGTTTTTCAGGTACAAAGTGTGATACTTCGAATAGTACCATAGCACCAGCCCAGAATACCATTAAACCTGCGTGTGCTACGTGAGCACCTAATAATTTACCTGAAACATTGATTAAACGAGCATTTCCACTCCACCAAGCGAAACCTGTTGATTCAATGTCGCGGCCTGCAATACTACTATTAAAGGGCGTTTCCACGTGGTAATACCTCCTCAGGGAATACGAAGTTTTCATGCGGTTGATCTTGCGCAGCCATCCATGAACGGATACCTTCGTTTAATAAAATGTTTTTTGTGTAGAATGTTTCGAATTCTGGATCTTCAGCAGCACGTAATTCTTGAGATACGAAATCGTATGCACGTAAATTTAATGCTAAACCTACAATACCTACTGCACTTGTCCATAAACCTGTTACAGGTACAAATAACATGAAGAAGTGTAACCAACGTTTATTTGAGAACGCTACACCGAAAATTTGTGACCAGAAACGGTTTGCTGTTACCATTGAGTATGTTTCTTCAGATTGTGTTGGTGTAAATGCACGGAATGTGTTTGCAGCATCACCATCTTCAAATAACGTGTTTTCAACAGTTGCACCGTGGATTGCACATAATAATGCACCACCTAAAATACCAGCAACAACCATCATGTGGAATGGGTTTAAAGTCCAGTTATGGAAACCTTGTAAGAATAATAAGAATCGGAAAATTGCAGCAACCCCAAAACTAGGAGCAAAGAACCAACTTGCTTGACCTAAAGGGTATAATAAGAATACTGATACAAATACAGCAATCGGACCTGAGAATGCAATTGCATTATATGGTCGAATACCTACTAAACGTGCAATTTCAAATTGACGTAAACAGAAACCAATTAATCCAAAAGCACCGTGTAAAGCAACAAATGTCCATAACCCACCGATTTGACACCAACGAGTAAAGTCACCTTGCGCTTCAGGACCCCATAATAATAATAATGAATGACCCATACTGTTAGCTGGTGTTGATACTGCAGCAGTTAAGAAGTTACAACCTTCAAGGTATGAACTCGCTAAACCATGTGTATACCAAGAAGTTACAAATGTTGTACCTGTCATCCAACCACCAGCAGCTAAATATGCCGTAGGGAATAATAATAAACCTGACCAGCCAACAAAGACAAATCTATCTTTTTTTAACCAATCATCAACTAGATCAAATAAACCACGTTCTTGGTTTTGTCCAATAGCAATGGTCATATTTTTTAATCCTTAAATAAAATTATTTTTTAAGTAAACCTTATTTTTAATTTTTACTTTCGTCTTATCAACTTATAATTATAATTATACATGAATCTAATAATAAATTCTTATATTCCTAAAAAAACTTCATTCTTTTGAATATATACTACTATAAAATAACAGACTAATTTTTAATAAAAAATTTTCATTTCTTTTTATTTCCAAACAAACTCTTTAACTTTTATAAGTTGTTTGGAAATAAAATTCTCTAAGCAATATCATCTGTTTGAATATATAAGAAGAATAATGCCATACTAAACGCTGGAAAAATTATTCCAACAATAGGAACTAAAATTGCAGGTAAAAACGATGCTGCCATACTAAATTTTATTCTTTAAATTTTACTGCTAGCACAAAATTAGTACTAAGACTTATTAATACTAATTGTATATGAAAATATCAGAGAATTAAAAAAAAGATCCTTAAGATAAATCAAACTTTTCCGTATTTTTATAGTAGAATTAATATTATTAAATTTAATATATTTAACATTTATAAATCTATAAAGAGGTTTTAGTTATGGAAAGTTTATTATTAGCTCGATTACCAGAAGCATACGTAGCATTTAGTCCAATTGTTGATGTTTTACCTATTATTCCTGTTTTCTTTTTATTATTAGCGTTTGTTTGGCAAGCAGCTATTGGTTTTAGATAAGTAATTATTTACACTAAAAAATTATAATTTCTAATTATTTTATCTTGACTAGCTTTTAAAAGTTTAATTCAAGAGTTGAAATAATTATAAAGATACTTATAATAATATATCATAAATTTATAATATTAATAATTAAAAATAAATGGTAGAACCTTTATTATCGGGAATTGTTTTAGGAATGATCACTGTAAGTGCTTTTGGTTTATTTGTTGCTGCTTATTTACAATATAGTCGTGGTAAAAACTTTGATTAAATAATAATGATAATATTACTTAAGTCTTGTTCAATTTTAAAGGGACTTAAGTATTATTAGTTTTTATTGCTCAGAACTAATTTTTATTATTTCCTATACATATTCTTTAATTTTTTAAAACTACTTACCAGGTAATTCCTAGAAACTAAAAAAATCTGTAAACTTTTTTTATATTGATAGCTAGATGATGGATTAAAGAATAAAAAATAGTTAAATCCTAATAATTATTTAATTATTAGGATTTAATGATTTCAGTTATGTTAAAGAAACTTTACCACAAGCGGCTTCTAGTTGCTTTTTAGCATCTTCAGCAGCATCTTTAGCTACAGCTTCTTGTACTTGTTTTGGTGCTGATTCAACTAATGTTTTAGCTTCTTTTAAGCCTAAACCAGTTAATGCACGAACAACTTTTAATACAGCAATTTTCTTATCTGCTGGAACTTCATCTAACATTACATTAAATTCCGTTTTTTCCTCAACTTCTTCCGCAGCACCTGCTGCCGCCATTACTACTGGGCCACCTACAGCCGCCGATGCATCTACACCAAAAGTTTCTTCAATTTGACTAACTAATTCTGCAGCTTCTAATAATGTTAATGTTTTTAATTCTTCAACAATTTGTTCGATTTTTTCTGACATAATATTTAATTTTTTTATTTAATGATTAAAATGGTGAGTAAAAACTATTTGTTAATTAAAGATATCTACATCTAATTGAAGGGAAGGTCCCATACTTGTACAAATAAATAGTTTTTTAAAGTATTTTCCTTTAACACCTGATGGGCGATTTTGTTCAATTGATTGATATAAAGCTGTTAAATTTTCCGTTAATTGCACACCAGTAAAAGCTGATTTTCCAAAACTAATATGTACAACACCACTTTTATCAGCTTTATATTCAAATTTACCTTTTTTAAAATCCGCTAAAGTTGTTGCTAATGATGTACTTACTGTACCAGATTTTGGTGATGGCATTAATCCTTTCGGACCTAAAACACGACCTAATTTAGCTAGTTTTGGCATCATATCGGGTGTTGCAATTAATAAATCAAAATCAATATTACCTGCACTAATTTGTTCAATTAACTGATCATTTCCAACAATATCAGCTCCAGCAGTTTGTGCCTCATCGATATTACTATCATTGGTTAAAACTGCAATTCGAATTGATTTACCAACTCCGTGAGGTAACGTTACCGTTGTCCGTAGTTGTTGGTCTGCATATTTTGGATCAATATTTAAATTTGCATGTAATTCAACTGTTTCATTAAATTTTGCTGTCCCGGTTTCTTTTAAAACAGTAATTGCCTCGTCAAGATTTGTAAAAATAATATTTTTTGTTTTTGCCTGATTTTCTTGATGGCGACGTGATATTTTTCGCATAAAATTTCCCCAATAAGTTTATTCGTTGTAGGTTTTACAGTTTATTCAGCAACCGAAATACCCATATTACGAGCAGTTCCTTCAACGATTTTTATTGCACTTGTAAGTTTTGTAGTGTTTAAATCTGGTAATTTAATGCTTGCAATTTCTTCTAATTGCGCTTTAGTAATTGAACCAACATTTACTCTATTAGGTGTTGATGATCCTTTTTTAATTTTTGCAGCGTTTGCTAATAAGACAGACGCTGGTGGTGTTTTAAGGATAAAAGTATAACTTCTATCTTCATAAACAGAAATTTCAACTGGAATAATTAAACCAGTTTTATCATTTGTTTTTGCATTATATTCTTTACAAAAAGCTGCAATATTAACACCATGCTGACCTAATGCTGGTCCTACTGGAGGAGCTGGAGTTGCTTTTGCTGCAGGTAAAGCTAATTTAATTAATGCTGTTACTTTTTTAGCCATATTTAGGGACCGCTTTAAAAATTCAATTTTTAATTTAAATGAATTTACAAATTTTTATTTATTTATTAAAAATTCTATATTTTCATTTAAAGATGAATAATTTGCTAAATTCTTATTTGAAGAATAAAGAAATTAGTTACGGATTGGTTTTAATTGGAAATTCTATCTAAAAAATATAAACCTCTTAGTAATAAGAGAAACGCGCCCTGAAGGACTTGAACCCTCGACATCTAATTTTGGAGACTAGCGTTCTACCAACTGAACTAAGGACGCTTAATATATATTTTAAGTATAATAGATTAAAAAAGCAACATTTAAATTGTATATAATAACATTATTAAAATCTTTTTAGATTATGAAAAATTCTAATGAGAATTTAGACTCTATAGCTATCCAAAAATATTTACCTCATAATTTTTTAGCTGAAAAAATAGTTTTAAGTAGTTTACTACTTAGTTCTGAAGCAATTGAAATTACATTACGGAATGTTAAAGTTGAAACCTTTTATTTTAAAAATCATCAATCGTTATATAAAGCGATTGTTGAAATGTATAGTAATAAAAAGCCAATTGATTTGATTACTTTAACGACATATCTTCAAGATACTGGTCAGTTAGTAGAAATTGGTGGAATTGAAGTTTTAATTGAACTTATTAATTATGTGCCTAATTTATTATATTTAGAAGATTATATTAATTTATTGCGAGATAAATTTGTACGGCGTACGCTAATTAAATTAGGGTATGAATTAATTAATTCAGCGTATATTACAAATATTACTTTAGAATCGATTTTGTTTAATTTAGAATCAAATGTTTTTAGTTTAACAAATGAAATTAATCAAAACCAACTAACTAGTAGTGCTGAATTATTTTCTCAGATTTTTTTAGAATTAAAACAAAAAGCTTTAAATCCAACCTTATCAGGTATTTCTTCAGGCTTTTTTGATTTAGATTCGTTTACTCAAGGTTTTCAAAAAGCTGATTTAATTATTATTGCTGGACGACCTTCGATGGGTAAAACAGCTTTATCATTAAATATCAGTTTAAATATTATTAAAGAGGTACAATTACCTGTTATATTTTTTAGTCTTGAAATGTCAAAAGAACAATTAATTTACCGGTTACTAAGCAATGAAACCGATATTCCAAATTTTCGCTTAAAAACCGGTAATATTTATAAAGAGGATTGGGTAAAATTAAATAGAGCTATTAAACATTTATCATCATTACCATTGTTTATTGACGATAGTCCAACTCCTTCAATTTCAGATATTCAAACTAAAATTAAAAAAATTATTTTTGAACAAAATGAGATAGGCTTAATTGTGATTGACTATTTACAATTAATGGAAAATTCGAAATTTAAAACTGAGAATAGAGCGCAAGAGTTATCTAAAATAACTCGTTCATTGAAAAATCTTGCGCGTAAATTTAATGTCCCAATTATAGCTTTATCGCAATTAAGTCGAAATGTTGAAAATCGTTTAAATAAACGACCCATTTTATCGGACTTACGTGAAAGTGGATCTATTGAACAAGATGCAGATTTAGTTTTGATGTTATATCGTGAAAGTTATTATAACGCTGCTGAAAAAGAAATGGAAGCAAAGTTACTTGACCATACTGAATTAATTATTGCAAAACAACGAAATGGTCCGATTGGTACTATTGATTTACAATTTAATTCTAAACAAACTAAATTTTTAGATTCTAATTCGATCACTTAATTGCCCAGAACCGGATTCGAACCGGTGACACGAGGATCTTCAATCCACTGCTCTACCAACTGAGCTATCCGGGCTTAATAAAAATTATAGTATACTTCTCTTCAAAAAACAAGAGCTTTATTTTAAATTATTAGTTGCATATTTTTCGGAAATTTAGTATTGTATATATCGGGTATAGTTTTTAATAAAATAGTTAAAAAACTTATTTTGTCAGGATCGCAAGGTAGCAGCAGAAAGTTTAAATTAAGTATTTGTATTAATACTATATCTATATTCCAACCATTTAAAATACTATTTAAACGTAGTTGGAAATTTTTTTTAGTTTAAAGAAGGTATTTCAAAAAAATTTATGATAATAAGAAATTAAACTCAATCGATAGAAATATTAATTATGTTTTTTTTAGAAAAGCTGATACAATTAATAGTGTAGTCAATCTTATTATTTTTAATTTAAAAAACGGAATTAGAAATGACAGCTTCATTATCAAATTTTCTATCTAGTTTAGTAGCAGGTGGCGTTGTAGTAGCAGCAATTGGAATTGCTTTAGTTATTATTAGTAAAAGCGATCGTATTTTACGTTCTTAATTAATTTATTAGTTATATATTTATATAGTTAATTAAAATCTTTCAAGAATTATTTATGATAAACATTGGTTTTGGTCCAAATATTTTATTAGGTTTAATCTTAGGATTTGGAGTAATATTACTATATTTTCTTCGAGTCGTTAAACCAGAAGTAGCACGAGATGAAGATATCTTTTTTGCTACAATTGGTTTATTATATAGTTGTATTTTAATGGTGCATGGATGGCGATTAGATCCAATTTTATTATTTAGTCAAGTCTTAATTATTGCATCACTTTTAGTAGCTGGCTGGGAAAATATTCGATTACGTGGATTACTCGCAAATATGGCAAAACTAAAAAAAAGGGTAAACAAGTAAAATTAAATATCCTTTATAATCTTGGTTTCAATGTTATAAATAATGTTTTTAAATTATGTTTAAAAAATATTCTAAATTTTCTGCATTAATTTTATTTGGTATTTTTAACATTTTTGTTACTACAGCATCAGCAATCGATTTAGATGAAGCAACTCGAACAGTTGTTATTGATGACAGTGGTAAGACAACTGTATTAAGTCCCGAACAAGTAAAACGAGGCAAACGTTTATTTAATGCTACATGTGGCGCTTGTCATGTAGGTGGTGTTACAAAAACAAATCCAAACGTTGGTTTAGATCCAGAAGCTTTAAGTTTAGCAACACCTCGTCGTGATAATATTGCTGGTTTAGTAGATTATATGAAAAATCCTGTAACATATGATGGGTTAGATTCTATTGCCGAAGTACATCCTAGTATTAAGAGTGCTGATATTTATCCTCGTATGCGTTCTTTAACTGATGATGATTTATATGCTATTGCTGGTCATATTCTATTATCACCACGTGTTGTGAGCGAAAAATGGGGTGGTGGTAAAATTTACTACTAAATAGATTTCACTTATTTAAGTTCAATTTTAAAAAATTGAACTTAAATTTTAAAAGTATTAAATTTATCTTGTCATATTTTATTTTTTGATGATATTATAGAACTCAAAAGAAGTTCTAAAAAATTTTAACTACTTTATTCTAGGTTAGAGTTAAGCTAAGTTTTTTAATGATCGTTGAAAAATTAACAAAGCATGTAGCTCAGTGGATAGAGCATCAGATTCCGATTCTGAAAGTCGGGGGTTCGATTCCCTTCATGCTTATCTAACTGTATCTTAAAGTGGTAAAAAAACCAATTCTATTTTAGGAATTTAGAAATTGATTATAAGAACAAATATCTTTCAATAGATTGGGGCTGACTTGGTTTTGACATTTAAAGATTAAGTAAAGTATGATTCAGGTCGAAGCCGTTATTCTTCGTAAAAAAAATACAATTTTAGAATAAATGCTAACAATATAATTACTTTTAACTTCAAACAGATTAATAAGACTCAAAAATCTTTCGCGTTTGCAGTTTAGTATCTAATACATTTTGTTAAATTTATTTGTTCACTATAACTAGACTTTTCGTTTTTTTATAGTTTAGAATAATATTATATTTCGTTCTGTTAAATGAACTATGCCTGTGAACGAGTGCTTTAATAAAATTTAAATGGACGTGGGTTCGATTCCCATCAGCTCCAAAAAGGCATCCGTGGCCGAGTGGTTGAAGGCACCGGACTCATAATCCGTTTTCCTATGGAACATCACTGGTTCGAACCCAGTCGGATGCATTAAGAAAATTTTTAATATTGTTTTTTTGGCAGTATAATTGTAGTATTGCTAATAAGAAATTATTTAAATATAAAAGTTTTATGGTTAAGTTAAATAAACAACAAGCCATTGATAATTTACACAAAAATTTTATTAAAAGTGATTTACCAATAATTCGTATTGGCGATAACGTTAAAATCGGTGTTAAAATTATTGAAGGTAATAAAGAACGTGTTCAGTTTTATGAAGGAACAGTTCTCGCAAAAAAGAATAGTTCAATTAATACAACAATAACTGTACGAAAAGTATTACAAGGGATTGGGGTTGAACGTGTCTTTTTAATTCATTCACCAAAGGTTGATTCGATTCAAGTTCTACGTTCATCAAAAGTTCGTCGCTCAAAATTATATTATTTACGCAATTTAAAAGGTAAAGCTGGTCGTTTAAAACAGGCTTTTAAATAAAATAAAAAGTTTTTAAAAAGTAAAAAAAAATTCTCTATAGCTACTTTACGTAGTATAATGTTAAATAGTAAAGTAATAACAGAACTACTTGTTCAATTTTTACTTTATAGTAATTTAAAATAAGGATTTATATGGCTACTTACAATGTAACATTAATTAGCGAAGAGCACGAGATCGATACAGTTGTTTCTTGTAATGATGATGTATTTGTTTTAGATGCTGCAGAAGAAAACGGTATTGATTTACCATATTCTTGTCGTGCGGGTGCTTGTTCTACATGTGCTGGTAAAGTAACAGAAGGAGAAATTGATCAATCAGAACAAACATTCTTAGATGATGATCAAGTAGGTGCCGGTTTTGTTTTAACTTGTATTGCATATCCTAAATCAGATTGTACTATTTTAGTTCACCAAGAAGACGAATTATACTAATTTTATAAATTTAAAAAGGAATGACAAATATTTAACGTCATTCCTTTTTATTATTTATTATTAGAAGTTAAGTTCAGCAGCTTGAACTTTCTCGAATTGTTTTTTCTTTAAAATTAAGAAAACTTGTGTTAATAACACACTGAAACAAAATGCTAAATAACCAATAATACGTGCTGGTTTTTGTAATACAATTTCAGTTTCTTCTTGACCAAAACCACCAACATTTGGATCAACATTTAATGCTTGATCAACTTTAACTACATCGCCTTGTTTTACTACTAATGTTAAACCTTTAGGAACAATTTGTGATGCTGTTGTTCCGTTTGGACTAACAATTGTAATATTTGATTCGTTCTTTTCTGTAGTAGTAATTTCAGAAATTTGACCCGCTTGACTCGCGCCAAAAATATTTACATTACTTTTTTCACCTGTTGGGTAAACTTGACCTCGTCCACGATTTCCACCCGCGTATAACGGATATGTTAAGTATTTAACATCTGAATTTTTTTCCGGATCAGGAGCTACGACAGGGAAAATTAATTCTTGGTGAGTTTTACCAGCAATTGGTCCAACTACTAAAATATTATCAAATTCTGTACTATATGGAGAAATAAATACACCTTTATTTTTTAGTTTTACTTCTTCAGGAATTTGACTTTTAGCCGCTAATTTAAATCCTTGTGGTAAAATTACAACACCACCAACATTTAAATCAGCCGGCTTACCATTTGCCCCAATTTGTTTACGTGTCGTATCGTATGGGACTTTAACTTCAACTTCAAAAACAGAGTTTGGAAGTACTGCTTGTGGTGCTTCAATTTCAATTGCTTTTTGGTTTAAATGACAATTCGCACAAGCTAATTTACCATTTGCTGCACGTGGGTTTGAGTAACCTTGTTGGGCAAATACAGGATAAGCTAAAGAATTTTCAATAGAAAAACCAAATACACTTACAGCAATTGTTAAAGTAAATAAAAGACTTTTAAAAAACTTGTTAGTTGCCATGGATTAAATACTTTTTAAGTATATATATAAATTAATTTTTTATTAAAAGCAGGATCCCTACTCCAGAAAAATATAACAA
>Ga0181418_1000678_pt1 | contig 11399 bp, 26 predicted proteins | sample 41SPOviralmetaG_FD_130143 | JGI IMG/M metagenome (GOLD analysis project Ga0181418, IMG submission 130143) | Marine viral communities from the oligotrophic San Pedro Time Series (SPOT) site, San Pedro Channel, CA, USA - 41 SPOT_SRF_2013-03-13 | ecosystem: Environmental > Aquatic > Marine > Strait...
AAGTCAATATGGCTAACGAGGCAAATAAATTACTCATCGCAGACGCACCACTTCTCCTTGAAGAAGTCAAGCGGTTGCGTGAGCAACAACAGAAAATACTCCGTATTGCTGAAACAAACATGGCTCTTGAGTGGGGCGACACGAACCATTCTTTTGAATGGGGTTACATCATTGACATGATTAAGGGGTGGACTGAATGATTGACACAGACGAATACGAAGGACATACAGCCGCACCGTGGGAATTGATAACCAATTACAGTGAAGAAAATTGGGATAACAAATGGGTGGGTAGCGTTCACCTTTTCACAACTCTTGGAATAAGTTTTGATGTAGTGGGTGTGAACGAAACAGATGTTCAACTCATGGCAGACGCACCACTTCTCCTTGCAGAAGTCAAGCGATTGCGTGAGAAGAATGAGTTACTCCGCAGTATGCAAAGGGATGGTATAGAGGCATCAGCACATGCTTTGCGTTTGTCATCAGCGCATGACAGATTGCTCTTGGAAATCAACCGATTGCGTGAGGATAACGAGAAATTGCACGATGCAATCAACCGTTCTTTTCATGCAAAAATTAGTGGTTCGGCACTTGAGATTTACAACGGATGGTGGGAAGGTGAAGAAGAATGATTAACACAGACAAATACGAGAACCATGAAATGATACGGATTGCCAAACAACTGTTGATTGAAGACGCACCACTTCTCTTAGAAGAAGTCAAGCGTTTGCGTGAAGGTATTAAGCAATTGACTGTAAGAGTTGAAGGTATGTCTACAGGATATAAAAAACCTATAGTAAAAGCATTGAAGGAGATGATTGAATGAACGACCACCAAGACAGTGAGAACTTCTCTTACGAGCGAAAGTGGCAGGAGATTTACGACCTGCTACATGAGGCCGAGCGCAAACAGAACAAGCACCTGCTCGCCATACAAGACACACGCCTTACGAAGAAACAGAAGGTGCAACACATGAGAGACTACAAGGGATTGCAGGGAGTTATCCACGCACTGCGCTGGACACTCGGAGACTTGCACATGCCTCGTGACAAAGTACTTGGCAAATAAAAACAACACTGAAACAAATAATATATAAACACTAAAAGAAATGAGAAACGAAAACAAAAACGGAGATGAAATAAATGCACAATATAGCACAGACAAAAGACGAAGAATGGATGACGGCATGGAGTGGTAACACACCGTGGCATCAGTTGGGAACACAAGCAGAAGGATTGATGACAAGTCAAGAAGCCTTAGAGAAGGCGCACCTTGATTGGGTCGTTGAGAAACATCCACTGCGGTACATAGATGAGGGCGGTATTCATACTGTACCCGAAACCTATGGTGTGTTCCGTAACGACGGAGACAAACTCGTACCACTGACACGCAACGGCAAAGCAGTAGGTAAGGTATGGAAAGCGTGGCAAAATGCTGATGCCTTCTCATACATTGACGACTTGTTTCAATCGCAAGACGGTAAAATCGAAGTGTGTGGTGCGTTGGGTAACGGTGAGAAGGTATGGGTCTTGGCTCGTATGCCAAACAACATTGTACTTGGTGGCGTAGATACCATCAATCAATTCTTACTCATCACCAACACTCACGACGGCACAGGTTCACTTGTTATCATGCTCACACCTATCCGTGTGGTATGTCAAAACACATTGAACATGGCACTACAACAAGGTAGTGATTACATATGGCGAGTCCGACACACTGGTAAGAAAGACGAACACTTGGCGGCTATCCAACAAGTATTCATGGCGGCGAACACAGCGTTCTACGCATGGGGTGAGCAAGCGGCTCAACTCCTTGACATTGAGATGACAGTTGACGAGGCGAAGGAATACTTCATTGATACACTACAACTCAAACGCAACGAAGAAACAGGCGACCTTGCTACTCGTGGACAAGGTATGCTCAACAAGGTAGTGTCACTACTCGCTGGTAACAACAACAAGTTGGGAGACATGGAGGGTACGGCATGGGCCGCTTACAATGCGGTGACTGAATACATAGACCACCACGCTACTGAACTACGCAACGGCGACAAGAGCATCAAGCGAATGGAGAGCGCACTGTTCGGGCCACTGTCACGACGCAAGCAAGCGGCATGGAAGAACGCATTTGAGGACTACTCCGAGGCGGCGGCACTACAAGCGGTGGTGATTGAATGAAGACTTTCACAGTGAGAGTAAGTTATACTGGCGAGATAGAAGCGGAGAGTCTTGAAGACCTTGAAGACCAACTGTGGGTATCTATCAAACTGTTCGATGAACCATACGACAAGTACTTGTTTGAAGTAGAAGAAATTGACATACAGGAGGAAGACTGAATGTACCTACAAGACTTCTTAGAAATCATGTATGGTTTGAATGCACTACAGTTCGACCAACTGCGAAGCGTTTCCGAGGGTGATACAGACCCCGACCAATACAACTTCGACCATTTGCGAACTATCAAAAGAACGCTTGAACAATGCAACGGATATGGTGGTGCTAATTTTGACGAGGACATTGAGTTTATTGAAACACTATTGGATGGTGATTGAATGAAAACAATTGACAGAAAACCCGTCGAAGTTTGGTTTGAACAATGGGCCTTAGATGAGAACGGCGACCCTCTCACCGACCCCGTAGCAGAATGGATTGATTGGACTAATGAGATTGACACAACCAATGTATCAATCAACCGAGCGTGTGATGAATGGTGGAAATTGTCATGGAAGAGTGATGGCGGCGGTTTCTATGATTGCATTATTACATGTGCGGATTGGGAGATGGATGACTTAAAGGAGATAGATGACGGTTGGGTACACAGGAAAATAAACTGGCACGAGATTAAGAATGAACCTGCTTGGGTAGAATATGGTAAACCTTCACAGGGTGTATGGGGTATTGCAAGTGAGTTGTACAAGGATGGTTGGATTGATGACGACCACTTTCAGTTCTTTGCGACAGAAGAAGAACGAGATAAAGTAATGGATGGTGAGGAATGATGTGGCTGGCATTGAGTAATGGATGGTTGAGTATCGTAGCCCACCGTGACAAGCCGGGACATGTATTGGTGAGAGCGAGGAATCAAAATCACATTGAAAGTTATTTCCCCGACGCAGACATCTACATCATCGCAGATGCAGACTATCCGTACAGGGCAGATATTCGTCGCTCTCTTGTAGCCAACGCATTAGGTAAATACATTCACGACATACAGTATGATAACTACAAGAACAGCGTGAACGAAGAGGAACTACATGATGCACTCATTGGTGTATGGCAGACGATGTATCGTTACGGTCATGCATACAGACCCAATACAACAACACTGAATGATTGGATAAATGATAGCAGTAATTCAAATGATATATAAATACCAAAAGAAAAGAGAACTGAAAATAAAACGAGATGATAATATGACAAAGAGATACTATAACAGATACAGACCGGCAACTACTTGGGAACAACTTGGATTGATAGGTGACACACTATCGTTCACAGACGATGAGATTGTAACGCAACAGGGGATTGGATATACCAAGCACCTGTGTGTTTATCATTGTCCGATGGACATAGCGGTAGTGTACAGTATGCTTAACCAAGGCGAAGGTGCTACACCTACCGCAAAGGAATTGCTGAATGACTACACACGGCTTGCCTACTACTTTGAGTCGGGCAAGGTTGCTGATGGATGGTGGTTGCCACCAACCGACGAAGTACCCTACTCTTGCTCAAGCGATGTAGATTTTCCAAAAGTGGATTACAATGAAAGCCAATATACCAACTTGGATAGTGCGCCCCCTATTGATGTGTCAAAACTTGAGGGGTTGATTACAGCCATGCTTGAGAAGAAGGATGCAGTTACATTGGGTTACTTACTTGACGCATACAACTGGGAGATGTCACGAAATCAAACATGGCATCAGTATGAGAATCAAGGGTACGACGAGTTCTTGATGGCAGACAGAACGGACAACGCAGACTTCAAGGCACTCATGTCAAACGGTGTAGACGATAATGTTGATTCCGCTAAGGTGTTGGAGTTGATTCAGCAATACATTCCTTTCACTATGAAACTACACAGCGATTGGTGTACACGAAGCGATGATGGTGAGGATTACTGTGAGCGTCACCATCCGAACACAAGTAGGTATGAGCGACACTGGGTGTTCAAAGAGGGGCTACCCGAATTGAATGTGAACTGGCCCGTAAGTAATTATGAAGCGGGTAAGGTACACTTACAAAAGTACCAATGCGATGACGCTATCAAGTTTGAACCACACAAGCGCAGACTCATTGAAGAAGTAAACGACAAAGAAGTTCTCAAGTTGATTAACAAGTCCTTGACTCGTATGGAAAAACGAGATACAGTTGAGCAGGTATCACATGGTCGAGGGCGTATGTTCCAATGGACAGCATGGGGTTGGCTTCAAAACATTCGTACACGCATTCTCGCATCCAACGCCAAGCAACGCAAGTTGGGTGATGTAGTGAACGGTTGGGAATACACGAAGGGTATTACCACCATGTCATACGGCATGGAGATTAACGACCACGACTGGAAACCTGTTGAACAAGTTTCTTGGTGGAGTGTGCGTGTAAGTATTCCTTATACAAGTGATTACAATATCAATCGTGTGTATCATCAAACAACATCTCTACCGTACATGTTTTTCAGCGAAGAAGCGGCACAAGCGTATGCGGATTCACTCAACCAAATTGATTCTGTTACCTTCGATGGTACATCAAGACACCGTACCGTGACAAAGGATTTCGATGTTACCGTACCGTATATGTCTTTTGCTGTGAATGTACACAATGTAGAAATGTCAGTAGATGGTGTTGCTGTGATTGAGAATTACATGTCACCTCACGAGATGTTCAAGCAGATGCAGACAGGTAACGATGAGCAATACAATGCTGTTGCCCAACAACTTCGTAGAAAACCTAACCAACTTACAGCGATGGTGAGAGCATGAAGAAAATTAAAATGGTATCACACGGAACGAACATGCCTCTACCCATCGGTGGTGGGACACTTACACTGTGCGGGCTTGATGACTTTAGGGACACACTGCGAGGGTATCACGAGGTAGTAACATTGTGTAGGTATGAGCCACAGTACCCCGAAGGGAGTGTAAATAAATCCTATCACAGTTACTTTCGTGCATTCCACGACAGTGAATTAAAATGGCGGAACGCAATTGACTTGGTGGAGATATTACTTTCACAGGGAAAGGATGTGTTGCTTCATTGTATTCATGGGCGTGACCGGACTGGTGGTGTAGCGTATGTTATCCTTCGTAATACTGGTAAGAGCCATCGTGAAGCGTGTACGCTACTCAACAAAATCCGACCACGCATGGCGTTGGAATGGAAAACGATAATGAAAGACCGGCGAGCGTTTCACGAGAGTTTGATGTGGGGTGAAGAAGAATGAAGTTTACATTTACTGATTACTTAACACCAGCACCCTTAGTCTGTACTACCTGTAAAGAAATAGGAGAAGACGGTGATGACATAGAAAGGTACGAGATTCGTGAAGGTCATGGTATATTGAAAATGCGTTACAGATGTTTCCCTTACGGACACGAGTGGCAAGAAGTGTGGAGATTTGAAAGTTATAAAGTTACGAAAGGTGAAGAAGAATGACTGAACCAAAACTATATTCTTGCGGTGGAATCATAGGCGCATACAATAGAGCATGTCCTACAAAATGTGAAACATCATTAACAGACCCCGATTGCCACGCAGTTGAATTAGAGATTAAAGACAACAAATTGGTTCGGGCTTTCATCACTTGTAGTTGGTGTCATGCTGATGCGGGAGATGCAACATACCATGACATAATGGGTGTCTTGCATTGGTGGGATGTTGAAGAAGACTACGAACAATTCCTTGAACTACTCATCAGTGAGTATGGTGAACCAAGAGGAAAACCTATCTCATATGAAAGAGATAGCGATGATAATGTAATTCAAAGCACTATAAAATACGAAGGTGAAGAAGAATGAATAAGAAAGGAACAACACTGAAAGAGTTTATCCAAAGGCGCATGGTAGAGGTTGCCGAAGAGTCCACCAATAACACCTTCACAGCGAAGGGTATGGTAGGTTTACTGGTTGACGCTGGTGTATCAAGAACACCACAGACAGCAAGGGTATGTATGTGGATGAAGACCCACCCTCGCTTCTCAACTATTAGAACAGGGCATGTATTACAATTCAAATACATCGGCGGGGCGACAGCCTAAATGATATATAAATACTAAAAGAAAAGGAGAATGAAACCAATGAAAGAAAAACAGATAGAACAAAACATACGAGAGCAAATGCTCGCTCTTGAATCACAGATGAAGCGACTACAAGAGTGGCGTAACACAGGCTACTCCGCTACAATATGTAATGATGATATGCACAACTGGCTTGAAATAGATAGACAGTCATTTGTTTCGGGCAACATTTCTGTAAGAAGTAAATGTCAAGTTTGCGGTATAGAAAAAAGTACGGACTACCGTATCAACGATGATTTTTTCTACGACAACTGGACTGATTTTAGAGAAGGCGGTGAAGAAGAATGAAGTGCGACATGTGCTTAGAGGAACAGGCAGAAGCGAAAGGACTTCGATGCGGTAAGTACAATGTGTGCGACCCATGTGTTACGAAGTCCATTGAAGCAAGGATGTTTTTAATTGGTAGAGATAAACAAGACTGAATTAAATGATATATAAATACTAAAAGAAAAGAAAAATGGAGATGAAACAAATGAAAAGAAGAATAGAATATGTAATGTATTTCGGAGATGAAGTAACGCAGGAATGTATGGGGCAGGATGTTGACGGCGACCGTAACAAGCGACAAGCCGACAAAGAAATCAAAGAAGAAATGTCGGGCGTAAACAATGATGGGCCGCACTTGCTGGCAGTAAGAAAATATCTATGGAAAGGAGATGATGGATGGTGGGATTTGTACGAAGACGAACTATACTGGTATCACCCTCAACTCGATAACGAAGAAGGAGATGGCTACCAATGAACATATTCATACTTGACACTGACCCTGCTACTGCGGCTCGTATGCACTGCGACAAGCATGTGCCAAAAATGTGTGTCGAAGCGGCACAGATGATGGCATCAGCCCTGCGCCGACACGGTGCGACTGATGAGCAGATGCCACTCACCAAAGCGGGCAAGCCCTACAAGGGTGGCTACGCTCACCACCCATGCACAGTATGGGCTGGCGATTCATACGATAACTTTGAGTGGTTGTCAATACATGCTATCAGTTTATGTGCCGAATACAGAAAGCGATTTGGTAAAGACCATGCTTGCTTCAAACCGATACTACGCATGGGGACTCTTGGTCGTCTTTACATCTACAAAGAAAAAATGAATTGGTCGGAACAAGGTAATTACATTGGAGAACTCACACCATTCGCACAGGCCATGCCCGACGAGTATCGTAATGACGATGCGGTTGTAGCATACCGAGCCTACTACCATTCTAAGCAGTTCGCCAAGTGGGAGAAGGGTACACCTGCCCCCGACTGGTGGCGAGGCGTGGAGGTGACGGCGTGAAACCAAAAGTTGAGATAGAGATGCACAGTGATGGAACATTTTTTGTTTGGATATACCACGATGGTAAAAAATATGCGAAATGTTGGTGGGAAGAAGATTGGCAAGAATGGGAGGTGACGGCGTGAAGTGCATACCCAAGTTGAACAGCCGAGCGCATTCTAATACAAGCCAAGTTGATTGGTTGCTGGACATTGACTGCGCTACTTGTAGAAGTCGGACATCAATGTGTAGAGTCAAGGTGACAATGGATGAGATGGAAGAATGGATTGCTGAACGAGGCGTGGAGGTGATGGCGTGAGCAAAAGACCACTATGTGATGAGTGTCATCACAGAATGAGAGTTGCCTACTGGCGACCAACTCGTTATGAGCGTAGAACAAGAGGCGAGAAAGTGGTAGATAAACAAGAACCACTCGGTTTCTTTTGCGGTGAATGTAAAGTTTTCACTTGGAAAGAAGAAAGCGTGGAGGTGACGGCATGAGTGCAAAGCAATTGAGGTATCAAGAATCAGCAAAGAGGAACATAATGTGGCATTTAGAAAATGGCGTTTATGATTATGAGACACTAAAGAAAATTGAAGCATTTGTAATCAAAGAGGTGACGGCGTGAACGACGAGATGAGTGAATACATAGAATCAACTGGTAAGACTTTGAATGAATTACTTCAAAGTAATTTGAAAAAGCACCAAGCAATTGCATGGCTTACTGAATACATACGGAAGTGGGACAAGCGTTTCATCATTGAACTACTCGCAGAAGAAGTGTATGAGAAAGGAACATTAGAACAATTGGAGGGAATGCAATGAATGACGAACATACAGTAGTACCGGAGACAGCGGAAGACATGTCGAACTATGAGATAGAACTCGATGGTGAATGGGTGTGTGTTGTAAGTGAGATGATGGCAAAGGATATTCCTTTGGCTTGCCCGACTTGTAAAGAGGTTCACAGTGAAAGTATTGTTTACTTTTTAGAAAACGGACAGTACCTTTACAAAGGGTTGTGCTGTGGAATGTTTGGCCTACTGGTGGCTAATGGTGAGGACAATGACTTGGAAACCGAATGAAGAATTGATAGCGTGGGCGAAAGAACATTTGGGTGCTATACCCATTGAAGGTATATGGTCGCCCGATGGTAGCGGTGTACAATACAAAAAGACTGGTGATAACGAATGGTCTTTGATGTTCATGTACAACCACCCCGAATCGAAAGAGATGCACACTCAACTGAAACAACTCATGGAGGCATGTGATTACACGGTGCTTGAGGGTGATGGTGTACAGGAACTTGTACCACCTCTTCAACCCGAAAGGCAAATGCAAGAAGAGTATGAGCGTAAGCAATCAATAGCACAGGGATGGAAGTGTCCCGAATGCGAATACCCTCTTGCGAACAATGACTTAGGTATGCGACACGATGAGTATGTCGAAACCATTGACGCTGAAATATCGGATGGTAATTTCACACCAATAGAACTATGGAGATGTAACATCAAGTGTAACGGATGCGGTACGGTCATACCTATGGAACCGGATGACTACCACATACTTGCGGGTGATGAGAACTTCATGCGTTGGAACAACAAGGGCTACAGATATTCAGCACTCACACGAGGTGAGATGAAAGACTTGGCTGATGCCGGTATTCAAACTGGTGTTGTTCTTGGCGGTGAAGTTGATGGTGAAAAAGTACCTCCTTGGATGTGGGGTATATACTCTATCAAGACGAAACTGTTTGAGAGTAGTGAAGAAGAGTGAAGCGAAATACCGAGCGAGATTACTGGGTGGATGATTCTAAAGTCCAAAAGTGGTCGGCAGGTAAAGGAAAGGTTCGTCTTGCTTGGACTAAATGGTTGGGTCGAAACTGGATTGACCTTCGTGTAATGCGGAGAGAAGACGATGGTTATGTCCACACTCGACACGGAGTGAGAATTACTCCCGACCAACTACGAGAGATGTTACCGGCATTGATTGAGATGCTTGAACACATTGACAATACAGAAGAAGAAGAGAAAAGAAAATCCTCCGACAATGAAAATTAGGAGTGAAAGTAATGCAAGCATACCGCTTGGAGTGGCAACATCGAAACAGGGTTTGGTTATTCAAAGACGGGCCACTGAAAGGTGAACCTCTCTTCTATGGATTCGATGCAGTGATAACAAAAATGCTCACCAACTTAGGTGCAGTGATGTACCGCAAGGCATTGAACAGTGGGTGTCATTTACTTATCAGTGAAAGAACTATACCGGACTCCTACCCTATGACCTTATTATTCAAGGAGGGTACTGGTGGTAGGTATGAACATGATGAACTGGGTAGCGGTTGGCTTGAATGTCACTTCTTAATTGGTTGCCATGATGAGATACATGTCGCTGTAGAGGTGAAGTAATGCTGTTATCACGAGCGACTATCATCATGTCAAGAATGCCTTACCGCTTGACTACGGAGGATTTGACAAGAGAAGAAGCCCATGAACTGTGGGCTTTCCTATCAAGCGAGGACAGACTCTCGATGACACGCCAAGCAGTGAAGGTACAACTCGCTAAGGAATGTGGTGTATTCATTGAACAGATGGATGCAGTAGCCAACGGTGCTACACTCACCGAGTTGTTGGTATGGGAATCATCCGACACTGATGGAGGTACACTCACTTTAGATAACATCACTGCTATGTTTCGTAATACTATTCCTAATGATGAATGGATAATTGAATTAGCCCATTTAATGAATAGTCAAGAAGCCGAATTAGCGTGGAGGTGGGCGTTGGATGAACGACTCACTATGCTACGCAATAGAATGAGGCGTTGGAGTAATGTTTTATCTCTTAATTCTAAAACTAATCTACCTACTGAAACACTAATTGACATCGCATTTGGTAAAATTAACAGTGAAGTTATTCAAGACACTACTACCTTCAAGCGGCTACAACGGTGGATGGGTGATGAACCGGAGGCGTGGTGGTTCGTACCGAACTGTGCTACGCTGATACACCTAAGCGATGGTGTTGCTCGCAACAGACGGGGCGAGGTTGACATAGAGTTCACTCCGCTTACTGGTGACATCGAACCGTGTTGGTCTTGGGTCAACGCAGTGGGAACGATGAGACACCATACCGTCAATCAATTACTTTCATACTCAAAGTATGAAGAACCGATGAACATTACATGGAACGAGTCAATGGCTCTCCTACAAAAATACCCTAAGAGTGGGTATGTCATACTCCATGAGGGTGTATACTACCTGCTGACAAGCGGCTCTATCACTCTCTATGCTCAAGCCCTCACCGTGAGGCGCATCAAGAACATAGGCTACGAGTTTACCATAGGTTTCAAAGACGGGTCGGACATCATAGATACCGATACTTTTAGGATGAAACAAATGGTTTACGAACTTGAGGGTGCGTTGAAGATGCGGGGCATCACGACGCATAACTCTCATACTACATTCGACATACCCGATGGCTTGGTGCTGTCGCTGGCATACACTTGGAGTCCAAGCGAGGACTGGCACTTACAATATGCTGGTACGCATTCCGATATGGGAGTGGGCGACATTGATGAGATAGTAGATTACTACATGTTGGTAGGTGAAGACAATGAGTGAAACAATGCGGAACATAGGATTAGGTATTATCATTATGAAAGTAAGGTTCTCGGTATCAGTAGCCGAGGTCAAGTGGGGCTTCGGGTTCAAGACAGCACTGTATGTAGAGTTGAAGAACATGAACGAGCATCAACGACTCGCCATACAATTATGGTGCGACGAGAACGACCTGCCGGTGAAGTATCGAGCAAAGCGCAAGGATGAGGTGAAAGCGTGGGTTGAGG
>Ga0181418_1000684_pt1 | contig 11360 bp, 13 predicted proteins | sample 41SPOviralmetaG_FD_130143 | JGI IMG/M metagenome (GOLD analysis project Ga0181418, IMG submission 130143) | Marine viral communities from the oligotrophic San Pedro Time Series (SPOT) site, San Pedro Channel, CA, USA - 41 SPOT_SRF_2013-03-13 | ecosystem: Environmental > Aquatic > Marine > Strait...
ACTGCCATTAATCTAAAAAGAAACTTCTAGCTTCTATCTCCTGTTTTAATTCTTCTTGAAATGTAGTGTTTAATTTTTCTAACACTGCATCTAAATCTCTAACCAAAGACTGTGCTACGTCTTCTTCATACTCTGAACTTGCTCTAGTTAATGTTTGTACTATTTTTGCCATTATCTTCTTCCTCCAGTTTGTATATCTAATCTAAATGTTCCTAATTTCCAATTAGTATCTACTGCCGTATTAGATATTGTAAGAGCTATAGCTCTACCTCTAGCACGTGTGTCTACTTTATCTGTTGTAGATGATACAGTAAAAGGACCTAACGATGAGCTTGCTGCTGTATCGTTTGGATAATTTCTTAAATCTAGTTGAACAATAGCGTTTCCTTGTTGTGCTATAAAATCTGGTATAATTCTACTAACTCTCATTATGTTTTCTCCATCACCTCTAAGATCACCTAAGTTAGTTGCAGCTCCTCTTATAACTTTTTGTGTAATATCATAATCACCAGATGTAATATTAGCAGGAATTGCAACCGCAGCTGTTGCTGCTTCTTGTTGATTAACTCCTGTTTCATGTTCAAAATAAATTGTAGTTCCATCTGTATTACCAGTTACATCAAAAGAAGTATCATTACCCGCATCGTATTTAGTTCCATGAGGTAAACCAAATACAGCTGAATCTTCCCATGTGCTTCTTGGAAATAATGAACTTGCGTTAGTAAACCATATAGGTCTTTTTGATGTTGAATCTAGATAACTATACGAAACTGCTCTGTTAACTACGTTAGATGTACTTGTTGGATAGAACCAAGTAATTTCACCAAACAAATTATTGATACCACAATAAATTAACATGTTAGATGTAGTGTTAAGATCATTATAAACATAATCTTCTACCAAACAATCCATAGATTCTAACTTACCAGTATATCTAAAGAAACCATTTTCTGACATCCAGTACGCAGCACCATCAACTTCTACTGCTGCATTCATTCCTATCAATCCACAGTTAGTACCAACTTGTTCAAAAGCAAAGGTAAAAGGAGTTCCAACAAATCTCATTGTAAATAAAGAAGTGTCGGTCCAAACATAAATTGCATTTCTACCAAGTTTAGCTCCAATAATCCGTGATCCATCGGCCAGTCTTTGTGTACCAGCACTATTTTCAGCTGTAGGTGTGTAATCATTTATATTTTCTTGAGATGAAAATCTTATAAACATATCGTCTTGTGTAGTTTTATCACCAATAGTTGTTTCTGTTCCAAAAAACACTAAGTGACGATCGGGAGTTGACACTAACATATCACGTGATGCTGTCGGTGCACCTGATATAATCGTAGCTCTTGTTGATGTTGCAGCTACTGCATCACCATTCCATTCAAAACATTCTCCGTTATGTATTAATGCAATAAGTGTAGAACCTAAGTTGTCCAAGGACCATAAACCAGGATCTGTTACTTGGTCAGTGTTAGCTGCAGGTGATCCCCAACCTGTAAATGATGAAGTATTAGTTACTGTTGCACCATTTAAATGAGTTGTTGGCGTTGATCCTCTAGCCCCTCTTCCTATACCTGTTAATTTACTTCCTGTAATACCTGTATATGATATTTCTTCTGTTCCTATAGTAACATGGTTTGTACCTGTAGATGAAAAACCACTTGTACTTGTTAATGTAATTTCTGTAGCAGAACCATTGTTTCCTCCTGAAGTAGCACTAATTGCTCCATTTAATGTAGTTGTTCGTGCACCTAAAATATTACCACCCCATAGTGATATACCCCAACCAAACGCTCCTATTTGTTCTGCTGGTCCTACATGGTAATATTGAAAATATGTTATACCACCTGATGTTGTTGCACCACTTCCTGTTTCATTACTAGGCATTGTAATGGTAATAGTAGATGTTGTTGGCACACTTGTTACCATAAATTTTTTATCAGCAAAATCTGTAGCTGTAAAATTAGAATTAGTAATAGTGCTAAAAGTTGATGCGTCATCAAATAATATAATATCTCCTGCTTGAAAATTATGTGAACCACTAAAAGTAAGTGTTACAGTCGGTGATCCGTTAGTCGTGCTAAACGCATTTGTAATAGCTGTACCTGATGGATTAGTTAAAGGATGGATGTCATAAAATACACCACCAGAATATACATATAAAATTCTATTAGTTCCTATAGCTGCAAATTTTGTTGACGTTTTGTTTACAAAATGATGTAAACCTCTGGCTACACCTGTTAATTTAGCTGCACCTAATTGATTCCAACCACCTATTTTTTCTGGTGTACCATATCTAAAACGTACATTTTCTCCGTCTATCCATTGAGACTCAGCTCCTGTAGATGTAACTTGTTTGTTGAATCCTGGTAAAAAACCTAGTTTTTGTAGCATAATTTGCAACAATATTACAAAAGACTTTGGTTTTCAATAAAATTGATCCAGCCTGTAACTATATATTTAGAGTATTTTTTAGATATCTCACTCTTGTGGGTGTGTGTAAAATCAGAAGGCCACAACACGGTTTTACCTTTTTTAGCTTTAACAGTTAGATTATAATTTTTAAATTGAGTTCCTCCATCTGGAACGTCGTTTAAATAAGTCATAAAAACCAACATTCTTGTGCTTGTAGAAAACCCTCTTTCAGAATGCCATAATTTAAAACCTTCATTTTTTTTATAATACTGAACATTATAACCTTCTGTTAATCCAAAAAAATCTAAATCACTCATTTCTGAAAATTCTTCAATGTATTTATGAATACATTTTATTAAAAAAGAATTGTAATCATTAAATATTTTAACATTACTTTTAACTGATACTGCTATGTCAGTGCTTACTTTAGCTTTATAATTTACCTCGCCGTGTCCTATTTTTGAATTAAATATTTTTCCAGGTACATGTAGTTTTTTATTTTTTTTAAAATATTTTAAAATGTCGTCACATAATTTAATAGGAGTTTTATACTCTCTTATAAAATTATTCATCTGTAATATATATATTTAAAGACAAACTAATTCTTTCTTTTGTATTTTCATTGGGTCGTACACTATGAACAAGGTGTGAAGGAAATATTAGTAGGTCGTTTTGTTTAGGGTTAACAACAAACTCTTGACTATTATAATAATTAAATTTAGGAAAAGATAGATTGTAAAATTGAAGAATTGTAAACGCAGGATTAGGATTTCTAAATACAATTGATCCACAATCTTTAGGTGCTTTTAAATAATAAACTAAAGAAAATTCTCCATCGTGAGTGTGGGGTAAATTATAAGAATCTTTTTTATTACTATTTATCCATAATGGAGATAATGTTACTATAGAATTTTTGGGTATATTAATATTTTTTAAAAACTCTACTACAGTTGGAGATACAAATTGATGAAATTTATCTACCGCAGATACACCTGATTCTAAAAGTTTAGTTTGAAAACCACCTTTGTTTGTTTTTTTTCTACCCGTTTTTAATTTTTTTTGTTTTTCTAATAAGTCAATTAATTCTTTATCTAAACCATGTGTGTTTTCTAGTTTAGTTTTAAACAACGGGGTTTGAAATATACCTTCTATTTTATCCATGTTTTAAATTCCTCCTTTGGAACATATGCACCCATACTAACAATTATTCTTAGTGTTTTTCCAGATACCGGAGAACAAGAATGTTCCCATTCAGATGCAAAATTTGTCCATCCTTGATTGTTTTTTATTTTTATTTTTGTGCCTTGTAAAATAGGTTCTCCACCTTTTTGTGAATTTTGTATCATAAATAAAAGTCTAAAATGAGCATTACCTTTATCATCTTCGGGATCACAATGAACATGCACATGAGTTCCTTTTAAAGCTATTACTCCTATAAAATTACCATAAATTTTTTCGGGATAATATTTTTTTATATTTAATTTTTGCATACATTCTTTATGAAACAATTTTATTTTTTTAGAAATTTCTAAATCATGTAGATTTAAATTACAATACTGTCTACCGTGTCCGTTAAATTTAAATAAATCTCTATTTTTATAATTAAGTTTTGCAAACTTTTTGATTTCTTTTGCTAAATCATCTGGAATAGTAAAGTCTAAAACAGGGTTTATTTTTTTATTAAATATTTTAATCATCGTGTTCTCCAAAATTCCATATCAAAATATCTTTTAATTAATTTATTTGGTAAAACATTTTTAGTTTTATTTCTAAATATTTTTTTAGACCTAATAGTGTGTAAAGGACCACCAAAAACCATATCATTATACATTAAAGAACCTAAAGAAAATTGATTTAATTCTTTAAATACATGATTTTTATATTCAGGAATTTCTAAAAAACCATACACGTCTCTTAAAAAGAGTTTTGGGTTATTTATTAAATTGTTGTATTCAAAAAACTGATAATTTTTACCTTCTGCAAAATTAATTAAATGTTTTATCCCTGCTAAAGATGTATCTATAAAACCATCTTTTTCCATAAGTATGTTACATTTTTCTTCTAACTCATCTCTCCAACACTCAGTAATTATTTTTTCATTGTACTTTTTATTTACAAAAAAATCTTCATTTTCTTGAGACAATTTTATAAAAGAAGAAAGTATTTCATTTACATCTCTTACTAATACTATAATTTTAAAATCATAATTAAGATATTTTTTTAACATATTATAATTATATTGACTAGACCAAGGACCTCTATCTACAACAAATTTAGTTTTAATATTTTTAAAATAATTATTAAATATGTTTTTACTTACGTTTTCAATACCCGATTGATTTGGAAAATTTTTATACCATTGTGTATTTTTAATTTCTTCTATTCTAAAAAAAATTTCTGGAATAATACTTTGCCCTGATACTGTAATGTCTGGATTTTGATTAAGTAAAGAACTTAACAATGTATTTCCAGATCTAGGTAAACCAGATATAAAAAAAATTTTCTTCATAGTTTTAATGCCATGTCTCCTAAGCCTATTTTACCTTTTACAAAAAAATCACAAGACACTAAGTACCTATCTAAATTAGTTTCATTTATACCAGAACTATGTTTTAAATGAGAAGGCATTATAACTAAAAGACCATCAAAAGGATCAAGAGCATATGTTACTGCATTAATCATATTATATGATTTGTGTTTAAATTGTAAACCTGCTGGTAAAAAAGTAAAAGTTTCAGGTCTATGTAAATGTAGTTTACCCGCTCCTTCTGTGTTTTTTAAATATAAAATAGCAGTTAAAACAGAGTTAGCATGGTAGTGTGGTTGAGTGTAATCTCCTTTACTGTGTTTTGTTACCCATGAATTTTTTATGTATAATTTACTTTCTTCATTTATTTCAAGAACCGTATGAAAATAATTTTCGGCATGTTTTTGAATTTTATTTTTTAAACTTTTTAATTTTTTGTTATCTAAAACAAATTTTTCTTTAGACATGTAACCATTATTTACATGTTTCATAAATTCTAATTTAGTTTCTAATAAAGTTTTTAAACTTTTAGAATCAATATTAATTATACTTTCATACACGGGTGTAGAAAATAAACATTTTACTTCTGGTTTTTCTTTCATTACTATCTTTCTATTATATAATTTTTTTAATAATTATACAATAATCCATTGCTGGTTTACTTCATCCCATTCATAAACATGGTCTAAATCACTTGGATAAGGTATAGGAGCTTCATAACAACCTGTGTTTTCATTAAAAATCCATGAATCATACATTCTTGGTTCATAAAAACAATCTCTTCCAGGGTCCCAAATTGAATTTGGTTGAGGCATGTTTTTTCTAAATTTTTTATGTTGTAAGTTTTCATCATAGGTATATTCACCTGTTTCAGCATTAACAACATAATATTTATTTTTTACAGTTCCATAAGAACATTGAACAAATGTTCTTTCACTACCAAACAATTTTTTTAAAAAAGCAATTCCTTTTTGTTCTTCTGTGTTATTTTCATCAGGTGTTATATTTTCGTTATCTATAAAAACAATATCTATTACAACGTTATCTGAATTTATTTCTGCAAAATTAGCCATTATTGATATTTATACCTTACAATTACACGGCCCGTACCACCGGAACCTCCGCCGCCTCCAGAAGCTGATCCTCCACCGCCTCCAGATCCTCTGGCACTAGTGCCAGCACCTCCAGATTGACCGCCTCGACCTGAACCGCCATTACCCCCAACGCTTGATCCGCCGTTAGCTCCAGAACCATCTCCTGCTCCTCCTCCGCCGCCTCCAGCGTAAGTTACAGAAGCACCTGTTATTGAACTTGCTGAACCAAAACCACCAACACCAGCGTTAGCTCCAGAAGTACCACTTCCGCCTCCGCCTTTACCACCGCCGCCGCCGCCAGCTCTTTGAAATCCATATCCACCTCCAGAACCTCCAGAGGTTCCTTGTCCACTAGTTCCAGATTTACCACCGCCATTGTCTCCGCCGCCACCTGAACCACCGGTTTCACCATTATTAGTTCCAGTCTGTGAACCTCTACCACCTCTAGTATTAGTTTCACCAAAAGCATTTGAGTTGCCACCAGCACCACCTGCAGTTATAGAATAAGCTTGTACGGTTACAGACACAGAGTTTTGAAACCTCATTCCACCTGCTCCGCCACCTGCTCCGTGGTTAAATCCACCATTACCACCACCAGCAACAATCAAAACTTGTTCTAGTCTTTCACCATATGTTCCATCAGTTCCTAAAGCAGTAACATTGAAAGTATCAGTACCCAGACTATGTATTTTAAAATTTCCATCATATGATACTGTACCACCTGTTGCTTGTAAAAATTCAAAAACTGGACTACCCCCAGCACCAAATCCTAAAACTTGGTAACCAAAAGATTTACCTCTAGTTGATTTTTTATTTTTGTGTCCTTTACCTTCGACAGTTAAAGGTGTGTCTATTTTTTTCATATCTAAATTCCTTATGCGTCGTTAGCAGCATCTGTAGTAAAGAATATTCTAATACCAAGAACTCTTGCATCTCCAGTAAAAGTATCTTCACCAGCATTTGCATCTCTAAATAATTGAAAGTAAGTAATTTCTCCTGCTGCAGGAGAACCTGCAATTGTCACTGCACCACTTACAGCTGAAATTTGTTGATCTTCTACTGTTCCAATACCGGCATCCGAAACAGCGATTGATGTTCCATAAGCAACATCAATAGTATCATTGTCTGCACATGCCACACCTTGTAATCTAAAAAGACAATCACCTGTGTTTGTATTACTTGGTGTCCAATAAACTTGATAAGTTACTGTGCCTTCATTCCATGATTTAGGAAAAGCTACTGAAAATTGTGCGTGTTCGTCTGTACTTGCGTCAAAGTCTAATACTTTCATATCAGGTCTTAAAGCTGTAGTTTCAACTTGTGCAGCTTCTGCACCATTAGTTGTAGCTGGATACATTGCTGATGATGGAACCCACATAGTCTCAAGTCCTGCAATTTTAACTGCAGTTGAACCTGATTTAAGAGTTCCTGTTCCTTTAGGATTTAAATTTATATCAACGTTAGTTTCACCTGTTGCTGAAAGAACTGGACCATTACCTGTTGCAGCATTTGATAAAGTAAATTCATTAACTGCTGAACTTATTGCAGTAAGTTGAATTAATTCGTTTCCATTAGTATCTGAAATTTTTGTTCCTATTACAGGGCTAGTTAAAGTTTTGTTTGTTAAAGTTTGTGTTCCTGTTAAAGTTACATCTCCAGTTGCCCCTACAGTCGCTTCAAAAACTCCAGTGTTTGTTGCAACACCATCAAGATAAATAAGTTTATATCCTTTATCATCTGTTGCAAAAGTAACCGTTGCTCCTGAACCAGATACTGCTTTTATTTGTACTGTTTGTGCACCTGAAGTGCTATTTTTAATAATGTAAAAATTTTCTGTAAGAAGAGGAAAAGTTACAACTCTACTTCCTGATATTGATCCTGTTAATTCTATAACTCTGTGTTGAGCAGTTCCTGTCAAAGCACCGTCTGCTATTGATAAAGCAGTTGGTGTTCCTGAATCAGTTACAGCTTGAGAATTATATCCACCCGTAAGTTGTTCTACAAGACTTAAATTTGCGTTTGTTTTTGTTCCCCAAGTACCAGCGTTTTCGCCGGTTGCCATTAGCTCTAGGCCAAGATCTGTAAAAGTTGATGCCATTATTTAATCTCCTAATTATTGCTATTTATATTGTTTATTTAGTTTTAAGTCAAACATAATTATGCAGAAGTTTTACGTGTGTACCCGGTTGTATTTTTTGGCGTCTTAGTTGAATATCCACTAACAGACGTTTTAGGTGTTTTTTTTGAATACCCCGTACTAGTTTTAGGAGTAAGTCTTCCATAGTATTTAAGAATTAAATCTGTACCTACACTAGATGTTGTTAACTGTCCTTCTAGTCCTACAACAAGATCATCAAGACTTATGTTTCCAGTTGAAGATGTTGTACTTAACCCTGTTAAACCTATTTTCATAGCTGGAACAGTTATAGAACCAACTGAAGATGTAGAGGTTACTCCAGTTGGAATTACAATAGGCGAAGATGAAATACTTATTTCGCCTACAGAAGAAGTTGTTCCTACTCCTGTTAAACCCACAACATCTGCTGGAGATATACTTCCTACACTAGAGGTTGTACTTAACCCTGTTAAACCCATAACATCTGCTGGAGATATACTTCCTACACTAGAAGTTGCACTAAGACCTGTTGGAATGACAGTGCAATCTACAATTACATCTAAAGAACCTACACTAGATGTTGTACTTAATCCTGTTAAAGATACTACGGATTGTAAATCTAAAACTGGTGTACCAACACTAGAAGTTACACTTAATCCTGCTAGTTGAACTAGTTTGTTAAATGAATCTCCATAAGGTTCTTCACCCCAACCATTTCTACCCCAACCGACTAAAGTGCCGGCATTGTCAAAATCACCAAGTTGTGTTTGAGCTTGCACACCTGTCGGCGTTATAATAGAAGTTAAATCAAAACTTAATGATCCTACTGAAGATGTAGTGCTTAAACCTGTTAATTCTGTAGTGATAACTTGAGTAGCTACAACACTTCCAACACTAGAAGTTGCACTTAATCCTGTTGGTAAAACTGAATAGTCTACACCCCAACCAGAGTTACCCCATTCTTGCCTGCCCCAACCTTCTTCGTTAAAAGCTTCTACTGAACCAACTGTGCTTGTAGCACTAACGCCGGTTAAAGAAACTGTAATAGTATTAGATGCCCAGGAATTTTCATTCCATGCTACTGAAGGATTATCACCACCCCAGATAGATGCCATAAGGATTTACCTCCCTATGCTATACGAAGGATTGCGTTAGATGCGTCTGCTGCTGGGAATTGAATTGTAAAAGTTCCAGATGATACAGTTTTATCTCCACCAAATGCTATTGCACAAACTGCTGGATCACCACTTGCTGTTTCATTAAAAATTAAACAACCATTAGCTGTAAATGAAGCTGATGTAAAAGATACATCTGCAAAATCACAACATGCAGTATCACTATCTAGAGCTGGTGTTACATTTGTAAGTGCTATTCCTTTAGTAGTGTATCCATTACCATTAGCTACTTCGTTAGATGATGTATAAGCTGTTGTTGATTTATTTAATGTAGCACTACTTGTGTACAATGCTAATTTAAATTCATTTCCACCATTTGTAAAATTATGAATAGCTCTTAAAACTTCTGTTTTGAAAGTGTTACATACTGCTGATGTTATTGCCATAAATTTTTTCTCCTAATTACTGAGGCGCTGACTCGATTGGAATTCTTATTGTACCATCCGTGTAATCGTCTCGTCTTCTTCTTCCAACTTGCATTGCTGCAAACTTTTGTAGTTCAGTTTTATATCTATTTTCATATAGTGTCAACATGTCTGTTGGGCCTTTTAAAAACATAAAAGCTTCTACTAAACATGCATATAATAGACCCTGTGGAAAGTAATTACTTAGATAAGTATTAGAATTACCATCACCACCAGAACCTAATCCTGTAGGCATTGCATTATAATGAATTATATATTTGTAATTTTTATCGGGTGTAGGTGCTATGTATATAGCTCCTGATGTAGCTGTGCTAGCTCCTGTTGTTGCACCACCAAACATTGAATAATATTTAGGTAGTCCTGTTACATCTTGTGCAGCAGCACCTCCTGCAGTTCCTGTTAATTCATTAACATATTCTGAAATAAAAGTTTGATCACGTTTTTCTAACCATTGACCGGAACCTGTTGTATTAGCTGTAGAATCAAATACTTTAATACCTCTAACAAACAAAGCTTTAGTAGGCATGGTAATAGAATTAAAATCAGTTGCAAATTGTGCTTCATCTTGAACCCTATCAGAATCCATTGGAAGATCTAAATTAATTCTATTTTGTGCAGCCATAATAAAACCATCTAAAATAGTTGTAGTGAATACAGTAGACCCAACTTCAGTATAGTCTTGAATAGCTTGTTTTAAAGTATCATATGTATAGTTTGTAAGTCCTGACATAATTAAGCTCTATCATTTACGGGTCCAATTGTACACTGAAAACCGCCTCCTGTTGCTGTGCTTCCAGCATTAGATACTAAAGGCACTGTTATAGAATTAAATTGTTGTTCTGTTGCTTCTGTTCCGTTTGGTAATGTAGGACCAACTTCTACAGTAGTTGCAATTGCTGTTGCTAGATATGATCCAAAAACTTTTGCTCCGTTTGCATGAGTTGTTGCTGTAGTATTAGATGGAGTTATTCCTCTAAAAGGTGCAGCTGTGCCTCTTGTTAATCCAGATAAAACTCCTGTGCCGGTGTTGTTACCTGTATATTGAATTGTTTCATTTATGTATCTTCCAAAAGTTGCACTATTTGCATCTTGATTTACTTTTTCTATTACAATAAAACCAGTGTTTGGAAATGCTGTAGAACTAGTTAAAGTTAAAGTGTTAACTGTATCATTAATTGCACCATTCAAAGTTGTTTCTAATTCTAAAGTTGCAATTGCAACACCTCCTACTATTTTCTTAACAGATTGAAATCTAACATGAGACGTTCCTTCATTAATTTGATTAGAGGGATAAGATACACTTAAAGTTTGAGATCCACCTGTTGTAGTAAATGGATTGTTAGGTAAAATATCTTGTACTGGAAACTCAACTCGTGCTGGTCTTGCATGCATTAAACCTTGTGGATCAGCGCCCACAGGATGTGGTTCTAATTGTGGTTGTTTAGCTTCAAACTCAGAATTATGTACCCATGCACCATTCCATTCTTTAACCATTTCTCTATATGGAAAAGCTGCACCGGATCTGTCAGATATTGCTAATGCTCTACTACCTTTTGCGAATCTAGCCATTATACATTTGGATAGTATGTCTTCGGAGTAATAAATGTG
>Ga0181418_1000686_pt1 | contig 11353 bp, 7 predicted proteins | sample 41SPOviralmetaG_FD_130143 | JGI IMG/M metagenome (GOLD analysis project Ga0181418, IMG submission 130143) | Marine viral communities from the oligotrophic San Pedro Time Series (SPOT) site, San Pedro Channel, CA, USA - 41 SPOT_SRF_2013-03-13 | ecosystem: Environmental > Aquatic > Marine > Strait...
AGTTGGCTTGTAATCTATACCGCCCTATGGCTGCTGGCGTAGCTCAAGACGATGAAGCAAATTTAGCTGCTGCTAAAGCATTCGTATCACACCTACTAGAGACTGTAGACCCGGAAGAATATGATGAAGTGTTTGGAGTTATTTGTTCACCAAGCCACGTTTCTTTTACCGATAAATCAAATCTTGTTGCAACTTTAAGAGGTCAGGTCAACGCTATTATGGTGGTAACTGAACCCTTTGCAACTGCATATGGAATTGAAGAGATCGCTGGCTCTATTGTCGTCGATATAGGTGCAGGAACAACTGACATCGCAAGAATTCACGGTACTTTCCCAAGCGATGAAGACCAAATTACAATTCAGGAGGCTGGCGACTGGTTAGACCTTGAATTGATGGAACTTGTCAGAAAGAAGTACACAGGTGCTCAAGTCACTAAAGACATGGTTAGAAGATGGAAAGAAGCGTCTTCATATGTAGGTATGGATGCAAAAGAAGTCATGGTTGAACTTTCGGTTGAAGGTAAAAAGCAAGTTGTCGATATTGGCGACTTAATCGTTGAAGCATGTGAATCAATAATCCCACTAGTTGCTAATGCAGTCAAGAAGATTGTCGCAACTGCTGACCCAGAATATCAACCAATACTAAGAAACAACATCATTCTATCTGGTGGTGGATCGTTAATCGAAGGTGTCGCAGCAAGAATGGCTGAAGAAATTTCAGATATCGGTGATGTCAATGTTTGGTGTGTTGAGGATGCTATTAACAGTGTAGCCAATGGTGCACTAAAGTTGGCTGGCGAGATGCCTGACGACATGTACACAGCAATCAACTGATTGGGTGCTGGTTTTTCAAATAAGGTCGAAAATACGGCCTAATTGACTAATAATTATTGGGAAAGTTCAAGAGTGGTTGATTACCGATAGGCGTCGTATGACAGTCGGCTCTCCATCACCAAGCGGAATAAAACGTGTCGGTGATACTTCATCAGAAGAGCGTGCGGCACTCGAAGGAATGTTACAAGGATATCCGGTTGAGCAACTCGTTGAAGAGGTGTTAATCGCTTGGGATGAGTTGGCTAAAAGAAACGAAGAAATGGTCTCTGTCAAACAACGTTTACGAGTCATGGAACTTGATTTAGCCGAGCGAGAAGATATGGTTGCTCCTGAAGTTGCTAGAATGAAAGATTTGGAAAACGAACTTGAAGAACGCAGAAGCCAAATGGTCCACCTTGAAAGATTACTTTCTGACGCTAGGCAAGACTTAGCTGCTCAACAATCCTCCCTATCAACTGAAGAGCGTGCAAGACTTGAAGATGAAGTTGAGAAATTGAAAGTACTAACTACTGAACAAGATGAAGTAATTGGTGAAATGGAAGGGCGTATCTCTCAAATGGTTGATGCATTGGAAAGAGCTGCTGACGCTGGGCTTACTTCTGTTACCGCTGACGAGGTTCGAAGTTTGAAAGCACAAGTTGACCAGATGACCAAACAATATGAAGTTGAACAATCAGCCAATAAGGCATTAGAAGAAGAGCGCCAAAGGTTGCGTGATATTGCTGATCGCCTGAGGGGTTTGCTTGATGCAAGAGATGGTCGATTAACCGAACTTGAAGAGCAATTAGAACGAGTCATGCAAGGTCCTCGTTCAGTATCTGCTGAACACGATTACCTAGTAGAGCAAATCGAAGAATTAAAACGCCGATTGCTCGAAAGGAATCGCGAGTATGAATCGTTAAGGCGAAGAGAGCGAAGATTGCACAGTGACGTATTCGAGCGCGATGAGAGAATTCAACAAATATCTCTAACAATGAGTGATTTAGAAGCGGCTCTTCAGGATAGAACTGCTGAATTAAGAGAGTTAGAAGGTATGCGAGAAACCATGGCAAATGAGTTAGATTCCGTACGCCGTGGTGAAAGAACTCGAGAAGTTGTTGGCAGAGTATTTGCTGATTCACTATCACTAGTTAGGGGGCATGATGAACGTGAAATGAAACGTGAAGTGTATGCTAACTCCCCAGACGTTGAAAGAAAAATTGCTACTCCTAGTGTCGGTGATATGGCCAGTTTAGCAGAAGGTGGTAGAGTCAAGTTAGACGTTGAAGAAACGGTTATTGAACCTGGAATGGATGTCGATACCAATAGGCCTGCTGCACCAGGTGGCAGTGGCGACCCGGTAATCTTCGATGATGAAGACTAAATTATTTGAGCATAACAGGTAAGCTATTCGCCTCTAGAGAAGGCAATTAATTCATCAATTGAGAGATGGTCTGCTGTATCTTTACAATAATGCGCTTTTGCCACTTTACCGTCCGCATCAATAAGAATGTCTACTGGGATAATAGAGAGTTTAGCAATCGATAAGGTCAACGGAAAGTAACCTTTCAATGTTGCCTGCATGAATGTTAATGGTGAACGCAGTGCACCCCACAAGAATTTCCCAAAGGATTTTACTACTGAATTCTTCTCAAAATGTTCGTAAGATTCATCTGCAACAATGGTAAATGGTGCATTATGTTTTTTCATGCGTTTGATTAACTCGCCTGATTTAGCATTAAAAACGCCAACCATTACTGTATCATCAGCAAACTCATTCCAGCGCTTGACTATTCTGTTAATGCGGATATTGCAGAAGGGACAAGAAGAGAATCTGAAAAAGGTAAGAATTACGCGCTTACCTTTCATATCTGACATGTTGAATGTTGTTCCGTCTATTGCTGGTAGGCTGAGATTCGGCGCATTGTCGCCAACTGTTAATTTAGGCATATTTGCTAGATATAAAATTAGAAGATAAATTAATCGCAATACTGCTGATTAATTTGGCTCCCAGTTAACTAAGGAAAGAGTATTGGTAATCGCATGAATTTTTTCTCGTAAATCCGCGAGGTCTGTCGCATCTTCTGTAAGAGTCCCCGTAACAATCCAGTCGGCACCTGCTTCGGCGGCTATTTGTGCTTGTTGGGGGGTTCTAATTCCACCGCCTACCAACATGGTAAGTCCCTCGGTAGTCTTGGCTGATTTAATTAGTTCAGGATCAACTTGATTTTCTGCGCCGCTGCCCGCTTCAAGATATAGTAGTTTGAAACCATACATAGCAGCAGTTAGTGAATATGCCTTGACTAGTGAAGTGTCATCGGGCATTACCAATTCAGCATCACCTACTTCGCCAACTTTCCCTCCCGGGTGGCACACAACATAGCCAGTTGGTAGCGAGTCTATGCCAAAATTATCAATGTATGGCGCCCCACGTAGTTGTTCTCCAACTAAGAAACGCCGACTGTTAGAATTCATCAGCATCATAAAAGTTATCGCGTCTGCTGCGGGAGATAATGCATGTGAGCCGCCAGGGAACAGAACTACTGGTATTTTCCACATCTCTTCATTACTATCGGGTGATTGGCTGGCGGCAAAAGCCCGTAATTCAAGACCTTCTTGGATTGCTAGACAGGTTGCATGAACAATTTCATCAGGAGTATCTGTGGAGCCGCCAACAAAGATCATCTCTGAGCCTGCTTCAACCGCAATGCATGCTCTTTCTGCAGCTATTTCTGGTGTTTGCTTGTCTGGGTCAATCAAGGTAACATGTCGAGTTTTACCGACCTTCTTAGTAACATAAGATAGGATTGACTCTTCATCACGCCTCATTGCACTCGAGCCTTGCTTACTCATCCACCGCATATTAGTTGCGGAGAATATTTCCTCTACGGATGGAATCACGGTGTTATCAATGAAAACCGTTTGGAAGGGTCATGGCGGAAGTAGGTCCATTTAGACGGCTCCTTTCCCATATGCAAGGCCACAAAAAAACCATTCGATTGGCTTCATTGTGTTCTATCACCAATAAAATCTGGGATTTAGCGCCCCCTTTATTGATTGGTTTAGCGGTTGATGTAGTTGTTTTACAAGAGGATTCTTTTCTTGCAGGACTGGGCTTTTCAGACCCGTGGAATCAGTTAATACTACTTTCTGTGCTAACTTTTGTTATTTGGGGCCTTGAATCTTTATTCGAATATTTTTATGGTGTATTGTGGCGAAATCTAGCGCAAACAGTTCAGCATGAATTGCGACTGGACACTTTTAATCATGTCCAAAAACAAGGCATGGGGTGGTTTGATGAGCGACAGAAGGGGGATATTTTAGCCATCTTAAACGATGATATCAATCAATTAGAACGGTTCTTGGACAAAGGGGCAAATGATCTGCTCCAGGTTTCTACTACCGTTATTGTTGTTGGCGCGGTATTTCTATTCATCTCATGGGAGGTTGCTATGTTGGCTATTTTACCAATCCCGTTAATCGTTTGGGGGTCATTCAAGTATCAACGTAGTCTTGAGCCTAAATATGCAGAAGTTAGAGATGCCGCTGGTAAGATGAATGCATTGCTGGAAAATGATTTGTCTGGTATGTCGACAATTCAATCATTCACTTCTGAAGACATTGAAGTAGCAAGGGTTGGAGAACTTAGTGAAGCATATCGGCAAGCCAATAAGAAGGCAATACGATTGTCTGCAGCATTTACTCCACTAATTCGTATGGCCATACTCTGTGGTTTTACCGCTACATTACTACTTGGTGGATGGTACACTCTAGAAGGAGTTCTAGCTGTTGGGGCATATTCTGTACTGGTATTTATGACTCAGAGACTACTTTGGCCACTAACTAGACTGGGAGAGACTTTTGACTTATATCAACGAGCAATGGCCTCTTCTACCAGAGTATTAGATGTCTTAACCTCAGAAATAGAAATATCTCAAGGAGATTTTGAACCGGAAAAAGAAGCAATTGTAAAAAGTGATATTAAGTTTCAAAACATCGATTTTGCCTATCCTAACCGCGACGATACATTCACTAGATTATCATTAGAAATAATGGCTGGTAAAACCACAGGTATTGTCGGTTCTACTGGTGCGGGCAAAACTACTCTAACAAGGCTGTTGCTTCGTTTTGCCCAACCAAATGGTGGAAGTATTATGTGGGGCGGAGCGCCGATAGATGAGTGGTCTTTGTCGCATTTGAGATCTTCAATTGCCCTGGTTGAGCAGCATATTACATTATTTCCAACCACTATACTTGAAAACATAAGATATGGTGATGCAAGTGCAACTGATGAACAAGTATTGCGAGCGGCTGATAATGCAGAAGTAAGTGAATTTGTTAATTCTCTTCCCGACGGGTGGGGTACAATGGTTGGAGAGGGAGGGCACCGGTTATCTGGAGGCCAGAGACAGCGGTTGGCAATAGCTAGAGCGGTGTTGAAAGATGCTCCTTTATTGATCTTGGATGAAGCCACCTCAGCGGTTGATAATGAGACGGAGGCGGCGCTGCAAAGATCGATTGAGTTGGTATCTAAGAACAGAACAACTGTCATTATAGCTCATAGATTGTCAACTATCCGCAATGCCGATACAATAATGGTAATGGATAAAGGCCAAATTGCTGAGAGTGGAACTCATGATGAATTAATAGCAAATGGTGGAATTTACCGTGGATTATGGGCTGTGCAAACTGGCCAAAGGTCGTAAAACCACGCAAATGTTTGTTGAATTTTAACACCCCTTTATATGTGAAAAGAAAAACAGTACCGTTTGAGAAACATGATATCTGAGAAATTCTCTAAAACCACGAGCCTGCTTTTAGTCGCCACTTTCGCCCTAGCCTTGGCGGGATCCGTCAGCGCCGCTGATACGCTCCCTGTCGGGGCAAACGGGTTGCCCGAGTTCCTCGATGGCAACACACTAGAGACTATGACCTTCTTCCTATTCTTCGTAGGATACATCGCAATGGGTGCTGCCTTTGTTTTCTTCATGAGTGAGAGAAACAATGTTGCACCTCAATACAGAACCACTATGACAATCTCCGCATTGATTGTTGGTATTGCAGCATTCCACTACTACTACATGCGCGGTGTATACGCAGACTATGGTACTGTTTCAGTAGAATACCGATACATGGATTGGATCATTACAGTCCCATTGATGGCACTCAAGTTCCCTTCCCTAGTCGGCAAGGGCGCAATCACTGACAATAAGTTCGCTGGACTCGGATTCACTGGAATCTGTTTCACTGGTGCTCTAATCATGATTGGTTTCGGATACGCCGGTGAAGCCGATCTGATGAACCCAATCGTTGCACTCCTACTCGGAGGAATGGGCTGGGCTATGATTATCGTAGCAACTGGAACACCGTGGTCTTCAGGACTTGGTGTTGACAACAGCAAGATTGCACCTGAACTCATGTGGAGCGCAAACGCACTCCGCTGGTTCATCGTCGTCGGCTGGATCATCTACCCTCTCGGCTACCTCTTCAGTCCTAATGTCGAACTAATTGAGATGGACAACGGAGCTGAAATCATGGCTGTCGCTTACAACGTTGCTGACATAATCAACAAGATTGGTTTCGGTATTGTTGCATGGATGGGTGCTAAGAAAGCCACTGAGGCTCTTGCAGCATCTGAGTGATTACCTAACAGTAAGTTTGCCAATAAGGTGTTCAATGGTTAGCCATTGATACCTATTGCAAAAATATGCGAAGATGAGCCAAGTGGTGGTGAATAATACCACTGCTTGGCTCGCTTCCATTATAGTCCAACTTCTTTCATTCTCTAAATCTGATAGATAAGTAAGAGGAATGAAGTGTATAACATAGACAGTTAAGGAAACCTTACCTGCTTGTTCAAATAATAATAAATTAAATTCCTGTATAATCAACCAAAGTATGAGTACACCTGTAACGGCTGCGATCATAAATCCGAAATTAGCCGGGAAGAAGTTGAGGTAATGTCCCTTTGAAGGATGGGCCCAAATTTTAGAATTTACTTCGGCTAAATAGAGAGTTGTTATACAATATGATATTCCAATAACTATAGCGGTTAAAGTGGCGTTATTTTTTGGAAGTGTTTTACCTCCACCGGCAACTAAGCTTCCAAGATATCCGCCAACTACACAAAAGATGATCCAAGGAAATAGTGGATAAGTTCCAGAGAATAATGCTAATTCAATTATTTCTAAAGGTCCATTTGCCGATATCCTTGAGTTCCAGTTATTAGTACCTTGAAATTGAAATAAATAACCGTTAATAATGAACATCATAATCATAAAACTACTGAAAATGAATATCTTATTGGTTGATTCAATAGATTTCATAATCAATGGCCTTGTTACTAGTAAAATGGCAAATAATGAGAGAATTCCTGGTGAGTATGGTTCATAGAGGTGTGGAGAGCTTAGATTTACTGTGTATTGAAGGATTAACAGCGCCGATGCTTTGATTAAAATTGATTTTCTTGGGCTTTTTGATTTGTACATACCCCAGCCAAATATTGTGACAAACAGGGGAGCTGCAAGCCCCCCAAGTCCTGCAACTATGTATGCCAAGGCTGAGGTTTGCGAAGCAGTGGTTGGGTTCCAAGTTGCTGCTGCATGGACCATTACCATCAATAATACAGCCAAGCCTCTCAAGGAATCTATTTCCCTAAATCTTGTATTGATTGCCATTTTAATCAGTGAGTTGATTGAATGTATTCAACTGCATTCCTAAAAATCTGCAGCCCTTGACCTTCCCACTCGATATCTGTTGTTGAGGTTGGCGCGCCGCCTCTAGAGAAATCAGGGTGGAGCCATCGCGCATAAATTGCCTCTGGATGTGGCATAAGGCCGAATACAAGCCCAGTCTTATCGCTAATCCCAGCTATATTCATCATACTACCATTTGGGGATAGAGGGAATGGTAAGACCTCGTCATTATGGTTATCTGATTGTGGGGTTTGCGGATCTGCATATCTTACAGTGATTTGATTATTATTTGCTAGATTTGCTAAACTTTCAGCATTAGGCATAACATACTTTCCTTCACCATGTCTTACCGGGCAATCGATTCTAGCGAGTCCTTTAGTCCAAATGCAATTACTATCTTTGTTAAAATCAAGGGTAACCCACCGGTCTTCATACCTTCCTGAGTCATTTAGAGTCAAACTAGCACGTTGGATAAAGTCTGGCTCATCATTGTCAGGCCCGGGTAGTAATCCGGTTTTTACCAAGACCTGGAAGCCATTACAAATCCCAATTATTGGCTTACCAGATTTAATGAAATTAAGTAATTCGTCGCGTAGTGAAAATCGCATCCTATTACCCATAAGTCTGCCACTTCCCAGATGGTCACCAAATGAAAATCCTCCCGGAACAGCCAATATATCATAGTTTGATAATTCATCTTCGCCTGAAATAAAGGTGTTTAAATGTACTCTAGTCGACTTACCACCAACTATTTCAAATACTGCTGCGGTTTCATGGTCGCAATTTATTCCAAAGCCAAATAGTACGGCAACTTTGGGAATATACATCAAGCAACACCTCCAGTTAAATCTAGAGTTCCTTGCCATGAAGTGACTAATTCGTTTACTTCAATGGAAATCAATTCATCAAATCCGTCAACAATAATTAGTTGGCTTGTTGCTTCTACCTCACCTAGTAATGTAGTGGTGTGGCCAGCCATAAGTTCAAGGAATTTAGCATTGTTTTGTGGTGAAACAGCGATTATTATTCTCCCTAACGATTCGCCCCACAAACGAGCCCATGTTGAGGTATTTCCTGTACCGTCGATATCTATCTTGGCGCCAATTCTGCCGCCAATACACATCTCGGCAAGGGCTACACCAAGACCCCCTTCAGAACAATCGTGGGCGGTTTTTACCACGCCGGAATTTATTGCTTTACTTAGCGCACGATACGATGAAAATAATCGGTCTGGGTCGGATAATAATGGGACATTCCCTCCAATACCAGCAGAATGCCCGTTTTCTGTCATCATGAATGCTAATTCTGAAGCGCCCAATTCCTCGAGTGATTCGCCAACTAGATACAGTTTATCTCCTGGATGTTTTAAATCACTGGTCGCTGAATTTCTTACGTCGGGGTGGTCGCCAAATAATGAAAATAGTAAGGTTGGTGGGATTGAAATTTTATCTAAACCTTTACCATAGTCATTCTTCATAGAATCTTTGCCGCTGACACAAGGTAAGCGATAAGCTCGACATATCCGCTCTAACTCTCTATTGGCCCGAACCAGTTGCGCTAACTTGAATTTACCGTCTGGGGTCTTTTCTGATTCTATTGGATCGGGCCAACAGAAGTTGTCTAGGCCGGCAATGTTGTCAACATCTACGCCGACACATACTGCGTTTCTTACCGCTTCGTCTATAGCTGCTGCTGCCATTGCTCCGGCATCTATATCAGAATATCTAGGGGCAATCCCGCAAGAAACCACTAAACCCCTAGGGTTGCCATGAATTGGCGCGATTACTCCGGCGTCAGCGGGGCCGTCTCGATTAACCCCTACGAATGGTTTGACTGCTGTTTGTGCGATGACTTCGTGATCGTATTGCCTAACCCACGTTTCCTTACTGGCAATATTTGGTCTGGCTAATAAATCTGTCAAGATTGTGTTATGGTCTGCGTTTTGAGGGGGATTGAATGATTCATGTTCGGGGATTTTCCATTCAGATTCTAACTCTAATTGAGGGACTCCATCATGGAGGAATTCTATTGGTAAATAAGCCACTGTTGATTGATCATATTGAACGTGGAAGATGCCTGTTGAGGTGAATTCGGCAACGGCTGCAGTTTCCACTTCATGGAGTAAGGCTAGCTTTTCAAAGGCTGTAACATCTTCTGGCTTTACCGCCACAGTCATACGTTCCTGGCTTTCTGAAACCAATATTTCCCAAGGCGATAGGCCGGGTTGTTTAAGTGGGACTTTGGCTAAATCGATTCTGCAACCATTGGTATATTCGGCCATTTCGCCAATAGAAGAAGACAGGCCTCCTGCTCCATTGTCAGTAATACAACTTATCAAGCCTAAATCTCGCGCTTCTAAGATCATGTCAATCATTTTCTTTTGCGTTATTGGATCGCCAATTTGTACTGCGCTAGACGGGGATTCTTCGGTTAATTCTAGTGACGAGAAAGTTGCTCCGTGAATCCCATCATAGCCAACTCTGCCGCCAACCATGAATACAACATCACCTGCTGATGGTGTTTTGATGTGTGATTCTCTGCCGTCAGGAAGTTTTCTTGGCATTAGACCGACTGTGCCACAATAAACTAGTGGTTTACCTAAATACCGCTCATCAAATACTATTGCTCCGTTGATAGTTGGGATGCCTGATTCATTACCGCCAACGCGAACTCCCGCATGTACCCCTCTAAGCACTCTAGAAGGATGGAATAGATTGTCGGGGATTTCTCCTTGCCAATCTGGCGGTCCAAAGCAAAATACATCGGTATTGGCTATTGGCCTAGCACCCAACCCTGTTCCCAAAATATCACGGTTTACGCCAACTATACCAGTCATTGCGCCACCATATGGGTCTAATGCAGAAGGAGAATTGTGAGTTTCTGCTTTCATACAAACACTCCACTCGTCATCCCAGGCGATCACTCCTGAATTGTCATGAAATACTGACAGCAGCCAATCAACATCATTTTGCATATCGTGAGTTGGTTTCATGATGTGGGTTTTGAAAATTGAATCGATTACCGACTGCTCGCCGGTTTCTAAGTCTGTGTGGTGTATTTTAGAAGCGAAGATTTTGTGCTTACAATGCTCACTCCATGTTTGAGCAAGGCACTCTAGTTCGACATCGGTTGGCTGGTCTGCCACAATTCCGGCTGCTTTGCGTAACTGACGAATATCAGGGTTGCGATAGTGTTCTTGTATAGCCTGCATTTCAGTGAGATTCAACGCAAGAAGACCTGTTTCTGAAAGATTAATTAGCTGTTCATCGGATATTTCGAGATTGATGTGAGCGGGTGTTTTGAATTCCTGTGGTGGTTTTTCTGGATAGTCTATCAGCAGCCAATTACTCGATTTACACATTTCACCGTCAGTAACAAAACTCCTTTGTATCAAATTATTGTATAGTTTTGAAGATAACCATTCAGTTGAGGTGCCTTGGGGCATTCCATAGAAGAGATAAGTGATGTAGGTGGATATATCAGAATCTAGTGAAGTGTTTGGGAATATAGTTCTAAATCCATCCAAAGCAGCTTTGCCTGGATTATCAGTTACTCCCGGTTTATATCCAACAGAAACCACCGCGTCTGGGGTTTGTGAGAATATTTCGCTATTGCCCAAAAAAGATTGGTTGGTGATTGAGTGTTCGATGATTGGATCGGAAAATAAATCCTCTGCCCTTGAGGCGATTTCTTCGTGAGATATATCAGAATTAATTAGAAAGCCAACTATCGTTTTGACACCTTTCAATTCCAAATTATGGTCTGCCAATAATTGTCTTCTAACGACGTCGCCGCGAACATCACGCAATCCTGGTCCTGATTTCGGGGTTGCTTCTACGCGGGTAA
>Ga0181418_1000690_pt1 | contig 11332 bp, 8 predicted proteins | sample 41SPOviralmetaG_FD_130143 | JGI IMG/M metagenome (GOLD analysis project Ga0181418, IMG submission 130143) | Marine viral communities from the oligotrophic San Pedro Time Series (SPOT) site, San Pedro Channel, CA, USA - 41 SPOT_SRF_2013-03-13 | ecosystem: Environmental > Aquatic > Marine > Strait...
GAAATTGCTTAAACAATTTGAAACACGGCAAGACAAAGCAGTATGGCAGGGTAAATGGGATGAGATTATCCAAGCCGCAGATAGCAAGCAGTGGAGTCATGCTGCAACATTACTCGAGCGAATAACATCTGCGCTAGATAAGGAGAGTAAGGCTATTGATGATGCAAACGAACTTCTTGAATTTGTAGTAGAAGAATGGAAGGTATTGCGCAACCAATGCGAGGCTGTGATGATAAAATCAGATGATAATGAGAGACGTAAATGTGAAGCAGCAGTGTCAATAGCCACAGATAAATTGGACGCAGGAGCAGTTGATGATTGCCTAGAACAGTTATCGGTTGCAGATGATATGATGGAAAAACTCCGTCGAAGAATATAATTATTCACTAATCTCTACCAAGACATCACCTTGCTGAACTTGATCGCCTTCTTGCAAATTCATCATCGCAATTACACCATCAACATTAGCGACTATTCTATGTTCCATTTTCATAGCTTCCATCACCAACAATAAATCTCCACTGGCAACTGATTGGCCTTGCTCCACCAATACCTCGAGAATTTTACCCGGCATTGGGGCTACCATGCCTCCTTCTGAATCATCACTATTCGAGCCTGCCTCCGTCTTTTCAATACAGAAGACATGCCCGTCAAGATGAACCCACCAAACGTCGCCAACTTTTGCTGAGTGAGCAAATTTTATCACTCCATTAACCGTAAGTTTTAGTCGACCATCAGCCATAATTTCGCATTCTAAATCATCGAGATGCCATGTACCTGAGTCTCTTGCTACGGTTACCTCGACAGTATCTCCAGCAAATTTGAATTCATGTTGCATCAAGGATACCTCCTAGATAGACTTTGAAATGGACTCTGTGGGCCGTCATTAGCAGAACTAATTGTGGATTGTACTTGATGCAATCCTGCGCTTTCACTAACCCCTGCAACCATTAATGCACCGTTGAGTATGTCGCTACTGAATTGTGGACTCCACCCATCTGGCCACACTCTTTCAATCATTGTAGTATCGGTATTTCCACTAACTACATCTACATGATCGCATAATTCGCGCAGGAATCTAAGATTAGTCGTCGTTCCCAAAACGACAAATTCATCCAATGCTCGACGCATTCTTTGCAGAGCTTCTGCTCTAGAAGGTGCCCAGACAATTAATTTGGCTAGCATAGGATCATAATTTGGCGTAACTATGTCACCTTCTCTTACCCCTGTATCAAGTCGTATTCCCGGCCCTGTTGGGGGCCTAAATACTGCAAGAGGTCCAATTGCTGGAAGGAAATTATTGGTGGCATCTTCGGCATACAGACGAACCTCAATGGCATGACCACGCATCATTAACCGACCACAACTCATTGGTTGACCTGCAGCAATTCGCAATTGTTCTCTAACTAAGTCAACACCAGTAACCATTTCAGTAACAGGATGTTCAACCTGAATTCTAGTATTCATTTCTAGGAAAAAGAATTCACCAGTACTGGCTAATAGAAACTCAACTGTACCTGCGCCCTCGTAATTAACGGCTTTAGCCGCCATCACGGCCGCTTGGCCCATCTTCTCTCGTAAATCGGTAGTCATAACTGGGCACGGTGATTCTTCAAACACTTTCTGATGACGACGCTGGACACTACATTCCCGCTCACCCAAATGAATCACTCTTCCATGGGTGTCGGCTAATACTTGAATCTCAACGTGCTTTGAACCAGTAAGCATCCGTTCAATGTATACTCTACCATCACCAAAAGCCGCTATAGCCTCCCTTCTGGCCCCTTTGATGGATTCAACTAAGTTATCTGGATTCTCTACCTTACGCATACCTTTGCCGCCCCCGCCAGATGAGGCTTTGAGCAGTAATGGATAACCAACTCTAGTACTGGCTTGGACAATTGCCTCAATCATCTTAGTTTCATCTTCAAAATCAATTTCTTCGCCCGGGATTACTGGAACCCCCGCTGCCTTCATGGTTTTTCGAGCAGTCATTTTATCCCCCATCATTTCTATGGCTAAAGGTGAGGGCCCAATCCATGTTATCCCGGCATCTAATACTGCTCTAGCAAAATCTGCGCGCTCTGATAAAAATCCAAACCCTGGATGAATTGCATCGGCACCATACTCAGCGGCAATATCGAGTATCTGCTGCTGATCAAGATAAGTCTCACCAATGGTTTCACCGACTAATTCAACAGATTTTGTGGCCAGTTCGACAAACATTGACTCTTTGTCATTATTTGCATATATCGCCACTGAGTTTAGTCCAGCCTCACTACATGCTCGTAAAATCCTGCAGGCTATTTCACCTCGATTGGCAACTAGCACTGTACTAACCATTTACTTCACCAAATCAAGATTTCCAGTTTGCATCTCGCTTTTCTAAAAATGAGGAAAGTCCTTCTTGACCTTCATCTGAGCCACGCATTCTACTGGTAAAGTCAAGAGTGAAATCTCTTAACTCCTCATCACTGCCAGTCCATCTATCGAAACCTAGAGTTAATTCTTTAGCTAAACTAACCGCACACGGGCCAGTAGTCATTACTTCGTCAATCAAATTGTTAACCGATTGCGCCAAATCTTCCGGAGTGTTGACTACTTGTTCAATAAATCCTGTTCTAAGGGCTTCCTGTGCACCAATTCTACTGGCTTGCATTGCTAATCTACGAAAACATGCTGAACCCAATCTACGATATACATAGGGGCCGATTACTGCAGGTAATATTCCCAATTTCCCTTCAGAGAGGGCAATCTTGACGTTGTCTGTAGCGATAATATGGTCTAAGCATGCCACCAATCCAGCACCGCCACCAAGCGCTACCCCAGTAATTGAGCCGATAGTAAAACATGGATGTGACCAAAGACCGTTGAATAACCGGTCAAGACGTGCTGAGTCTTGACGATTCTCCTCTGGACTATTGGCGCCGGCATCACGCATCATATTGATATCTGCTCCAGCGCAAAAGTGCTTACCTGCGCCTGAAAAAACTATGATTCGTAAATACTGATTACCATCTTCATCAACTAAATTTCCCGTTGCCCCGACACTTCGTTGGGCAGTCCAGTCAAATAAATCACATAATTCTGTTATCATTTGCACATTCATTGCATTGTACTTCGATTCTCGATTCAAAGTTATACGGCAAATTGGCCCTTCAATATCAAGTGTAACCAATTCGGTTTTTGGTGGATTATCCATTTTTGTCATAATTAAAACTCCAATTGTAAATTTAATTTTTCAATTGCGAAATCACATCCTAAATACGCCAAATCTATCGTCTGGCAAAGGTGCGTTTCTTGCTGCGGCTAAACACAAGCCAAGGATATCTCGGGTATCTCTAGGATCGATTATTCCGTCATCCCAAAGACGCGCGGTAGAATAGTATGGGCTGCCTTCGGTCTCATATTTGTCAAGTATTGGCTGCCTAAACTGGGACAACTCTTCGCCCACCATTGGACTAAGTCCCTCTCTGGCTCTTTGGTCTTGTTTGACCGTAGTAAGTACATCAGCCGCTTGAGGCCCCCCCATGACTGAAATACGGCTATTTGGCCACATGAACAAAAATCTTGGATCGTATGCTCTTCCGCACATACCATAATTTCCGGCACCGTGAGAGCCACCGATAATGATGGTGAACTTTGGTACATTAACACAGGATACCGCAGTAACCAGTTTAGCACCATCTTTGGCGATACCTCCGGCTTCGTATGCTTTACCAACCATAAATCCGGTTATATTCTGCAAGAAGACCAAGGGAATGCCACGTTGACCACACAACTCAACAAAATGCGCCCCTTTCATCGAAGATTCTGAAAATAGAATCCCGTTGTTAGCAACAATTCCTACTTTGTGACCGTGAATATGGGCAAATCCACAAACCAATGTAGTTCCATAACGAGCTTTAAATTCATGAAATCTAGAACCGTCTACTACTCTAGCAATGATTTCCTTAATGTCAACAGGCGTACGATTGTCCATTGGAATTAACCCTAGTAAATCTTCGACATCATGGGCTGGACTTTCTGGCGTGGCTTTAGCGGCAGGTGCTAATTCCCGAGGACCTAGGTTTTCCACAATATTACGTACCAATCTTAGTGCCTCTGGTTCATCTTCAGCAAAATGGTCAGCAACACCAGATTGTGCAGTATGGACATCAGCACCACCCAACTCTTCGGCTGTGACTTCCTCACCTGTTGCGGCTTTAACTAGTGGAGGCCCGGCAAGGAAAATTGTCCCATTGCCTTTGACGATTATTGATTCATCAGACATAGCCGGCACATAGGCTCCACCTGCTGTACAAGAACCAAGCACTGCAGCGATTTGTGGTATCTTATCGCCCGACATTCTTGCCTGGTTTCGAAAAATTCTACCAAAGTGAGTAATGTCTGGAAATACTTCATCTTGCATAGGTAAAAACGCCCCACCTGAATCTACCAGATATATGCAGGGCAAGTGATTTTCATGGGCTACGGTCTGGGCACGAATATGTTTCTTGACCGTCATTGGGTAGTATGAGCCACCTTTTACCGTAGCATCATTAGCGACAAATAAGCACTCTCTGCCATGAACCAAACCTACTCCTGTCACAATACCTGCGCTGTGGGCTCTGCCATCGTATAACTCATGGGCAGCTAGTGGAGATAGTTCAAGAAATGCGGTTCCCGGGTCAATAATTCGCTCAATACGTTCTCTAGGCAATAATTTACCTCTTCCTCGGTGACGCTCGACATATTTCCCACCGCCTCCTTGAGAAGCAGTGTTCAATCGCTCACGAAGGGTTGCAATCAATGAATGATTGTGTTCTTGGCGCTTGAGATACTCAGAATCTGTACGGTTAACACGCGTTGACAGTCTATCCATTGTACCCCTCATGCCTACGCAAGAGGACTCAACATTTAACGATACGAGTAAATGCTTAAAATCAAACATCCAAGGTCAATCGACCAATGTCTCTCAGGCCTGGTGCTAATCCTACTATCAACACAGCCAGTACGATCAACATGCGCATGTGAACCTGCCTACGCTCTACTCGCATCTCGACAAATAACCATGCAATGGCGGCGACTAAACACGCTTTCACTATAGCGAACAACCATGCTCCTGGAGCATTATTAGATTCCATCATAGGGTCAATCCCAAAGGATTCAGAAATCCCTACGCCTATTTGGATAACTGCGTCACTTACTGGATGCTTTTCCCCGTAGCCAAAGAAATCAATTCCAACCATGGTAGCAAAACCATCGCATAACTGGCCAAAGACCATTGCTAGAACCATTGGGTTAGCGAGTAGTGCCTTGCGAGAGAGTTGTTCAATTGGGTGTTGTGAAACCTGTTTCTCGGCGGCTTCCCATGCAGTCAAGGTCACGCCTTCAGGTAGAACACCTGGTTGATATCCGGCAAGTTTGATATGTCTGGCGTCATCTTTGCCATACTTGTACATGTAATAGCACACTACTGCAGGTATGCCCAAAACTATCAAAGCTGGCCACAAGGGTTGTGATTCAACAATTCGACCGCTTTCTTGTCGCCAAGGAGTGGCAATAAATTGGAACCAATGAAAAAGACCCAAAATCGAAGTTGCACTACCAAATGCGATTAGTCCGCGAGTCAGTGATGGCCAATTTGTCGTCCAAACCAATACTGCGAATAATACACCCAGTGCGGCGATAAAACCTGTAGCAATAAAGAAAATACCCATATCAGGATGCGTAGTATAGCTTGGCTGATATAACAGGCCCCAGTGAAGCAACAAGAGCATTCCAAGAGTAATGAACAGGACTGTTCGACTCTTTTCGATATCTGCGTCGTCAACCGAGCCATCCCATTTACTCGCCAGTTTGTGAGACACAAACGCAATACTAACCAGCCAAATAGCCAGATGAACATGAATTATTGGAGAGATTAACAGCCAATCAAGTTCAGAATTAAAGAAGTCTGAATCCTCTAATACCCGCAATACAGGTGCCAATATTACCCAGGAGATAAGAGCAAACATCATGCGGTCATCTGCTGGCAAATCCATTTTGCGAAACACTGCTTGTAGAATCACAACGCTCATCAATACGGTAAGCGCATACAATGCGGTGTTTTCTTTAGAATAGCCAGCATCACCAGCAGCGCCGGCATCTTTGACGATTGGGTCCCAAACAATTGGTTTTAGTCCATCTGTCCAGAACAAATCATTGACGAAGATTAACCCAAACGAGATAATGGTAAAAACTGCTATTGCCGTCCATATTGCTGCTTTTTCCAAAGAAGAATATAATTTTGGATCGAGTGATTTTTCAGCATCAGCGAACTGTGCTTCAATTTCTTGGGCAGAAACCATATCAGTTACCGCTTAGCCCTACAGTGTGTAGAATATTAGATTAATGCTTGAAAGTGTTTTCACTCTTCTTCGCCATCTGCAAGTCTTGCTACTAAATCGGCTTTCTTTCCACCCACCGGTAGACCGCTTGCTTTCAATCGCTCTTTCAATTCTGCCACTGATAATTTCGAAAGATCTTCTACTTCAACGGATTCATCGTCCTCAGCGCCTGGGATTACTCTAGGTTCGTGAACTTCAACAAATGAAATCTTACCGCATTCTACTGCATCTCTAATCAGAGTAACTAAGCGGAATTTTAGCATTGCTGCATTGGTATCAAACAGCATTGCTTGTGGTAGAATAATCGATAGGTCTTCGCCTTTGAATGATACTTCAAAACCAGAATGCCCAGTGTTTGATTCTAGTAGACCAAGCACCTTGTCATCCTTACCTTTGACTTCCTTGACTACAGTAAAGACGTATCTCAGAGTCTTGCCGGCCATTGGGTGATTGTAATCGATTCTTGCACGACCTGCTGCTAGATATGATAGATATCCTTGGCGACCGTTGAGGGTAACTGGGGCACCAAGATATAATGAGTTTGGATCTTGAACTGCTCTGCGTAGTTTGTCAATGCTAATTGTTTCGACAAGAGTTCCATCTTTCTCACCATATGCTTCTTCTGGTGCGATTTCAATGTCTACTTCTTTACCGACTTTAGCCTCAAGTAAGGCTGCCTCGAAACCAGGAATTAAGTTACCAGTACCGACTACACAAACCATTGGAGTGTAGTTACGACCCTCTTGGTGCATCTCATGTTCTTTGGCAATCGCCTCGCTTGTTGTTTCAATCAAGTCACCAGTTTCTCCGCTGAATAAGTCGTAATCGACATGAATTATTGCTCCATCTTCCATGGTTTTGCCTCCGTTAGGGATATTCGCCCGACTGACCTCCCCTTGATAATATCTCGGTTAATTGAAAGGTCATTCTTGCTCGGCCAATTTACGAGCAGTGCTACGTTGGGAGTGGTTTTTGACAAACCCGCTGTAACTAACACCCAGCATCCCGAGCATCATTATTGACCAACCTATCCAAACTAAGTGGGATCCAGGCAGGTCATATATTGTGACTCTGACTAAATTTACCGAATCAAGACCTTCACTCGAAGTTTGTTGCATTAAACCTTGAGCTTGCGTCCCATCAAAAATAAACACCATATCGCCCGACCATCGGGTTAATACATCAACTTCTGACCTCGCAGTACCGGTTTTATCAAACCTAAGCATACCAGGCTCAACAACGCCAATTTCTTGCTTTTGCGTTCCATCCATCTCATAAACAGTTATGCTGACGCCAACAAATCCATCACCGACCTCTAAATTGTCTTCAGTTGCCACTAGGTCGGTGAATTCAAAACCGTACCCATCGTGAATAACCAGTTCGTCTTTAACTAGGGTAATTCGATGACTGGCATCGCCTCTGTCTACTAATACAGTGGTGGTAATATGACCAACTAACAACAAAACTAGACCTAGATGAACTAAATGAGCCCCTACTGGAATACGTTGCCAAACTGGAGTTTTGCTAGATTTGGTGATTTGAGAGTAGACCTCAGAAATCACAGGTCCTAGTAATACCAACAATAACGGTAGAGAAATCCATGCGATAAATCCCCTATCAAGATATTCAGATATTGCAGTGCCAGAATCTTGACCTAAACTATCAGAAAAGAAGATCGCCATCAGCAACGAAAACAAGGAGACTACTGATAATACAACCAGCGTTGATTTAGCGCTGTGCCGGCGCCGTGTGTAGACTAACATTGCTGCTGCAAAGCCCAAAATAAATGGTGCACCGTATAGTTCATGGGCATCAAAATTTATTGTATCGACACTCTCGAGTAAAATGGTTAATGTCAAAATAAGGTATAGACTCACCAACATAACAGAACACCAAAGGGCAATTTTGTTTAACTGACGTTTCGAAAATTTTTGGCTTTCTGCAACCTCTTCCTCGACTAAAAACGGAGTTAAGAAGATGATAATCACTATCCCTGCCTGCAAGACATCAATCATTCCTGACCATGCTCCTGCTAGAGAGAGCATTATCCCCATACTAGCCCATATCCATTCATTGATGGCTTTCTGTGAATAGTATAGGGGCGTAAAAAGAACAGTAAATAGCAAAATAAAGAAGGTTTGAGGAATTAATAAAAACACCAATATTGGCATAATTACCAAAGAAGAAGCGTACTTAGAACGGAAATATGTCCAACCTTTTGGTTCAAACTCTAAGTCGTTGTTAGTATATTTATCAAATGCGATAAAGCCAACTAGTAATCCTAGAATTGTTATATCTGGCAGCCAATGATACAAATCTGCGCCAAAAGGAATTGCCAGTGCTGCACCTATTACTGGCACTAACAGCAATTGGCTGGAATTAATAGAATCATTTTTGTGCAGCCCTCTGCGAATAAGCAGCAGCCAACTTCCGGCAATAATTAGAATGAACATGAGATAAGACATTATCTCAACCCCTGCCACTGCGTCGTTTTTCAATAACATCATCCGCGAAAAAGCATCCTCCGGAGGAGTTCCACTTTCAGAGATGACAAAGGTATGAACTGATGATGCCCAGACACCACCGGCCCGAGTCACTAAGGTGGCAAATAACGCTAGCGCACCGGCTACTAAGCCAGCACCTATCCAGCCACTGTCAGAGACCTTACCTGGACGAGTCCTCAAGTGCGATATTGCTACCAAAGCCAGCCATGGTAAGAATGAACCAGTTTCCACAGGATCCCAAGCCCAATAGCCGCCCCAATCTAAGATTAGATATGCCCATAATCCACCTAGGCCTATACCAATGGTTGTAATCAGCAAGCCAGGTCTAGTTAAGGTAATTATGCGGTCAGAAACCCCGCCCGTGTGACCTGTAAAAATTCCAGACAAGGAAACTGATGCTATGTGAATGCAAAAAGAATAGCCGAGGAAAATTATCGGCGGATGGATAATCATTAAGTCTGTTTGCAGCAATTCGTTTAGTCCGGCTCCAAAAAAGAATTGAGGAGTCTGCTTAAACGGATCAAGAACTATCGCAATTAGTAATAAAGTAAGGGAAAATCCAAACACTACTCTTAGTCTAAAATCGCGAGATTGCGCTGACTCCACGGATTTTCCTGCCATTGGTTTACGCCAAATCCAAGCAAGCAAAGTAAGCCAAACTACCCACATTAGTATTGGCCCTTCTCGAGCGGCCCAAGTAGCAGCAAAACGGTATTTGTAAGGCAAAGACTCACCACCAAAGGCGGCAACGTATTGAATGGATGTATCATTGACTAAAAATCTACTAGCCAAGGCAAAAAATGGTAAAACCATCAATAAATGGCTAATTATCCCTAACGGTCGTGATTTTTCGGTTAAATTAGGGCGAATTAACAGAATAAGTGCCGCAACAGCTGCGACCCATAGTGTTACCCCCCACATAATCTAGGCTACCTCCGGTTCTTGAAGGAGTTAACTCTCGTAATAATGTGTGCATAGTGATTGTTCTACCAACCAAAGTGCTTTGCTCGGCTGTAACCGAAAGATAACAGGACGGAAATAACTCGCTTAGTAAGCAACATTGGTTTTCTAACCAAGATTTTCATGCCAATCCCTAACTTTTGTAATGGGGACATATTAGATAATTCATCTGGTAAACACTGCGCCATAATTGACATCTCTTCGTCGGTTAAATCATACAGTGCAGTCTTACCTTTCAAGATCTTATGATAAGGAGGGAATCTCTTTTTCCATGCTGCCTCGTAAGGCAACAAAGCTTGTTGTGATAAATCCCCGTTACTAATTGCTTTGGCCACAACATTTGCCGCTTCTCTACCCGACCACAAAGCAAGATGTGACCCACCCTCAAATAGCGGAGATGTGAAACCTGCTGCATCACCAACCAACACTATCCCATCTTGAACTGTGACTTCTCGCGGGCCTGAGATTGGAATAGTACCACCAAATGGTTTAGCCTTTTTTGTTTGGTCGCGCCATTGTGGATTAACAATTGGTTTTCCGTCAAGATAGGTATCTGTGATGAACTTATCTAGATACTTAATAGCACCTCTTTTATCAGTTGTTACGAGTCCAACATTCGCTCTTTCCCCTTTTTTCGGAATCATCCAAACATAACCATGTGGAGAATATTGTGGCCACAGATAAAAATCTAAATATCCATCGTTTTTAACTTCGGTCACCTCGTATTGAAACCCTGCAATAACTTCTACTTGCGTACCCATGTCAAGTAATTTTGATGACGCACCAGCAACCCCTGATGCATCAATCACTACCTTGCAATAGATTGGGAAATGATCACCCCTGCCGTCAATTTTCCAATTGGTAAATTGATTTTCGCTATTGTAAATTCTCTCCATGCTAGTAACTCGATGCCCGAGGTGTAATGTTGAGCCAACCTTGCTTGCCTCATCCATCAACCACTGCTCGAACAAATGCTTCTCAAGCACATATCCGGGCTCTGTCAATAATTTCTCAGTCCCGTCGGGGAAGATGACGCGGATTCCTTTGACGTCAAGGGCTTTGACGTGATCAGGTATCGCTAAATCTAAATTTTCTACTGCCATTTCCGACAAACACTCTCCGCAGTGTACAGGCACGCCAACTGCTGCATCCGCTTCGACAACTATCGTCTTCAATCCGGCCCTTGCACTGTGTATTGCTGCTGAACCACCACCAGGACCTGCGCCGATGACTAAAACATCGACCATGTCGACCTCTACTGCCATGAACCTCCTAGGCACAAACAGTCCATCAATGAAGCGGTTGAAATGCTAAGGATTACTACGCAGGTTCAAAGGTATAATCCTACTGGGATGGGCGTGGCTTGGAAGACTCTCAAACGCTGGATGGGCCACCTCGAGTCCCGAGGTGAGATGCTCAGAATCTCTCGACCTGTAGATGTAGTTTACGAAGCTGGAGCCATTGCTGACCTACTAGTGAAAAATGACGGGCTTCCTC
>Ga0181418_1000695_pt1 | contig 11321 bp, 7 predicted proteins | sample 41SPOviralmetaG_FD_130143 | JGI IMG/M metagenome (GOLD analysis project Ga0181418, IMG submission 130143) | Marine viral communities from the oligotrophic San Pedro Time Series (SPOT) site, San Pedro Channel, CA, USA - 41 SPOT_SRF_2013-03-13 | ecosystem: Environmental > Aquatic > Marine > Strait...
AAAGCCTTATAGCTCTGGTAGATCGACATTCTGGAATATTTCACACGATGGTGAACCATTTCATGTCGAGTCCTCAATGTGTCTTGGATAAAAATTTAATTGTCGAGGATAAAGAAATGACAATCTACGATTCTGCTTTGAACTACGATCCTTCGAGGAATACTAAATTTTCTACTCATTTGGCCAACCAAACTAAGTGGAAATGTCTTAACGCATTGAACAAGAAGAAGAAAAATAGGGAATATTTTATCGACGATGAGAATACTTACATAGAGCCTAGTTGTGATTCTTTTATAGGAGATATCAACAAAGAAGAGGCTTTAGATGTGTTTGAAAAGTGTTTGGAAAGCGAAGAAGACGAAAGAGTTAAAAAAATAGTTGACATGCGTTATGGATCGGCTAATAATAAACTCACCCCTTGGAGATCTATAGCAGAAAATCTTGACTTAAGCATCCAAGGGTGTATCAATATTCACAACAAATTTATTAACAAAGTAAAAAAAGAAGCAAATTATGTATAATTCTATTACAGCCGCAGCATATCTGGTTAAAGACCCAGAAGTAAGAACCACCAATAATGGTAAAAAAGTAGTCAGCCTAAGAGCTGGTATCTCCACATCTAATGCAAAAACTAAGTGTTTCGTAGATGTTGAATATTGGGACAAGACAGCAGAGATTGCTGAAAAATACTTGTCAAAAGGTAGAGAGTTTATTGTGAATGGAGAACTCTGCATGTCATCTTGGGAAAAGGATGGTAAAAAATTCAGTAAATACTTTGTTCGTGGAAAAGATCTTCAGTTTTTGAGTTCTAAAAAGTCCGAGGGAGAGGGAGAGGGAGACGGAGACGGAGGCTCTAAAGATGTTCAAGGTGACGATGTTCCATTTTAATGAACTTAATATTAGAAGCTCCCTTAAATAGTTTGAGCTTTGGTAATGTTAGTTTTAACATTATCAGAGAGCTTCATAAGCTAGACGTAAATCTGGGCATCTTTCCAACAGGTGACCCAGATTTATCTGCTTTTGATGTAAATGATGATCTTAAAAAATATATTGAAGATGCTGTAAACAACAGATGGAGATTAATTTCAAAATTAACACCCACCTTTAAATTATGGCATTTAAATGGTTCTGAAAACAGAAAGACTAAAGATCAACATTTGTTTTCATTTTATGAATGTAGCGAACCTACAGAATTAGAAATCAAGATAGCTGGTCTTCAAGACACTATTATCTTTTCTTCTAAATATGCTGAAAATCTTTTTAAAGACAAAGGTCTTGCAAATACTAAATTTATCCCTCTTGGTTTTGATGAAGATTTTCATATCACTGGGAGAGAATATCTAAAAGATGTCATACATTTTGGTCTCATGGGTAAATATGAGAACAGAAAACATACTAAAAAAATTATACAAACTTGGTTAAAAAAGTATGGTAACGATCCCAAGTATCAACTTTCCTGTTGTGTAAACAATCCCTTTTTGAATCAAGAACAAATGCAAGGAGTTTGGAATGATGTCACACAAGGGGTAAACTACAACAATCTAAACATCATTCCAAGATTAGCTAAGAATTCTGAAGTAAATGAGTTTTTAAATGCTATAGATATTGACCTCACAGGTTTATCTGGAGGAGAAGGTTGGAACATACCAGCTTTCAATGCTACTTGTTTAGGTAAGTGGAGTGTGGTTTTAAATGAAACATCTCACAAAGATTGGGCTACTGAAGAAAACTCAATCTTGATTGAATCATCTGGAACAACACCGTGTGAAGACGGAGTATTTTTTACTAAACAAAATGATTTCAACAATGGTGTTTTTTATACATGGTCTGAAGATGAAGCTGTCTCCGCTATGGAAAAAGCTGAATCTAAAGTAGGACAGGTTAACACAGAGGGTGTCAAAATGGGGGACAATATGACGTATAAGAAAACTACTGAAGCTATTTTATCCCTTGTTTTTGGGGAAGAATAGAATGGCATAATAAATGTTAAATAAATAACTATGAATACATTAATTAACAACATTCTTAACGATATTAGCAAAACTACTAAAACTCACCCAGTTAAAGACTCGGGAGATGTCTATGCGGCAGAGTTCGAATTAGCTGGATTCTGTAAGAAAGACATAGATATTAAAGTAACAGATAATATCCTAACGGTAGATGCTAAAACTGAAGAAAGACAAAAATCATACCAGTTGTTCTTATATGATTTAGTGGCAGAGGACCACATCTCTGCTTTATTGAAGAATGGTCTTTTAAAAATAACTCTACCTAAAAAGGCAATTGCGAAGGCAAAAAAAATAGATATAAAATAATGTCTTTATATGTTTATAAACATCCTGATACAGATGAACACCGCGAGGTGTTTCAAAGGATGAATGATGAACACATATATATAGACGAATTTGGTGTAGAGTGGGGGAGGGTTTGGACCGTCCCCCACGCATCCATAGATAGCTCTATAGACCCTTTTAATAATCAACAATACATTGACGCTACTCACAACAAAAAAGGCACTATAGGCGATATGATGGACCTGTCTGCTGAATTGAGTGCGAAGAGAGCAGAAAAATCTGGGGGCTTAGATCCAGTAAAGGAAAAGTTCTACGATAATTACAAAAAGGAACGTAAAGGCGCAGAACATCCGAACAGAATTAAAGAAAAAGGTTACGAAAGCAAAAATATTAAAATCGATTACGATTAATAAGTGCTTCCGCTAAACCTTAACCCTTTCTCTTCTGTGACTGTGAAACTAAAACTTGCGTCAAAAGTCATTTTATCGTTTATGGGCATTCCATAATTATAAGAGTCCAGTTTAGCTTCTTGGATTTCATATATCATTTTTTTGTCTCCAGAAGCCAATACTAACTCAAAGTCATATTTTCTGTCATCGCTTAAAACGCCTGTTACAAAACCCTCATCAAATCCCGAGACTAAAGAAGAAACTGAAAAAGTTCCTTGAGCTGGGAATTGAGCTTTTCTGTTATAAGCAAAATCATTACCTAATCCATATGATGAAACTCTAGGCAGTGAGACTTGCATATCTACAGCTTGTATAAAATGTATACCAGATAAGCGTTGTCCTCCTACTTGCAAATTTTGCAAAGTAACGCTGCTTTGAGGATCTGTAGGATTAATTATCGGGGGATTTCTATCGCTGTTTGTTTGCGGATCAATTTGAAATAAAGACCTTCCGACATTATCGTTATTTCCTCCAGTTAAATTAATAGAGGGCATTTCCATAGAAGTTCCTGTCAAGTGCTCGAAAACCATATTAGAACAAATATAACTAGTAGACACAGAAGGCAATGTTCCTATCCCATAAGACAAACTATAAGAAACAGGAAAACAATTACCGAAAGCCATACAATCAAATCCTGTTAAATCGAAAGGATCTTCGTTAAATTTAATAGAATCAAAAGCATCAATATTCCCAGTTTCAGGAGTGTTAACTACATAAAAGTTTGTCGCTCTTTCAGAAACACCTGAAAACATATTTCGATATGTTGAAGTTCCTAATGCAGCACTTTTAAAGTTGCCATGATTTTCATTTCCAAAAGAAAGTTCTGGTATATAAGTGAAATTCAACTGCACATCAGGCTGTTGTGTCATCTCTTTTAGAGATAAATCTTGAGTGCCTAATTGTTTTAATTCTTGTCTAGGAAAACTAACGGAATAACTAAAATTCTGAACCAGTTTATACAAAACAACATCTAAATTCAATTCAGAAAAAGATGGTCCGTTTTGTACAAATACAGCAGCGTTTGGGCTTTTTATTGATACTCCTCTACTCATTTTATGTTCCTGTTGGAATTACACCCAAAGGGTCTTCTACAAAATCCACGGTCAATGTATTAGAATTGACATAGTTCCAAGTGTGCGTCCATTTCGGACAATAGTAAACTTTTGGTCTGTTGTAAACAGAAGGTATTTGGTGTTCAAATCTTCTGTAACCACCTTTGTTTTCTAAAAAGTGAATCATGCTTTTGGTTTGGGAATCAGAAATATTACTAAAAGTATAACTGATATCAAAAGTAGAGATGTTGTCATTTGTTTTTATCCTTTGTTTAAATGAATTTTTATACTCAAGAACATCTGCTTTTATAACTACATTATTTTGTGTCCCGATGTCTGGTTCAAAAAAGAATTTTTGACTCCACATTGAATTTGTTCCTGTAGGACTATTGGCTTCAGTGGAAGTATGATCTCCAGTGCAATAGTAAAAATTATCTAATTTATTTTGATTTATTCCCGAATATATAACGTTATATTCTTTATAAGTCGAACTAGGTGTCCAACCATTAAAATCCAAGTTAGCAAAGCAGCCCATACCTGACCACTTTAATAAAGTAGGAGCATGATCTACGCTTATAGTCGATGCTACTTCATAGTGTTGATTATTAACAAAATTAATAGCATAATTATTACAAAAACCTGTTACTGTTTTATATATATTTGAAGAATCAGGAGTGAAAGGAATATCTTCTACACCCGATTGATTTTCAAAAAATACAGCTAATCTTTGAGCATTAGTTTCATTTACATCATACCTTACATTAAATTGAGCAGTTAAACTATTTACTGAATAAGGAACTAAATTGTAATAAAAATCATCAGTATTATAACTATGATTAGTAGCTTCGAAGTTAACTTGCGATCCATAAACAGGAGTAAGATTTAACAAGCGAATAGTAGAAGGAACGCTAATTCCAGAGATATTGTTGTCTCTATTATAAAATAAACTTTCGCTCATTGGCTTCCTATATAGTTAAGTGTTAAACGAACTGCCCCATCAGAGCTAGATGTCAATTGTTCAGAAACAAGAGATGCATTAGGTATTGTTAGATTTTGTAAAGTGTTACCATTTTTACCCTTAATAGAAAAAGAAACACTTTTATTTTCTCTTGTATTTAAAAAATCAAAACCGCTTTGTAAAAATATATCGTCTACTTCCATTTGAACTGAAGCAGAATATTGAATTGGATTTATATGTTTAACCTCTGTTGGAGTTTCAGAACCAATACTATAATAAGGTTTTTTATTTACAGTTAAAGAATAATCAAAACCAATAACTCTATTACTTGTGCTATTATCACAGGTTGCAGTTATAGATCCTTGGCTTGGTATGTAAATAGGAGTTTCAAAACCAATTATTGTCCCACTAGCGTTTACACCACTTTTCATTTCATCATAAACAGTAAATGATGTGTTAACTTTAGGAATAGCTCCGACAGCACAATTGACGGAATAAGAAGATAAATATCCATCAGTAAACCCATAAGAAGCATTATTATTATAATTAAAACTTCCTTTCATAACTTCAGATGCGCCTGTAAAATCTAAAATAGGGTCTTCATAAATCAGATTTCTAGAAAAAGAAACCGTTTGATTTGTAGCGCCGCCTACTGTTGTTAAACCACGGATTGATCCTAAAGGAGCTAAAACGTTACTGCTATTCGAATACCCTATATCAAGACTTTCTATGCCCGAAAGCTCTCTCGGTGATGGACTTCCATCCACTCCTGATATAAAGAAGTGGCAGTCGTAATTTAAAGTTGTGTCATACATTATGCTTTAGCTTGTCTTAAAGATCCTCCTAGTCTCTTTTCATCATCAATAACTTGTTTGACAACATCTCTTATTCTTCCTGCAAGATTTGTATTTTCTTCATCTGCGTTTCCATTTTCACTAGATGTTCCATCTGAATTTACAGTGATGTTAATTACAGTTTCTCCTTGGTTATCAGAAACAGAAATTAATTCATCGAGCTTGTTTATGACAGCTCCTCCATTTTCAGCACCACCACCAGAATTCATAGAGGATAATGCACCCTTACCTATCTTTTGGGTCGCTGCTGCGTTCATAACAAACTCTCCTCCTGATAACATGGCAGGAACAGTATCTACTCCCGCTGCATAAGGTATAGATCCTCCTGTAGCTCTTCTAAGTTGGGGTAGCATAGTGAATGTGCCATCTGGATTAGATGCTAAATTAAGATTGGGATTAGGGAGAGCATTGTTCAAAGTATAAGGTTGCATTCCAACAGGTCGATCTGTAGCGCTCCTACCATGTGATCCTAAATTTGGTGAACCGCCCCCTATATTAGATAAGTCTGCTGTTTTACCACCACTAAACATTTCATTCAAACCAAAGGATATAGCGAAGGATGCTATAGAACCTAGCAAAGCTTTGTTAGCTTGCTTCTCTTGCTCTCGCATTTGCTTTTCTTTGTTTACCTGTTGAACATATAATCCAAATGCTGACCTTTTGCTTGCTTGCTCTTGTGCAAACTGTGGGCTGTTCCTACGTCCAAACATCGTAAGGGCTGCGCTTTGAGGCTCTAGCGCAACAGATGCGAATCCAGCCCCACCAGAAACAGAATCAAAAGCTCCAGTTGTGAAAGATTGAGTCGCAAAATCTAAAAGATTTTTCTTACCCTTCATTTCTCCTTGACCATAAGTTCCTGGGGTAAACAAACCCCCTCGATTCATCATGGGTATTTGCCCTTCGTTAAGAGCCGACATGAAACCTGCTCCATATTTTTGAACAGCTCCTTTTTTCATGACAAACTCTCCACCAGTCAAAAGAGCTGGAACATCATCTCTAACTCCAGATCCTCCATTAACTTTACCTCCAGAATTTTTGAATTCAAAACCACCAAAACCCAATATGCTACCCAAAAATCCTCCTCCTGATCCCGCTCCTTCTCCGATCATACTATTTACAGCCTTTTGCATTAAGGCTTGAGATAAAGTATCGAAGAAATCCGCAGCAGCACTTCTCAATAAACCACCCAAACTTTCTCCTTTAGCGATAGCGTCTGTCATCGCTTGCCCTATGTTTTGGGCAAATTGAGCTGATGCGTCTATTATCTGACCTGAAAATTCCTCTTCTTCATTAAGAAGTCGTAAACCCTCGACATCCCCATCTTTCATAAGCTTAGATCTTTCTTTATAGTTCCTGTCTGCTAATCCTCCTTTAAACCTAGTAGCTGCATCAGTAGACAACTGCGATTCTAATAAGTTACCTACTCTAGAATCTCTTAAAGCTTTAGCTCGATCTTGTAGTAAGAATCGAGTGTCAGGTAAACCTTTAACAGCATCTGTGTTTGCTCTTGTTGCGTTAGCTGAAGCTAACGCAGCCTTTGCATTTTCAGTTGTGGCTTGCTGGTTTTGTTGTAGATCTATTTTTAATTTTTCAATTACATCCGCTCTTCCTCCTTCTTCTAGGCTAGCAAAAAACTTTTTGTTTATACCTTTGAATTCGTCAAGGTCTTTAGAATCAAAAAATTCTAATAGTTTCTTTACAGTGTTTATATTGTTATCATCGAAAAAACGCCTAGCTTCAGTGCTTCCTTTTCGCCCATCAGCTAATCCCTGTCTTTCGAATAAGGAACCAAATTGAGTAGCCGCTTCATCGCGAGCCGATTCGAACAGCTTGCGCTGTGCTATTTGATTTGTAACGCCAGCTAATTCTATATTATCATTAGCATTTTGTAGAGCTATTTGCTCTTGCGAGAATCCAGTTTGTAAACCTAAACCTCTATTTGTTATTCTATTTTGGATTCGAGCTTGTTTCCTTAATAAAGGATCTAAAACTTCATTAGATTTCTTTGTTTCTATTAAATCTAAGTCAGAAGATTCACCAAATTCTATTTCTTCTTGTCTCAATAGTTCGGCAGTAATTTTTTTCTCGTTTTCTAATCTTTTTAATTGTATGTTTAATTGTTTTTCGCTTAATCCTATATTATTTCTAATTTTAATTAATTGATCATTATTTTCTGAAGTGTTTTCCTCTAATACTTTATTGGTAGCTTTGAGTATACTTTGTCTTTCTCCTTCACTTATTACTCCATCTCTAGAAGATCGTTCTATTAATTTTTCTAAATTTACCACGGAGTCAGTCCTAGTTGTAAGCTCACCAGTAAGATCAACTAATTTCGTCACATTACTTAAAGTATTTTGTCTTGATTCATTTTGAGCTTCCAATACTTTAATTTTAGCTTGTTCTCTTGCTATCTCTGAATCACTTAAACCTTCGGAAGCTTTTTTGAAAGCCAAATCGTTTTTAGCTTTATCTAAAGCCGATTCGTTAAGTTTAGCAAGCTCAACGGCCATTCTAATTCTTTCTTTCGCAGCACTAGAAGCTATCCTATCAGCAAATCGTTGCGCTTTTAACTTCTCATCGGCTGCTTGTTTTGCTTTTAATTCTGCTTCTATAGCTTCTTTTTTTTCTTTATTTTGTTTTTCGAAAACACCTAATAATCTATCATTGATAGCAGCAACTTCTTTCTGGTTAGCGATTAATGCTCCTTCCTCAAGACCAGAACCGCCTTCTTTACCTGTAAAATCTTCATCAGCTTTTCCTTCGGTAAGACTTCTACCAGCTTCTTCTCTCACAATTGAGGCGACTCTTGCAATAGCATCTTCTATACTTATTCCGTCGTTTTGAATCATAGCAGCGACAGCTTGTGCTGCGTTTTTTGCTATTGTTGCTTGTTCAGTTTGAGTTACTTGAACTGTACCAGCAGCTTGGTTTTCTATTTCTGCTTGAGTAAATAAATCTCCGTGACCAAACTCTTTAGCTCCAAAACTGAACATTCCTGCTGCTGCGACCCCAACTGAACCAAGAGTGCCAGTATCTCCTCCGAATGCTTCACGCAGCGCCTCATTTATTTCGACTTTTTGAACCTCTGTCAAAGTATTTAAAGAAATAGCTGCATTATTCGCAGCGTCTGCCATTTTTGCCAGTGCTAAATTATTAGCTTTTGTAATTCCAGAGGAATCTTCGCCCATTTTCTTAAAAGCATCTAACATCGATACAGTAGCTCCAAGCGCAGCTCCAACTATACCTGCCACACCAAGCGCTTTTCCGAATCCACTTACTTTTCCTTGAGCGTTTGTCATAGAATCTCCAAAGCTTTTTAAAGCACTACCTGCAAAAGCTGCTGTTGTGACTCCAGATAAACCTTTAGTTAATCTATTCGCGAAAAGGCTAAACCCTTCTGTTGCTCCTGAAGTCGCTCCTGTCAAAGCAGACATAGCTATTTGGGCGGCGAAGATTCCACCTAACATATCCCTTTGACCTTTTACATTTTGATTACTTTGATTAGTAGAATCTTTAAGAGATTTTGTATAATCCTTTTGAGCTTGAATTGTTGATTTATCAAAAGCACCGAAACTACCTTGTCTTCTAATTTTAGATGTCGGATTTTTACCAAAACCTAATTCTGTAGATCTTCTAGCGAAGTTTGGTATAGCTCCAGTAGGCTCATCGCGAGTATTAGTTACAGCAAGACCCATTGGGTTTCCAGAATTTCTTAATGTTGGATCTTGATTTATTCTTATTTGATTGATTGGAAGACCTGCGGCTTTTTCTCTTCCTATAGCGTCTTCGAGAGGTGAAGCAAAATTTGGAATGTAACCAGAAGCTGCTTTTAATCTCCCCATATTTAGCTTACCCAAAATTTCTTTTTGTCCTTTGCCTCCGCTAGCGTTCTGCAACTCTTTTATCCCTTTTCCACTAATTGATTTACCAGTAGCAGAAGCACCAAAATAACTAAATATTTTCTTAGCCATGCTATTTCTAGTGCCAGAGTTATCTCCTATTTTCGCATCTAAAAATTTAATATTAGTTTTCTTTAAAGCTGGAGATATATCTCCGATACTATTAATCGCAGATGCACCTACATAATCAAACGTAGCTGTTTCACCAAAATCAAAATCTTTACTTTTTATTATACCACTTAATGCTGTATCAAAAATAGCCCCAGATAAACTACCTATCGATCCTTGGTTTGAAAGTGTCTGTTTTTTTTCTGCTTTCGGTCTACCTCCAGTCATCGACAAGGCTTCTCTATTCGCTAAACCTATAGCAAATTTTCCGACTACTCTTTTTAGATCTTTTTCTTCTCGGGCTTTTTCTCCTGCTGCATCAATACCAAAAATTGGAAAATTATAAGTGACAGCATTTTTTCCTTTTCCAAAAGTTCCCTGACCCCTTGTCTGCCCAGGCCGTCTTTGCGGCACAATCATACCAGCAGCATCAGTTTTTACTACTTTAGCAAAGTTAGGTATGTATCCTCCAGCAGCCCCTATCTTTCTCGCTCCAGCAGGAAGACCCATTGAAGCAACCATATCTTGGTTAAATATAGCAGATCCTCCAGTTCCAGCAAAATTAGGAACCATATACTCGCTGTTGTTTGCCACCATCGTTCCCTTTTGACCGCCGCCAAAATTAAAGTTTGGTATAGTAACAGGTTTAGCGGATTTAGGCGCTCCACCTACACCGCGATTTATATCAGATTGTTCTGATCCATAACCGACAATTGCATTAAAGTTAGGTATGTAACCTCCAGCTCCTCGACCTCCTCTAGTCCCACGCATAACTCCAGGAGCTACTCTAGTCGCTATACCTTGCATTTTTTGCATGATACCGAGTTGCTCATTAAGAGCAGTCGTAAAAAATTTTGTCTGTTGTGCTTTTTTTTGTTCAGCACTTACTTGTGAGTTCTCTATTTTTAGTATTGCATCTTGTACGCCTTTATTGCTTAAAAGAGTGGATGCTATTTGTCCTTGTAGAGTAGCTTGCTGTTTTGCTGCTGTATTAAGACCAAAGAAAGTTTTTAAAGAACCAATACCGAACTTCGCTAAATCCGCAGTAAGCTTTAGAATGATAGCTCCAAAGATAGCTAACCCAGGTCCAGCAATGACACCTCCTATACCTTTTACTATTCCTTTGGCGAAATCAGATCCTGTCTCTTCTCCGTCCCCAAGCAGTTCATTCACTTTACCAAAAATATTACTAAAAAAGTCTAGAATACTTTTTAAATTATCTGTGACACCAATTTCTCCTAAAGTGTTAGCTAACTCTTTTAAATTAATAGTAGTCTCATTAAGGACGGCAGATAAAGTTTGATTTAAAGCTATATTACGACTGTAAGCTTCATTGGTGGCTTTACCAGCAATTTCAGTTACCTTAATAGCTGTAGAAGTTTCTCTATTATAATCTTCAAGAATAGCTAAGAAAGGAGCGATCTGGAATTTACCTACTAGATTCTCTGCAATCTGCAACCTTTTAGCGTCAGGTAAAGTCTCTAAAGTCTTTCCTAAATTTTGAATTAATTTGGTCGCACTTAAAACTTGTCCTGATGCATCAGTAACTTCAACGCCAAGATTTTGCATCGTCTCAAGCTTGTCGAGACTTTGAATACGAGTAAAAATTGTTTTAAAGGAGTTACCTATAACAGCTCCTCCTCGGGCGGTTCTTTCTTGGACGGCTGTAATAACACCGACCAACTCATCAAAAGATACACCAGCCTG
>Ga0181418_1000698_pt1 | contig 11265 bp, 7 predicted proteins | sample 41SPOviralmetaG_FD_130143 | JGI IMG/M metagenome (GOLD analysis project Ga0181418, IMG submission 130143) | Marine viral communities from the oligotrophic San Pedro Time Series (SPOT) site, San Pedro Channel, CA, USA - 41 SPOT_SRF_2013-03-13 | ecosystem: Environmental > Aquatic > Marine > Strait...
CCATGGTAGTAACATTCATAACTTACCGTTCCATAGTTTCCTTGGACAGTTATGGTTACGTCTCCGTAGTAATAACTATACGTATTTCCATCAGAACCTACCTTACTTCCCGCATGTGTACCATCAACATAAATTAGACTTTCCTTACCACTATTTAATACTGTTATTGGGTGACTAATAGATACATTCTTCAATAGATAAGTCCCCGTATTTGTGTGGTACGTGTCGTAGTTCCCATTAAAAATATAATAATTACCCGCTCCAAATTGAATTTCACTATAGTTTACGGTATTATCGTTATCACCATCTAAACACGTTAAAGAAACTGTTGGTGTTGGTGTTGGAGTAGATGGTGCCGGTGTTGGTGTAGGTTCTACCGTTGATGTCGGTGTTGGTCCTTGAGTAGATGTTGGTTGAGGTGTTTGGGTTGGTGTAAGAGACGTATCTCCAATAAAGGCGGTTCTACCTATACTACCCGTATAATTTCCTTGATTGTCAACTGTATCTAATGTCAATATAATTGTTTCGTCACCCCCGTCTGTTATATTATCTTGGAATGTTGTTACCGTGTACGTCGACGAATTGTTGGTAATTTCAAATTCTTTTGGGTTAACATCAGAATAATCGTCACCTATTGTCGCAGTACCACTTAATGTAAATGGAACTATGACACCATCCTTTAGTCCAGTGGTTGTTAATGTAAATGTTAAATTACTCCCCTCAGCACCGTAATTAGTACTACTCAAAGAGTAAGTCGGTGGATCAGGTTCTGGTGTTTGGTTTGGTGTCGCAGTTGGTGCAACTGTTGCCGTTGGGTTAGGTGAAGGAGTACTTGTTGGTTCTACAGTTGGTGTTGGTGTAGGTTGTAAAGGTTCAGGAGTTGCTGTTGGTTCTACTGTCGGTGTTGGTGTAGGGTCATTACATGTAAACCCTGAAACCGTTATGTAACCACTATTATCCACATCTATCCATTTCCAATTTGCAACATCGGTCATGTCTGGATAATATTTTAAAAATTTTCTACCAAAAGGTTCTAAAGGAAACCCACCAGCATAAAATCTATCACCTGTTTGTGGGTTGTTAGGATCACCATCAGTTTGTCTTGTGGTCCCGTTAGCATTTGTCGCTCCATAAGTACATAAATGATCTCGAACTTCACTGTACGTTGCACCACCAGACCATGGATTCACACCACCATCATTATTGATATAGAGGGTTAAACTTATATCTTGTATGTTCGTAGTACTCGTTGGTGTCGGATTAGGTACGGGAGTACTTGTTGGACCAACAGGAGTTGCTGTTGGTGTGGCCTCAGGTTGTTCCGTTGGTGTTGGTGTAGGTTGAGGTCCTTCATTAGGTGTTGGACTAGGCACAGGGGTACTTGTTGGTTCTACCGTTGGTGTTGGTGTTGGTTCTATAACTTCTGTTGCCGTTGGAGTTGGGGTACTTTGAGAACAAATTGTGTGATTTGTTATGTACGTTATAACCCCATTACCGTCTGTCTCGTAATATGTTATTGTATTCCCATGAGTAAAGTTATCGTTAAACGCGTTACCATCATGAATTATTGATTTAAAAACATAATCTTCTGGATCACCGTTAGATTTATACATTTGTGACCCCACCTGCATAGTTGAGCCTGAGATCTTGTATGAGTTATTACCAGAGGCATAATACTGATTTGGGTTATTTAATATCAACTGAGTAAAATAACAAGTTACATCTCCAAGATTTGTTGATGCATTGTTATCAGTATTGAAATAATACGTCGCGTTGTTACCATTATCCCATATACCGCCAGATTCAACCTGTAAATTACTTATTCTTGAAATACTTTCTAATACGGGAGGTTCAGGTGTTGATGTGGGTGTCGGTGTTGGTTCTACCGTTGGTGTTGGTGTTGGTTCTACCGTAGGTGTTGGTGTCGGTACAGGAGTTGCGGTTGGTTCTACTGTTGCTGTAGGTGATGGTCCTTGAGTGGATGTTGGTGTCGGTGTAGGTTGTAAAGGTTCAGGCGTTGGTGTAGGTTCTACCGTTGCTGTTGGTGTTGGTTCTACTGTTGCTGTTGGTTCTACTGTTGATGTTGGAGTTGGTTGTAAAGGTTCAGGTGTTGGTGTTGGTTCTACTGTTGCTGTTGGAACAGGGGTTGATGTTGGTGGTACGGGTGTCGCTGTCGGTGATGGTGTGGAACCAGGATTTTCTAATGCCGAAATCCTTTGATCGAAAGATTCGGATATTAATAAAAAAGATGAGGTAAATGAATTAAAATCTGATCTAATAGATCCACTCTCTACCTCTATTGAGTCTAACCTACCTTCAATATTGATTATATCATTGACTGTGTTCGATAAACTTCCTGTAAAGGTTTCTATACTTGTTAACCTTTCACCATGTAACCACCTCTGTACTTCATGGTCTTGAAGAATATTATTGGCAGAAGAAGTATAAGAATTAAAGTAATTTCTGAGTTGTGTTACTTCTAAATCTGTGGCGAAAGTATCATCCAAACTACCCGTAAAGGTTTCTATTGAATTTAATCTACCATCGGCAGACGATGTAAATTGATTTAGGGAGTCTATTGATGTACTATTATTATCTACCGAAGAACTTAACTCTCCATGAGATGAACTGTCAGTGAAACTTGAGGTTAATACCCCTTCAATCTGACCTTTAATAGTGTCTAAAGTGATTCCGTAGGTTTTTCCACCCTCCGAAATCGGTATTATACCATCACCTGATGGTTGTAAACTTGAACTTAAATCTGATATTCTTCTAAATGCCATTATTATAAATATTTTATATTATTAATATGTCTTCACCTTCTGTATAAATTATGTCTCTCTCACCGTCCCCATCCGAGTCGTCTTCGTAATGTACTGTCCTTTCACTAAAAGGTAATATTTCTTTCTCCTCACACCTATCTTGACATTCAATAATATCAAATAGAGGTTTAGTTGATGTTATGTAATGATGTTTTACTTGTAATGCATTAAGGGGTTCCTCTATATATTTAATTCGTTTTAAATTAAAACCTGTAACACCCGTATGTACACCTCCAGATCCTGTTGTTCCACCACCCCATGATTGAATGAACGGTTGAAAACCTCTATTAGATGGTATAATTTCCTCCCAATTATCTATTTTATATATTGGCCAACCATTGAGGTATATTTTTAATGTACCTAATCTTGCATATCTTTCGTCGTTCCAATCTTTATTTAGTTCTTCTATATATTGGTTTTGTTCGGTTGCACCTGAGAGTACGATATCCATTGCGTTTGTAATCGTATCTCCTGTTATTAAATCATTCCAACCACCCGTATTAGGAATATCACACTCTGTGAGTCTTAAGTGTCTATCAAAAACAATTGTTATGTTAAAATCTTTTGATGTTCCATTTTCACAAAGTATTGGGGTTACACCAGAATCTATATAAAAAGTTTCTTTATATGAATCATTAACACAACTACCCGAATATCTGTAAGCATTCCATTGTATTCTTCCATCAGAGGTAAAACCAAAAGAGAGATTGTTATCCGCGTATAGTGATGGATTATTTTCATCCCTCACACCAAAAAAGTAAAAAACACTACCAACAGACCACGGTAACTCTTCTCTGTTAAAAACAAAGTCGAGTGTCCACCCCTTTTCAGGTCGTCTTTTAATTATATAATCACACGAATCGGTTCCACCATGTTTGTTAATTTCGTAGGCCCAAGGTCTTACATCCAAGGTACTGTCTATTGGGCAACAATCACCTGCGAGTTTACTACTGCATTCAATTAAGTTAGTTGAAAAACCTGTGATCTCTAATGACATTTTTACTTTTCTATATAAATAGTAAAAACATTAGTTATATTCAGATAAAGAATTAAAATTATGTTGTGGGTGGACTATTCTTATACGGGTGGTTAGACGGTAAAAGACTTGTTAGTCCCCACTTATGTGCTAAGTACCCCTCTGCCTTCCACACTTCACTGTAGTTATTAGTGTCTCCACCTACGTAGGATGCAAAATGGAAGTACTCTGCCATTCTTCCGTCTAATTTTACTCCCGACCTATTTCTCATCATACGTAGATCAGTACAATTGGTATTCATTGAATTATTATAAACGTCTACATGAGTTTTGATACTTCCATTTAGTCTACCATAAAACTCATTATCGGTTTTGTTTGCAATTACCGCAACTATTGCCCATGTAGATTGGTTAATACCTTGTGTGAAAGTATTTCTGGCCTTACCACTAACAATACTGTTACTACCATCATAATCAATTTCACCGTACCAATTATTACTACTATTACTACTACTTATCGCGTAAGTTCTATTACCGTCCGCACTCCAAAAAGAATCTTTTGTTGACGTTGTGGTATGAAATTGGTATACACCTATTGCCCAATGATTACCACCACTTGAGTATGGACCACTGTTTGTACTGATCAAACTTTCACTTCCGTTAAAATCCCACACATTTTTATTATTTAATCCATTAGAAACCCTTGTCGGGGTTCCATCCACATTCATGTTAAAATTACCCGCCTTATCAGTTACTGAAGTAAGGTTTGATCCGGACAGCGTGTAACTTGATGTGTCTGACGCATCAAACCAAGCGTCAGGTGTTGGAATCCATAAATTTACTGTTGGAGTTGGTGTTGGGCTAGGTACAGGTGTACTAGTCGGAATGGGGGTACTTGTAGGTGTAGGTTCTACTGTTGCTGTTGGTACTGGTGTGTCTGTCGGTGTAGGTGTTGGGGTTTCCGTACTCGTAGGAGTAGGAGTATCTGTTGGTGTAGGTTCTACTGTTGCTGTTGGTGTTGGTGTTTCAGTACTAGTTGGAATAGGAGTATCCGTAGGTGTAGGGGTAGGTGTATTGGTTGCAGTTGGAATAGGTGTATCTGTAGGTGTAGGGGTAGGAGTCTCAGTGCTTGTAGGTACTGGTGTATCCGTAGGTGTAGGGGTAGGAGTCTCAGTGCTTGTAGGTACTGGTGTATCCGTAGGTGTTGGAGTTGGAGTTTCAGTACTAGTTGGTACTGGTGTGTCCGTAGGTGTTGGTGTAGGAGTTTCAGTACTAGTTGGTACTGGTGTGTCCGTAGGTGTGGGTTCTACAGTTGCCGTTGGTGTAGGTGTTTCGGTACTCGTAGGTACTGGTGTTTCTGTACTTGTAGGTACTGGAGTATCTGTTGGTGTAGGTGTTGGAGTACTACTTTCCGTAGGGGTAGGAGTCTCAGTACTTGTAGGTACTGGTGTGTCCGTAGGTGTAGGGGTAGGGGTCTCAGTACTTGTAGGTACTGGTGTGTCTGTTGGTGTTGGTGGTACAAGTGATAGAGTGTTTGAATATATTGAAAATTGTAAATTGTAACTTGGGTTCGTGTTCAATATCTGTGAAGCTGACTTCTTGTGGTATTCGTTTTGCCAACTGTAATTACATAAGGACGACATTCGAGAACCATATATAACGGTTCCGTTAGAGTCTCTAAAATGGATTAATGTATAAATGAAACTCAAATGATCTCCCGATAAAATGATACTGAGAGTATTTGAAGGACCACTTCCCTGTGAACAGTCACCAATTGGGTTAAAGGTTCCTACCTCAATCCAATTCAATGTAGCGTCGTATTGATTTTGATTGTTAACGTATGATTGTGTAACCTCAGCATACCATAAAGTTAACCCTGAAAGTGATGGTGTGAATTTTTGAACAGTACTCACATTTAAAGTTGTGGTATACCCCGTAGGTGTTGGTGTTGGAGTTGGTGTTTCAGTACTCGTAGGTGTAGGTGTATTGGTTGCAGTTGGAATAGGTGTATCTGTAGGTGTTGGAGTTTCCGTACTAGTTGGAATAGGTGTATCTGTAGGTGTTGGTGTCTCCGTACTCGTAGGTGTTGGTTCTACTGTACTCGTAGGTGTTGGTTCTACTGTACTTGTAGGTACTGGTGTCTCCGTAGATGTTGGTGTGGGGGTTTCTGTACTTGTAGGTAATGGAGTGTCTGTTGGTGTAGGTGTTGGCGTACTACTTTCCGTCGGTGTAGGAGTTTCCGTACTTGTAGGTGTTGGAGTTGGGGTACTTGTTGGTTCTATTGTGGCCGTTGGTGTCGGTGTTGCACTATCGGGATACTCACATATAAAAAAGTAATGTGTTTCATCAGTTATTCCCGTGTATGTAAAAAGATCATTGTTTAAAATAAAATTTTCATAGTCATGTATAATATTTCCTTCACTATCCAAAATATTAAAATGATCAGTAAAATCATCATAATTAAATGTAACAGTTAAACCTGAATAAATGTAGTTTGGGTCATTTACTGTATTATCGAACTCACAAAGTTTGATATTTTCTATAGTAGAATCGTCATCACTTAAATCTTTTTTTATAGGTGTGTCAAAGGTGATAGAATTACCAAAATCCAACAATTTAGGGTCATAATCGTTGTTAAACCCCGCAATTTCATAATCGTAAGTCTCCGAATTATCGAGGACAACATCGACACTAATACCTAAATTCCTTAAAATATCTTGACTATTCATACTCTTATAAATATCTTTCATAACATTTGATATTTATAATAAAACAACTTTCTATGAATAATTTTATAAAACAGGTAATAGAAGAGAAATTTACCTCTAAAAAACAACAAGGTTTTTTCTATGCAAAGGCCAATGATGAGAGTCTAACTAAAAAAGAAAGAGCTAAGTGGAAGAAAATGGCGGACGAAATGTCTAAGGACACTGACTTTGAAAAAATTCCTGAAGTTGCTGAAAAAGAGGGTGATGTTGATGAGATAGTAGATGCAAAAGGAAATATCAAAAGAGGTGGTAAAGCATCCGACTTTCACGCTAAAGGAATAACATCAAAGAAAACAACAGATAAAACGGCTAAGGCGGTTGGTGGTTCACAGGGAACACATGGTGTTCACGGAACACATACCTCACTTAGATATTGGGCTGAAAGTGATTTAACTAAATCGTTAGGTTATGATGATACGTTAGGTGACGACGAAAACTTTAAAAAGGCATATAAACATTTTACGGGTGAATTAGGATTAACTCATGATGATGCAATGAAAAGATTAGAATCAATGGGATATGACGAAAAATTACCCGAGGATAAAGTCAGACTTGTGGAGAACCCAAAAAAATTCATGAAAGATTACGTTGAGACAGTTCTTTCTAAGAAAAGTGATCACAAAGAGATTGTTAATGATAGTGAAAAAGAAATTAACCCAATCTTAAAAAGACAATTAGATTCCTTAAAAAGATCATTAAAGAAAAATAATTTAAACGTATCAGATATAACTAAATTACTAGACGATAATGAATAGAGATCTTAAAGATAGGGTTTTTAAAGTACCTGAAGATATTTGTGATTATATACTTAAGTTTTTTAACTCATTAAGTGATAAGACGATAGACGGTACACAACGGGCTAAGAATTTACTTAGAACTAAGAATATTACTTATGGTCAAGCAAAAAGAATTATTCATGATTTAGAGAACATGGATAAAGAGAGTGACCACAACCAATTTCATCTGGCGGGGGGAGATAAAATGTTAGAATGGTGTAAAAAGTTTTTAAACGGAGAAAGAAACCTTATTAAAAACAATAAAGAATCTAAAAAAAGGGCAGACAATATTGCACAATTGGATGACATAAGAAAAAACCCTTACCTATCGAAACACGATAAGAAAACAAATTACTCAATCCCAAGAAATATGATGAAATCTAACTCAGATAAAACTTCAGTTAGTCCCATTTCATCGTTAGGTATTTTTGAGGATGTTGAGAGAATTAAAAAATTATTATAATGGCAAGTCAAATAGAAAAAATATCAAAACAATTTTTAGACGAATCAATGTCAAGAAATGATTACCAAAAAACAAAGAGTTATGATTCTAACCATTCCAACGCAATTTCTGATGGGGACGATAAAGGTAAAGGAGAAAATAATGGTAAAGTCGGTTCAAGTACAGATATTAACACAAGAATTGATTCCTTAGGTAGAAATAAATATGGTCCTAACTTTGGTTATGGTATTGAAAACACAAACGCATTATCTGATGGAGATGAGTTTGGTAGAGGTGAGAGAAATGGTGAAGTAGGTACAATAACCGACCAAAATCAAAGACAAGAACACATAAAAAGAAACTCATACAACTCTGATAACGGTTACGGTATTAATCACCCCAACGCAATTTCTGATGGGGATGAGTTGGGTAAAGGAGAGAATGACGGAAAAGTTGGTGGATTAACAGATAATCAAACAAGAGTGGATAATGTATCTAGAAACTCATACAACTCAAGTAATGGTTATGGTGTAAACCACCCTAACGCAATATCTGATGGAGATGAATTAGGTAAAGGTGAGAATAACCAAATGGTTGGATCTATAACTGACATCAATACAAGAGCGGCAATAATTGCACAAAACAAATACAGTAATGACTTAAATGGGTATGGTGTGAATCATCCTAATGCATTGTCGGACGGAGATGACTTAGGTAAAGGTGAAAATAATAATCAGGTTGGTTCACAAACCGATATAAATAATCGTTTAGATAATCAAGCAAGAAACATATATGATGAAAACAATTCATATAGTTTAGTACACCCTAATGCAATTTCTGATGGCGATGAAAAAGGTAGAGCAGAAAACAATAATAGTGTAGGTACATCAAAAGATATAAACGAAAGAAACCAAAGTATTGCAAGGAACCAATATAGTGGTAATAGTGGTTATCCCGATTTTTAATGAAATTATTTAAAGATATATATAAGTTTTTAATAGGTGAACAATCTGAACCAAAATTAGCGTCAAAACCTAAAGCGTTGGCTAATGCAATTAAAAAAAGAAACCCAATAAGTTTTTTTTATAATGGACCAAGAGATCAAGTTCAGGCCGGACGTAGAGTAAAAGTGGAGGTAGTCGCATTAGGACTATCTAAAAAAGGAAACATGATCATTAGAGGTTGGGTGCAACCCCCGTCAAGATCAAAGACGGGATTTAGTAAAAATAATTGGAGGACATTTATGGTTTCTAGGTTAAGTCAAGTAGAGATATTTGATCAAGAAACTTTTGACACAAAAAGACCGGGATATAAGGAAGGTGATGATAAATCAATGTCAACAACATACGTGACATCCGATTGGTCAGAAATACCTCAAGTAACTAAGGATACTGAACCATCCGCAGAACCCCAACAAACTGAACCACAACCACAACCTCAACAAACTGAACCACAACCTCAACAAGTAGAACCATCCGTAGAACCTCAACAAGTAGAACCAACTTCTATAGAACCACAAAGTGATGAATTACCAAGTCCCGAACCTGAAAATAAACCAAGTATAGAACCACCCGTAATTGATGATTCAGATGAGGAGGAAGAGGATGAAACAAATGATTACGATGGTTTGAATGAGAACATAAAGAGAATTAAAAGATTACTTTATAAATAAAAAATAAAAGTCTATATTTTAATAAATTATAACACAATGTCAAATACTCAATTAAATACAAAACCTATAAGTGCGGAGGATCTTATGACTAAATTAGTTAACGCTAAAAAAGTTATGACTAAGGTTGATGGTGGGGACTACACTAAAGGTAATATAGATGAATCTGTTTTACAACAAAATGCCAGTGATGCGGTATCCCAAATAGAAAAGAAACCAAACACAAGAAACGTTGCCACTAATGTGGTAAATGAGGACAAGATTAATAATTCTAAATTACCCGATTCAATAAAACAAGCTATGATTAACAACCCAATACCTACTATGGATCAAATTTCGTTAGGTGACGGTTTAGATATGGGTTTATTAGAAGGTGCAAAAAAATTAATGGAAAAAGAGGGAATGTCGTCACCTAAAAAATCAACACCTAATACTAAACAAGTAATTTCGGAAAGTCCTAATAACTCGGATCTTCAATCACTTATAAAAGAAACCATCAAAGACACTTTAGAAGAAATTGTCGACCGAAAATTAGAATTAATTTTAACGGCATCTAAAACCGCGTCAATTAACGAAACCTTAGTACTTAAAGTAGGGGACTCAATATTCAAAGGTAAAATTACTGGAGTAAATAAGTCTAAGTAAGGATTGATTTCATCATATTTTTTTCTTATATTTTGATATATAACAATAATATATGTCAAAAGTTAGAGTACTCGCAATTCCGTCAGATAGTCACGGTGTTGGGAAATATAGAATCATAGATCCATTTACTTATATTGGTGATAACCATTCCGATGAAGTACATGTTGATCTTGTATTCGACGTACCTAATGAAAATAAGTTCTTCGAAAATTACGATATTGTATATTTTCACTCATTCATACACAGAGGTAATACCCAATTAAATTTAGATCGTATCGATTGGTTAAGGAAAGAAGGTATTAAAGTTGTTATGGATATTGACGATTTTTGGAGGGTGGATCATAGACATCCAAACTACGAAACATTTAAAAGAAATGGTTATAGTAAGGCCCGTGCAGATTTACTTAAGAAATCGGATTACGTTACAACCACAACACCTATTTACCAAAAAACAATTAAAAGTCTTTTAGGGATAAAGAATGTTTCGGTTTTTCCAAATGCAGTAAACGAAAAGGAATCTCAATTTCAACCAAAACCATTGAAATCTGACTTAGTTAGATTTGGTTGGTTAGGTGGGTCTTCCCACTTATATGATCTTGAATTAATTAAAAGTGGTATCTCCACGATTACTCAACAATACAAAGATAAAAGTCAATTTGTGTTGTGTGGGTTTGATTTACGAGGTAATATGAAAACCATAAACCGTCAAACAGGGGAGATGTCAGAAAGACCAATTAAACCTACGGAAACTGTATGGTATAAGTATGAAAAAATATTCACTAATGATTATAAATCTGTTTCCGAAAATTATAAGAACCATTTACAGACATTTACACAAACGCAATTCCCTGAAGAATTAAATCAACCTTATGTTCGTAGATGGACAATGGATATAAATAAGTACGCATCTAATTACAACTATTTTGATGTGTCTTTAGCCCCATTAGTTAAATCCGAATTTAATTCTAATAAATCACAACTAAAGGTGATTGAAGCGGGATTTCATAAGAAGGCCATTATTGCAACAGAAGAAGACCCTTATCTTATTGATTTAGTTTCTTCGGTTGAACGAGGTGGTGGAATTAATCCTAAAGGTAATTCCTTATTAGTATCGACAAATAAAAACCACAAACAGTGGGGTAAACATATGAAGAAACTAATAGACAAC
>Ga0181418_1000707_pt1 | contig 11181 bp, 10 predicted proteins | sample 41SPOviralmetaG_FD_130143 | JGI IMG/M metagenome (GOLD analysis project Ga0181418, IMG submission 130143) | Marine viral communities from the oligotrophic San Pedro Time Series (SPOT) site, San Pedro Channel, CA, USA - 41 SPOT_SRF_2013-03-13 | ecosystem: Environmental > Aquatic > Marine > Strait...
AATAGAGAAGGAAGGTGATTGCCTCGGCCAATTAAGAATCCTTGACCGCCCATTGGAGACAAAAGGAGGATTTTGTTACCTTTATGTTGTTGTAATATGTCAATTAGTTGCTCTTCATTTAGGTCTGCATAGACCTTGTCTTTGTGTTGTATGTCTATCCCTAACAGTGTTAAATCTTGATTAAGTATCTCTCCAATCATTCTAAGGGTTCCACCACTACCCCAAACTACCATTAAATCTGCATCCGATTCGATTAAATCACCGATGTGGGCAGCTAAACCTTCGATTATTTCTTCTTCAGAGGCTCGCTCAACTTGCTGCTTAGAACCTTGCATGAATCTAGGGCTTGCAGGAGTTAGTGCTTCACCATACATTCGAACTTTCCACTCTCCGGTGATATAGAGTTCTTCATCTAAATCCATGACTTCGGTTATTGATGCCATTAAGTCTCCAATAACAAAAGAAAACAAAACCTCTGCTGCCGCATTTGGCGTAGTAGCAAAGCAACCAGAATACATTTTAACGCCACCTGGAACACCAATTAATGGTATTTTATTATCGCCAAGCGCGTTAACTATATCGCGAGTTGTGCCATCTCCTCCAGCATACAATATTACATCGACTTCATTATCGATTAGTTGGTGAACCAAATCATTAGTGTTTAGGGCTGTTGTAGGGTTTGGGGTTTTACCAATTTCATGATAACCGAGGTTTGATAACCAGTCTCCACCCATTCTGCCCGACCAAGTATATATTGCTGGTTCGATATTAGATCTGTTTAATGAGGATTTGAGCAGCTCATCAAATTTAACGATACATTGAGTCATTCTAGGTCCAGCTCTGTCTTGAGCTCCTGCTTCCCGTGCTTCAGCAGCCCTTCCGTCGCTGCCCTTGAACCCTAACCTACCACCTAGGCCGGCATCTGGATTAACGACCACACCGACTCGCATGATACCGGGCTATCTTAGTACTTCATGAAGGTCTGTGTCATTGCTGTAGACAAAGGAGCAAAGATTTCATTTGCTATACCTGTATGTGTCAATATGGCGAAACCGCGTGATGTACCCGATTTAGATTCAGCGCTGGAAAAAAGCTTCGCTGAAATGAAGATTGGTGAGGAAAATTTCGCTCATGAAGAAGTAACTGAAGATGCTCCAAAAGAGGCGGTTTCAAAGATTGCTTATGGGCAAAAATATACCTCGGAAAACCAGTCTGGTAAAATTATTGTCAAACCAATAAGGGCTACTAAGAAAGTCATCGAAGATGGTGTGGAAATAGAAGACTTGGTTGTTGATGGGGTTTTGAAAGAAGTGGATATTTCTAAGCCTGAAACTATCGTTGTTGAAACTCCGACCACTAAGATTGGAGATGACTTTGCCGTAGAATGGTAATTTCTTATTGATAATGATAATCATTATGTTTATCAGTCTCTTTTTGTTGGCAAGATTATGGAAGGATACGGTAAAACCGGTAAAGACACAAAATGTCCCGTTATGCACGGTTCAATGACCAATACAGAATATGGAATGGCAAACCGAGACTGGTGGCCAAAGCAGATCGATTTATCCATTTTGCATCAACATGACAAAAAATCTAACCCAATGGGTGAAGATTTTAGTTATCGAACAGAGTTTGAAAAATTGGATTATGCGGCTTTGAAAAAAGACCTTCACGCCTTGATGACAGATAGTCAAGATTGGTGGCCTGCTGATTATGGTCACTATGGTGGATTTTTTATTCGCATGACTTGGCATGCTGCTGGAACCTACCGAACCGGTGATGGTCGTGGCGGCGGCGGCACTGGGGCACAACGATTTGCTCCACTAAACAGCTGGCCTGATAACGGCAACCTAGACAAGGCAAGAAGGCTCTTGTGGCCAATTAAAAAGAAGTACGGTAATTCGATTAGTTGGGCTGACTTACTAATTTTAACAGGAAATATTGCCATTGAATCAATGGGCGGCCCGGTGTTTGGTTTCGGTGGCGGCAGAGCAGACATTTGGCACCCTGAACAAGATATTTATTGGGGGGCTGAGGACGAATGGCTTGGAGACAACCGATATGGTGACACTCGGCAAGATTTGCAAAACCCATTGGCTGCGGTTCAAATGGGATTGATTTACGTTAATCCTCAAGGTCCAAATGCAAATCCTGATCCTTTGTTAAGTGCTCAAGACATTAGAGAAACATTTTCTCGTATGGCAATGAATGATGAAGAAACTGTCGCATTAACTGCTGGAGGCCATACATTTGGTAAAGCTCATGGTGCAAGTCTAGAGGATCACAAAGGACCTGAGCCAGAAGGTGCAGCATTAGAAGAGCAAGGTTTTGGATGGACTAGTGACTATGGAAGTGGCGTGGGTAGTGACACAATAACTAGTGGAATTGAGGGTGCATGGACGCCTAACCCTACACAATGGGATAATGCTTACTTTGGTATGCTATTCAAGTATGAAGATAGTTGGGTCTTGGAAAAGAGCCCTGCTGGCGCCCATCAATGGACGCCAGAGAATCCTGATGAAGAGGATTTGGCACCAGATGCAGAAGATTCCACCAAGAAGGTGCCGACTATGATGACTACTGCAGATATGGCAATGATTAGAGACCCAGAATACCGAAAGATATCAAAAATGTTCTACGAAAACCCAGATAAATTTGCTGATGCGTTTTCACGTGCGTGGTTCAAATTACTGCACAGAGATATGGGGCCAAAGGTTCGCTACCTTGGACCAGATGTCCCTGGTGAAGAGTTGATTTGGCAAGACCCTGTAACTCCGGGTTCAACCTCTTATGAGGTAAATGCTGTAAAGAGTGCAATCAAAGAAAGTGGACTTAGTGTTACACAGATGGTTGAAACTGCATGGGCTAGCGCATCCACTTTTAGAGGATCAGATATGCGTGGGGGTGCCAACGGTGCAAGAATTAGACTATCGCCTCAGAAAGATTGGGAAGCAAATAAACCAGAGCAGTTGTCTAGTGTTCTATCTACTCTTAGTGTAATTTCCAACTCCCATGGAGCAAGTTTAGCTGACGTTATTGTTTTAGCCGGGAATGTTGGAGTCGAAATGGCAAGTGGAATGGAAGTTGCTTTCCACCCAGGACGTGGGGATGCAACTGAAGAACAGACTGACGGGGCATCTTTCTCAGTTATGGAGCCGTTAGCAGATGGTTTTAGAAACTTCTTGAAGGCTAACTATGCGGTTACTCCTGAAGAAATGATGTTGGATAAAGCCCAATTATTAGGCCTAACTGCTCCTGAAATGACTGTATTAGTCGGTGGATTGAGGACGCTAGGAGTAAGTTCTGATGATCGAGGATTGTTCTCCAGTGATAACAGTAATTTGTCTAATGATTTCTTCCCAACCCTACTGGATATGAGTGTTAAATGGAAGCCTACTGGAAGTAATTCATATGATGGTATTGACCGAGCAACTGGAGAAGTATTACGTCGAGCATCTAGAGCAGATCTGGTGTTTGGTAGCAATTCCCAATTAAGAGCAATTGCTGAAGTTTATGCTCAAGATGATAATGCAGAGAAATTCAAGTCTGATTTCATCTCGGTATGGACTAAGGTGATGAATGCTGACCGATTTGACTTAGCCTGATTTTTCCAAGTTTTGATTAAAATGTCCCCACAAAGAAATAAGCGGGTTACACGACAAAGGCAACTTGTCTACGAGTGTGTAATTGATAGGAAAGACCACCCATCAGCAAATGAAGTGTTTACTGAGCTGCAGAGCTCTGGAATTGGTCTTGCGACAGTCTATCGACAATTGTCTAATATGGTTGATGAGGGAGTTCTAAGATCGTTTGAACATTCTGGACAAATTAGATATGACCCTTTAGTGACTCCGCATGCTCACTTTGTCTGTACTGTTTGTGATAAAATATGGGATGTTGACTTGCCTGAAAGTATTTTGTTGACGACTCCAAATGTTTCTAATGTTGATATTGAAGGATTGGAATTGACTTGGAAAGGTATTTGTGAGTCGTGTAAATAGTCTTCACAGGGTGTCTTTGTTATGAAAACTGCAGTAATTACTGGGGCAAGTCGCGGTATTGGTTCGGAGTTTGTCGTTCGATTACTCGATAATGGGTGGCGCGTATATGCTGGTTTTCGACAAAATAAACATCGATTAGATTTGCTCGAAAATGAGAACCTCATTATTTGCCAATTAGATGTAACCGACAATGATTCTATTGAAAGATTTACCAATGGAGTAGAATATCATATTGATTTGTTGATTAATAATGCTGGAGTGCCTGACGGACGGTGGCGTAATATCAAAGAAATAGATGATCAATGGGCTCTTGATGTGATTAATATTAACTCTCTTGGCCCAGTTAGATTAGTACGTTCATTGTACGATAAAATGAGCGGTAAAAACCTTTCCACAGTTGTTATGATTAGTAGTTTAATGGGCTCTATTGATGATTGTCATTCTGGTAGATCTTATGCTTACCGCGCCTCAAAAACGGCATTAAATATGTTCACTGTTGCTATGAAAAAGGAGGCTCTTGAAGATAATATTTCATTCTTGATCCTACATCCAGGATGGGTAAAAACTAGGATGGGTGGAGAAAATGCCCCTCTTGAAATGGAAACTAGTGTTGATGGTATGATGGAGCTTATTGGAAAACATACCCTAGAGGATTCCGGTCGATTTGTTCAGTATGACGGGGTTGATTTACCTTGGTAAGTGAGGCTATACCACAACTCACTTTAGTGATTAAATCAAAAGCAAAAGATGGTATTGAAACCATGGTCAAAGAAGAAAATGATTTGATTAAAACACTTTCAATGTTGTGCTCTTTTTACACTGTTGATGATATGTGCTCATTTCTTTATTCTGATAAATTCCAATCTATGAATCATGAATTGTATGAGTTGGTTTTTGAAATGGGGCTTTATTCCGACCACCAAATAACTTTAGAAATAATCCCAAGAGGTAACAAGATGACTGTTAGTAATACAAAATACCCCGTCTGTAATTCTCATCAATCACTAAAACAAGTTATTTCAGATTGGATGGTTGAGGCAACTAGTTAGAAAAATAGTGAGCAGCAAGTAAGAGAACCATCTGCTGCTCTTATTTCGCTAAAATCTAAAATAATTGTTTCTAAGTTTAGGTCGTTTAATGTTTGAAGAACGGTTGGATAGCCTTTAGCAACCAAAACTTTGTTATCTGGTAGACCTATTGTATTACACCCATAGGTTTCTTGTTCAGGCATCCAAATAATACGTGAGTTCTCTGGTAGTTCACCAAAGGCATCTTTGGGTAAATAACCCTCTGGTGCTAGAATTATTTCATCTGTTGGGGTTGAAGCGATGCTGGTTAAGTGAAGTGCTTTATCTGGAATATCGATTACTCTAAGTTCGTGTCCTAGGTGAGAAAGTAAATCCCTTAATTCCTCGATTCCTAAATCGTTAGTTCTAGTTGAGCGTCCAACAAAAAAGATGTCGCCTAAGCGAAGTATGTCGCCTCCATCCATCCTCGCATCACCACTCATTCGGCAAATCTGCGCGCCGCCCATTTTACTGACTAAGAAATCAGCAATTGGTGGTTGTTCAGCAACCCTTGATGGATGGCCAGGTACTGGAAGTAGGACGTGCCCATCAACAATTACTGCTTGATCTTCGACAAACAAACAATCTGGGTGGTTGTGGTCTGCTTCAAGCATTGTTACGCTCACTCCACATGACTCCAATGCTTCGCGATACTGTTGGTGCTGCATACGGGCCAAAGCGATATCTTTTGGGCCACTGCCAAAGAAATTAGCTAATGCAGATTTATATGAATCTGGGATGGCACGGACGAGTGCCCGGGGTTTCTGGTCCAAACGAACCGTTGCCATAATCAAATCCCGAAGTTGTCCCCTCTTAATGCTTAGCCCAATAATGGAAACTCATTTCCAGAAGATGGAAAATAGGCCTTTTTTTAGGTATTTTCGATGTCTTCAACCAAAGTCAATATGTCTTCTTTGACCAAATCAATAATCCAATCAAAGTCGCCCCACCATATTCTTTGATTACCTTCATGATCTATCAAGACAGTCCCTGTAGAATGATCTATGTTGTAATCAGTTGCTGAGGGGTGATGTCTTCCTGAAGTGTTGGTTTCAGTTTGATTTTCTTCTATTTTAAAGCCAACTCCAAAGTCATTCCAAACCTTGTTTAGGGTCTTCATTTCTTCTGAGTTTGCATCAGTATTTGCTACTGTTAAGTGAGTCCAGTTAGATTTGGTTCTAGTTTTCCAATCTTCCATGATGGTGGTATTATCGCGCCAAGGGTCGACTGTTATGGTGATGAATTCGATTAAATCATGTTGCGACTGATTAAGGCTTTCAGAGATATATCTCATGTTGTAGGTTACTATTGGGCAAATATCATAGCAATTCGTGAATAAAAAGGCAATTACTGTTACTTTACCATCGGTGTTATTTTTGAAATTGTAAGTCTCATTATCACTTGTTAGTAAATTAAAATCATCGGTTAATTTTGCAGGACTGACTAAATCACCGTGAAACTTTGACTCATACTCGTCACTAGATCCGCCTAGACAGCCTGATGAAAACATCATCAAACAAACCAGCAAAGTTAGTCTTTTTTCCAGCATGATTTTCCCTCAGACTGTGGTGCCCAGATATGGTATGTCAATATCTAATTGCATCACATATAATCCTGTAGATATACATGAAGCATAGGTAATTCCGTTATGATGTTCTACAGCCCATAAAAATGGAACCCATGAGAATTCATAGAAATCTGATTCTAGAATTACTCCATCGTCTCCATGGGGTAAGTACCAAGCCACAGTAGCTTCAGAATAGGTGGCAAACTTATCATCAGGGTTGGTCGGAGAAACCAGTGTTTCGATATCTAATACCCAAAGTCCTGCATGATAGTGTGAGATGTACAGCCTTCCGTCCCAGCCGCCGCCATGACTTTGGTCGGTGCTCTCATCTGTTTCGAAATATGCACTGTCAAGATTGTGTGGCGAAAATAGTAGCCACTCATCTCCATCTGGATTAATTGGGCAGTCTGCGCCATAACAATGGTCTTCTGCCCATGGAATTTCCCAGTCCCGAACAAGTTTCGGTTCAAATCTTAATTGCCCGTCAATCATCGTGTAATCGGTTGTATCTAATAGGTAGATTATCCCTGTGCCAACTGAAGTTGAGAGAACTTCAACAGCAGCTGTAGTCAAGTGAACTGGTTCATCTGAATAGCCGACATGGGACAAGTCTAGCATTTCTGGATATGGTTCTGCGTAGTGGATATAAGAAACCCTTCCGCCATTTTCGTTGCCAGTTGTTCCACTATCTGGTTGGCCGTCTTCATCCAAATCAAGGAAGTCCATCCACATACCTACTTCTTCTGCTCGCCAACGGCATTGTACTGGGTTGCCAACACCAGTCTTACACAGAGTTGCGTGAACCGCATACTCTTCCGGTGAATTAACTGGATGAGGTACATCAGTTACATCAGCAATTCTCAAACCTGCTTCCCAATAACTTCCATAGATGAATGTACGACCATATCTTGGATCAGTTTGATCTTCACCAGGCCATAATTGAACGGTCATGTCGTGAATGTAAATCCAGCCACCGCGGGTGTGTTCCCAAGCAACTTCATATTCTCCAACTTTGATGATAGTATGGCCTTGTCCGGAACCTGGAACGCCAGGGAGGTTTCTAGCTGCAGAGCCATCAAGGTTCATGTGAGCAATTGTAACGCCACCACAGGCTTCGTCAATAGCATCATTACAAGCTTCATAATCAGGATTTGCCACAAATAAATACCATTCACCATCAATCATGTGAGTGTAGAGATTGTGTGGTCCGCTTGGGTGGTCTATGTCATACCATGAATCGATATATGTTGGATTTGTTTTGTCTGTTACGTCAATTAAAGTGACTGATACTTGGGCCGGGTCGCTCCATTCTCCAACATTTGGGTCTGCATAGCCTGGATCGATTAGTTGATTTTGCTGAACAATATATTCTCTCCCGTTATATTCAATATATTTGACATCCAAAACTTGAGTGTTTGGATCAACATATTTTCCAACAACTGTTGTGTTGTTAGGGTCAGTTACGTCAACAATATGCATGTCGTTCCAACCGGCTAAATATGCATATGTTTCGCCATCTGGGGTTGTAGCAACTTGTACTTCCGCATTTCCATTCGTGGTTAGTGGATTAAAGTCCAGTTGCTCAATATTATCTGTGCCAACCATGTGCTGAGAGGCATTGGAATGGTCGTGTCCTTCGTTTTGGAACAATGGGTCTTCGCTGTCAGAAATTATTGAATTTATTTCATTATCTGAGGTTTCTTCGCCCGAAAAAACATACATTGCGCTAGACACCATCAAGAGTAATAGAAAGAAGGTGAGTGCTATCTCCTTGCCCCGCATGTCAATGCCGATACTAATGCCCGTTTTGACTTTATGTGATGATGGTTTAGCCTAAAATAGCGGAGAATTGATATGCGGGGTGTGGTGGTATTAGTTGTATTCATAATGATGGTGCCGTGTTTGGCAGTTCAAGCACATACTCCAAATATTATAACTGTGATAATAAAGGAGGACCGCCCCTACCCAGACAATATTCCTGAGACAACCGGTTTTGTTGAGGAGGATGGTGTTTGGTTTAGGATGATGGATTCAACAAATAACACTACTTTGAGAGTAAGTATTGACATAGATGGTGACGGTTATTTCAACGAGAGTTTAGATTATTTCTCGCCATGGATGGTTTTTGATTGTGCTTATGATGAAAATGGTACCTTATTGCATTCTGATTGTGTTGAGTCTGATGTATTCTACTTCAACGGTACAAATGGATCTGGAATATATGATTATCAAGTTGAGAGGATGATTAATGGTAGCCATGTAAATTTTTCGATAAACACAATTTTTGTCGGAATGGATGACCATAGTGAGTCTGGATTACCAAGCGTGGGTGATTGTTTTGGCGCTGGTTGTGAAGAAGATATTACTCAGTCAAGTGAAAGCACAGATAAAGGATATGACAAATATATTCCACTGTTGATGGTTGTTTCTGCGATTGGATTACTCGGTGTCGCCATTAGTATGATTACTGAAGAAAAAGAAGATGTTGGTTCATTTAAAGGTGATGATGTGTCTAAAAAAGACTATATTGGAAAAGAAAAAGTAGTAAATATAACTATTAATGATTCAGTTATTATGGGGAATCTGTCTTTAAGTGAAGATGAGTAACTTGGTTTTGTAGTAGAAGTATTAATTGACTAAGCCTTAATCGAAGGCACATGCACGAATTAATCTATTTTGAATCACCAGGATATGCTGAACCAACTAGACTTTGTTTAGAGTTGTCTGGACTACCATGGAAAAATACCACTGTCGAATGGGATGGTTATCAAGAACTGAAAAATAATGGTGAGTTGCCTTGGGGTTACTTGCCAGTATTGAAAACTCCCAGTGGAACAATTGCCGAATCTGGGGCGTTAATGCGCTATGCTGCCTCAATAGCTGGCCTAGAGCCTGAAGATCTCTATGTGAGAGGAAAGGTTGATGAAATCATCGAGTTGATTAATGGGTGGAGGGTGTATTTTACTCCGACATTTTACATTGAAGATATTGAGGAAAAAGCTGCTGCTAGAAAGGCGTTGTTTGCTGAAGGTGGTAAAATTGATTTGGGATTAAGAGACTTAGAGTCGTTGATTAAGTCTTCAACTACGGGCTGGGTTGCCAACACCGAGAATATTAGTCTGGCAGATGTCAAGGCCTTTCTCAATATTTTCATGATGTTTTCTGGACAGTTTGATGGTATTGATGCTTCAATGATTCAGCCATATCCAGCACTCCTTGAATATCACAATTATGTTGCTAATGAGCCTAGAATTAAATCATACTATGATAGAGATGATGAGTTGCGCTGGGTATTCAAACCTGGGGCTTTCGATAATAATTGAATTTGTATATACTAGCCTTCAATTACCGGGCAATTTTCGTCTTCCTCATAGTAAATTATTGAATTTGCCCACAAAAATTTATTTCTTCGGGTTTGGTTAATTTTATTCTTGACATATATTTTAGTTGATACTACAATCATATTCTCAAGTATATATTGTCCGTGGTACTAGATAAATCAATTGATTGATTTGTTAGCAAATGACCGATGGGTTGAGAAATAGGATAGAATAGCGATGGTTATGTTGGGAAGGAGTTCGTCTCGGGCTGTGCTTCTTGTTTTGTTGATGTTTAGTGCCGCGTTCTCTGGTTGTTTTGGAGAAACCGAACAAAGTGGAATTAATTCAGATAGGGATGTAGTAGTTACTCCGCAAACGCTTTCTGGCGGTGTTTTTCAGCCAATGACAATAACTGCTAAAGCTGATTTATCTGTATTTGTCCCTTACTTGATTTTGAACGATGATAACGGGTTTGTGCAGAACTCAACTATAATAGATTTGAAGTCTGGTGGGTCAGTTCAGTTGAATGTATTGGCGCCACCAAGAACTGATACTGCTGTTGTTTTACTAGGAGAATACGGTAGAGATGTTTGGCCTATTCGAAGTATTGAGGAATCTTGGAAAACTTGGTTTGATAGAAGAGGATATGATTCTAATGAAAATCCAAGTATTGTAAGGGTTGCTAGTGTTAATAATTCACTAGACACTATCGCTTATTCTAATATCTCATCTGATTCTGTTGCTGTAACTAAATTATCAATTAAACGGCAAATGGCGGCTGCTTACACTGAGGCTGATGGGGGTAGACATTCTATGGGACTTGTTAACGGAAGAACTACTTTCAATTATCTCAGCCTATTGTCAGATGAAAGTGCCGATATTACTGATCTGGCAGATGGGGCTAATGGATATCTTGACAGGTGGGCAGGTCAAGGTAATGCTGCATACGAAGATGCTGCTCAATATCTTATACAAACATTGGAAAGTTTTGGTTTGGAAGTAATAACTCAAAGATTTGTCTATGATTCTTTGATGACTGGTGCACAAAATCCTGAGGCATACAATATTTGTGGATATCGATTTGGTGAAGTAGATCCTGATAAATGGATGGTGTTTGGAGCACACTTCGATATTGCCCCACCTGTTAATGGTGGTATGCTTGATCCTCATATATTTGGCAGGACATATGGAACTAGGGTTGGTGCTTATGACAATACTGCAGGAAC
>Ga0181418_1000708_pt1 | contig 11166 bp, 6 predicted proteins | sample 41SPOviralmetaG_FD_130143 | JGI IMG/M metagenome (GOLD analysis project Ga0181418, IMG submission 130143) | Marine viral communities from the oligotrophic San Pedro Time Series (SPOT) site, San Pedro Channel, CA, USA - 41 SPOT_SRF_2013-03-13 | ecosystem: Environmental > Aquatic > Marine > Strait...
AAAGCGCATCTGTAACTGGTGCTACGCCTTGTGTATATGCTTTTCTGTCTAGTGATTGTCAGAGTTATATCACCAATGCTTACGCTTTTTGTGATTGACTTCTGATAACCCGCTAAGTAGTTTCTTCTTTTGCCGTATTGGTTTTCAACAACTTCATAATCATTGAAGCCTTCTGCTACTTCTGTTTCCATGTTTACTAATAATTCTTTACCATCAGCAACATTCATTAAAGGGTTACCGTTTACTGTTTCAATTTTTTCTGCGAGATATTTGATGTAATTTTCTGCACTTGAGATAGAGAATTCTAATTCTCTGGCAGTGTCATCATCCACACCGCCTAATGATTTTAATTCTTCTCTTTTTACTTTTATCTGATATTGAATGTTAGAAATAGTAGCTTCAGCAACCAACTTAGAAACTTCTAATGGCTCTATGTCAGAGCCTTTGCAAGTGCCATTAAAAAAACCAAACTGAACATCATAGCCATGTTTAGCAATCAAATTATCATTAGTGCTGACCGCTTGCACTCTACCGCAAACTTGGCAATGCCCTTTATGTGTGTGTGTATCTCTCATATTTTTTCCTTATATTTAATTAAACAACACAATAATAGTAACACCTATAGTTATTATTGCAACTACTTTAATACTTTTTTATGAAGTTTTTTTTAACCGTTTTTTTTGACCTCTGGTTAATTTATTGTAAGATTGTTTGTGTTGGGCTAATATGGGTGAAACTTAATAGAGGAAACCTTTAAATGAACACTGGAAATGCGATGCTAGATGTTCAGGCTAATGAGCCTACTTTGAAAGAAGATTCTATAGAGAATGATGCAAAGGAAGAAATCAGGCGTGATGTATTCACTACTGAAGAAGAAGCTCAAGACAGAGCAAAAGAATTAGGATGTGACGGAATCCACAAACATGATGAAGATGGCAATACAATCTATATGCCATGCAAAACACATGAGGAATATGTACTTGCTACAGGTACAGATGTAAAAAGCCAACACATTGAATTCAAATCAGAAATAAAAGCATACCAAGACGAAGAAGATGAAGAAAAAGGCGAGTATGGTCGTTTTGAAGGTTATGCATCTGTATTTGAAAATACTGACTTAGGTAATGATGTAATTAAGACAGGCGCTTTCAAAAAGAGTATAAGACGGCGCGGAAATAAAGGTGTCAAACTTCTATACCAACATAAGAGCGATATGCCTATTGGTGTATTTGATTCTATTAAAGAAGATGACCACGGTCTTTATGTAAAAGGTAGACTTGCATTGCAGACACAGGCGGGCGGTGAAGCCTATGAATTATTAAAAATGGGTGCTTTAGATGGAATGTCTATAGGATTTAGAGCAGACCCTAAAACGATTACTTACGACAAGCGTTCTAAAAAAAGAATGATTGGTGAAGTAGATTTAATGGAAATTAGTCTAGTCACGTTCCCGATGAATCCGAAAGCTACGGTGATGTCGGTGAAAGGCGAAGCGGTTTCTATTAGAGAGTGGGAAAATGGAATGCGAGATGCCTTCAATCTTTCTCGTTCTGAAGCAAAGATGGCGGCAAAAGCCGTTCATCATGCCTTTGAATCTAAATCAAGTAGTGAGATGCTACGAGAGAAAGAAGAAAAAGAGCAAAAAGAACTGGTAGATGCCATAAAAACCTTAACTTTAACCCTAAAAACATCTAACTAAAAAGGAAATTAAAATGTCTGGAACTGAAGATGTAAAAACAGTCTTACAGGAGTATGGTCAAGCATTTGATGAATTCAAAAAAGCTAATGACGAGAAACTTGATAGACTAGAAAAAGGTTTGGGTGAAGATGCTTTGTTGAATGACAAGATGAGCAAGATTGAAGCAAAACTTGATTCTCTTGAAGATATCAACCAAACACTCACACAAACTAAAGCCGCGCAAGATGGCGTAGCTGAAAAAGTAGAGCAACTAGAAACGGTTCTTGCTAGACCCAATTCTGGTTATGATGCTAAATCAGCAGACGAGCTTTGCGTAGCATTTGAGTCATATTGTCGTAAAGGATTTGATTCTTTATCTGATATGGAAAAGAAAGCACTTACTGTAAGCAATGACACTACAGGCGGTTACTTAGCACCCCCAGAATATGTAAGAGAGTTACTTAAAACTGTAACTGAAATCTCACCTATTCGTGGTATTGCTAGACTCCGTACTACTGGTCAGCGCAGTATCCAAGTACCTAAGAGAACTGGTCAGTTTGCCGCATCATGGGTAGCTGAAAGCGGAACTCGTGCAGAAACTACTGGATACGCTGTAGGTCTTGAAGAAATACCCGCACATGAGCATTACGCTCTAGTGGATATCTCTGAGCAAGACTTAGAGGATTCAGTATTTGATTTAGAAGCAGAAATGCAATCAGAATTTGCAGAGCAATTTGCAAAAGCTGAAGGTACTGCTTTTGTATCAGGTAATGCAGTAGGTAAACCAGAAGGCTTCATGACTAACGGTGACGTTGGTGAGGTAGTATCTGGTCATGCTTCTACTATATTAGCTGACGGTCTTATCGGTCTGGTACATGGCATCAAGTCTGAGTATGCAAAGAACGGTACTTTTGTTTTTAACAGAACTACTCTTTCTAGCATCCGTAAGCTGAAAGATACTGCGGGTCAGTATGTTTTCCAAGCGGGCATGATGCTTACAGGCGGTGTGACTAACACTGTATTAGGATATCCATACGTTGAAGCAACTGATATGCCATCTGAAGGTAGTAACACTTACCCAGTAGCATTCGGTGATTTCTCTCGTGCCTACATGATTGTAGACAGGGTATCTATGGCGGTCTTGCGTGACCCATTCACACAGGCTACTACTGGTAACGTGCGATACATTGCACGCCGTAGAGTCGGTGGACAAGTGGTTCAAGCTGAGGCTATCGTTAAACAAAAATGTTCAACATAAGGGTATAGGTGACTAATTATGAAAGATTTAAGCAATAATATTGTCCCAGTAGTGAGCTTAGCCGCCGCTACAAGAACTGCCGCCGCTAACGGAACAGGAGTAGACCTACAAGGTTATGAAAGCGCTACTGTTCTTGTTGATGTAGGTGCGGAAGGTGATACTCTTTCTGGTTCAGTATATTTTGAAGTTTCATTAGAGGAATCTGATGATGATTCAACTTACACTGATGTAGCACAAGCTAGTATCGTAGATGGCACTATTGCATCTGGTGGTATTTTCTTGAAGCTAGACGGAACTACAGGCGGAAACCCAGATTCAGCGGGTGGTATTTTCCGTGTTGGATATGTCGGCAATAGTCGGTATATAAGAGTAGTCTTAGCTAAAACTGGCACGCACTCTAACGGTACGCCTTTAGGGGCAATGGTCGTTAAAGGTCATGCTAGACATTCAGCGGACAACGCTTTCACTGCGCATAATGCGTAAATAAGTGTAAATGAGTTAGGTGACTGTTTCTTTTATAGGCAAAGCAATACACCATTAAGCGAAAGGAAGCAGTTACCTTAACTCAAATAACCGAGAGGTAATGCCTTATGGCAAACAAACAATTTAAAGTCTTAGTACCAAAAGTAGGTTCAGATAACAAAGATGGCACTGAAGCAAGACTCTACAAACATAATGAAGTGGTAGATGCTAAGTCAAAGTGGCAAGAAGAATTGATGGAAACATTTGTGGCGAATGGGTGGGCTATGGAAGTTAAGATGGAATCAACTGCTGATGTTGAGGAAGCCGAGCCAGTAAGAGCCAGAGATGATAAAGGTCACTACATTGCAGATGACCCAAGCACCCCTGATGTTAATGAAGCCTATAAAGGTGGAGAAGCACCTAAAAAGACTACTAAGAAAAAGAAAACTACCAAGAAAAAAACGAAAGCAAAAGCCTAGTTTTCTGGTATTATCAATCTAAGCAGATGCAATATGGTAGATACCATGCTAATTAGAGGAATAGGTATTCATGAGCGCGGGTTATCATCATTTTGTAATAGAACAAGGGGCTACATTCGGACAAGTCCTGACACTGAAGGATTCTAGCGGTACAGTAATTAATTTAACTGGTTACAGTAGCGCAGAGATGGATTTGAGAGAAAATCCTGAGTCTGACAGCGTTATCATGACATTAACTACAGCAAACAGCAGAATCGCTTTAGGTGGTGCGGCGGGTACTGTCACATTATCAATAAGCGCTACAGATACAGCTAATCTATCAACTGGTGATGGCGTATATGACCTAGAGATTGTAACTGGCAGTAGTATATACCGTATTCTTGAAGGTACTTACAGCGTAAGAAGGAATATGAGTAGATGAGTGGTACAGACAACATTACTATCAATCCTACTAGTACCATTAATCAAATTGAAGTAACTGACTCAACAAACATCTCAATAGTAACCGTTGGTACTCAAGGTCTAGCGGGTGCAAATACTTTACTTGGCAGAGATGTTGATTCTGCAACTGCAAGCACGGCGGGGTCATTGGTTATATATGACCATGACAATACAGAATGGATAGATAGCCAATCAACAAGAGCGCAATCCGTACCCGCAAAAATATACAGTCTAATATTCACCAGTGGTGGTGCTACTGTCACAGGCGTACTAGATGAAGATAATCTAGGCTCAGACAGCAACAGCAAACTTGCCACACAGCAATCAATTAAAGCGTATGTAGATGCACAGATAACAGCGCAAGATATGGATTTTCAAGGCGATAGTGGTGGCTCTTTATCCATAGACCTAGATAGCGAAACATTCACCGTAGCGGGCGGTACAGGCATTGATACTGTAGGTGGCACTAATACCATTACTGTCAGCATAGATTCAACTGTAGCGACATTGAGCGGCTCTCAGACACTAACAAACAAAGTATTAACAAGCCCAGATGTAAACGCACCAGATATAGACGGTGGAACAATAGATGGGGCAACCATAGCAACATCAAACATCACAGTAGGCTCTGGTAAAACATTAGATGTATCAGGTGGAACATTTACCCTAGCAAATAACCAAATATCAGGTGATAAAGTAGAGGGTGGTACTATTGCCGCAACTACAATCACAGATTTAGCTTCAACTACGGTAGATACCACAAACATTGAAGTAACAAACATAAAAGCAAAAGACGGCACTGCGGCGGGTTCAATAGCCAACTCAACAGGTGTTGTCACATTAGCAAGCTCAGTATTAACAACGACAGACATCAATGGCGGTACTATAGACGGAACTAATATAACTGTAGGTAGCGGTAAAACCCTTGATGTATCAGGCGGTACATTCACATTAGCTAATGACCAAATAAGCGGAGATAAGATACAAGGCGGTACAGTCGCATCAATGACCATTACGGCAATGACAGGTACGCTAGAAACTGCGGCACAACCCAATGTAACTTCACTAGGTACACTATCCGCACTAACCGTTGATGATATATCGTTAGATGCCAAAACAGTAACAATGACAGGCTCATCTGGTGATACGGCTACCTTAGTAGTAGGTACTAACGGAACGCTTGATATAACAACTACAGATGCTTCTGCGGCGGCGGCTAATATTCAAATTACTGCTGATGGTACAGCAGAACTAGCGGGAACTACCGTAACCTTAGATTCAAGTGGCGGTATTACGCTAGATGCAGACGGTGGCACAATTACATTTGCAGACGGTGGCTCATCATTAGGAACAATTACATCTTCTGGTTATACAGGTGATGTTGTTGGTAACGCTTCTACTGCAACGGCTCTGGCTACTGCAAGAACAATAGGCGGTACATCTTTTGATGGAACAGCAAACATATCTGTAGCATTGGCAGATACGGCTACTGCTTTAGCTACTGCGAGAACAATACATGGCGTATCTTTTGACGGTACAGCTAATATAGACCTCAGTGAAGTAATATCAGACACAGTAGGGGCTATGTTTAGCTCAAACACGGAAACAAATATAACCGTTACTTATCAAGATTCAGACAATACTATTGATTTAGTAATTGGCACGCTTAACCAAGACACTACAGGTACAGCAGACAACTTTACAGTGACCGCTAACAACTCTACTGATGAAACGGTATATCCAATATTTGTTGACGGTGCTACTGGTTCACAAGGTGCTGAAACTGATACTGGTTTAAGCTATAACCCTAGCTCTGGAAACCTAACAATAGGTGGTGCGCTTGTAGCCGCAACCTTAGACATATCAGGTAACGTAGATGTAGATGGTACATTGGAAGCTGATGCTTATACTGTAGATGGCACGGCATTAGATGAATTCATAGCTGATACCGTTGGCGCAATGGTTTCTAGTAACACAGAAACGAATGTAACTGTTTCATACCAAGACTCTGATAACACATTAGATTTCGTAGTAGGAACTTTAAATCAAGACACAACAGGTAACGCCGCAACTGCAACAGCGCTAGAAACAGCAAGAAACATAGCATTAGCGGGTGATGTAACAGGTACAGCATCATTTGATGGCACAGGCAATATATCTATAACTTCAACAATAGCCGCAAATAGTGTGGCTTTGGGTACTGATACAACAGGTAATTATGTTGCAACAATAGCGGGTACATCAAACGAGATTGAGGTAAGTGGGTCAGGCTCAGAAAGTGCGGGCGTAACAATCGGCTTGCCAGATAACGTCACAATAGCGGGCAACCTAACTGTTACAGGTGATTATACAGTCAATGGTGATACTACAACTGTTAATACAGCAACCTTAACCGTTGAAGACCCTCTAATTAAATTAGCAAAAGCAAACTCAAGCGCTGATTCAGTAGATATAGGTTTATATGGATTGTATGACACATCTGGTTCTCAAGACTTGTACTCTGGTCTATTTAGAGATGCTAATGACTCAGGAAAGTGGAAGCTATTCAAAGACTTACAAGCAGAGCCAACAACCACAGTAAATGTATCAGGAACAGGTTATGCGGTTGGAACTTTAGTAGCAAATTTAGAAGGGGCGGTCACAGGTAACGCAAGCACGGCTACAACCCTAGCAACGGCACGCACAATCGGTGGTACAAGTTTTGACGGTTCAGCAAATATCGCAGTAGCATTAGCGGATACCGCAACCGCACTAGCAACCGCACGGAATATTGGTGGTACTTCATTTGACGGAACTGGAAATATAGATGTAGCTTTATCTACTCTTGCAACCAACATAACCGTATCAGCGAATAACTCAACTGACGAAACTGTCTACCCATTGTTTGTAGATGGGGCAACTGGAACGCAAGGGGCAGAAACAGATACAGGTCTTACTTATAATCCTTCAACAGGAATGCTAACAAGCAGTGGATTCACAGGTGCATTGACAGGTAATGCTTCAACCGCAACCACATTAGCCACAGCGCGTACCATTGGTGGTACATCATTTGATGGGTCAGCAAACATAGCGGTAGCACTTGCCGCCACAGCAACCACACTAGCGACAGCACGCACCATTCACGGTGTAAGTTTTGATGGGTCAGCTAATATTGATTTATCAGAGGTTATATCAGATACCGTAGGTGCGATGTTCTCATCAAATACAGAGAGCGGTATAACGGCAACCTATCAAGACTCAGATAATACTATTGACCTAACGGTCAGCACATTAAATCAGGACACTACTGGAAATGCGGGTACATTTACCGTTACAGCAAACAATTCCACAGATGAAACTGTTTACCCTATATTCGTAGATGGCGCTACAGGCGCACAGGGCGCGGAAACAGACACAGGGCTAACATACAACCCATCTAGCGGTAATATGGCTATAGCGGGAGAATTATCAGCGGCAACGCTTGATATCTCAGGCAATGTAGATATTGATGGAACGCTAGAAGCAGATGCAATCACCGTAAACGGTACAACCCTAGCAGAAACAATAAGTGACACAGTAGGTGCAATGGTATCCAGTAATACGGAAACAAATGTAACAGTCACCTATCAGGACAGCGATAATACCTTAGACTTTGTAATAGGAACGCTCAACCAAGATACAACTGGAACAGCGGCAATAGCAACCACAGTTACCATTACTGACAACGAAAGCACTAATGAAGATAACGCGATAATATTTGCGGCGGGTGGTGATGTAGATGGTGGCAATTTAGGGCTAGAAAGTGATGGCACACTAACATACAACCCCTCAACAGGAAAAATCACCGCTACAGGCTTTGTAGGCGCTTTAACAGGCAATGCAGACACAGCTACTACCCTTGCTAACGCAAGAACCATACATGGGGTTAGTTTTGATGGCTCTGCCAACATAGACTTATCTGAAGTCATAAGCGATACAGTCGGCGCTATGTTCTCAAGCAATACTGAAACTGGTATAACGGCTACATACCAAGATGCGGATAACACAATAGACCTAGTTATCGGAACACTAAACCAGAACACAACAGGCAACGCGGCTACGGCAACTGCATTGGCTACGGCACGAACTATCGGTGGGGTCAGCTTTGATGGTACTGCAAATATTGACCTCTTAGCCACAGACATAAAGATTGGTGAAGATGACCAGACTAAAATTGATTTTGAAACAGCAGATGAGATTCACTTCTACGCCGCTAACGCAGAACAAGTGTATATCGCTGATGGTATATTTGGCGCACAAACAGACAATGATGTTGATTTAGGTGCAAGTGGTGTTGAATTCAAAGACTTATACCTAGATGGAACAGCACACATAGATACATTAGATGTTGATGAAAACGCTACAGTAGCGGGAACACTAGGCGTAACAGGTGACTTAACCGTAGATACAAATGTTCTAATGGTAGATGTCAGCACAAATCGCGTGGGTATTGGTAACGCTTCCCCAGATGTGAGTCTGGATATCGGGAGTTACACTGACGCGGTGCATTTACCCGTAGGAACGACAGGGCAAAGACCAACAGGTGCGGCGGGCTATCTAAGATACAACAGCACACTATCGCGTTTTGAAGGCTACACTGATGCATGGGGCGAGATTGGGGGCGGTGGTACATCTACGCTAAGTGTGAATACCTACACAGTAGATACATCAGGTGCTAATCCAGAACAATTTACATTATCGCAAGCACCCGCAAGCACAGATAACACAATCGTATTTATAGAGGGTGTATACCAAAACCCGAATAGCTACAGCGTATCAGGAACTACACTAACGCTTGACACTACGCCAGAGAACGGCAGAAAAGTCGTTGTTTATCATGTATCTAACGCTGTATCAGGGCAAGGGTTAAATACAGACCAGTTTACAGCTAATGGCTCTACAACTGCATTCACACTAACCGTAGACCCCTCACATGAGAATAACACTAACGTATTCCTAGATGGCGTATATCAGCAAAAGACAGATTACGCAGTCAGCGGCACTACTTTGACAATGGACACAGCACCCGCAAATGGGGCTATCCTAGAAGTGCAAACATTTACTATGACGGAGATAAACACCTTCCCCGCAACAGGTATATCTAGTCTAACCGCAGTCACGCCAGTAGCGGGCGACCACATGATGATTCTTGATGCTACAGACAACGCACTCAAGAAAGCTGATGTGAAAGACATAATGGCTACCGCAGTAAGTATTACCTCTGCCGCTGATGCCGTTGCAATGACATTTGATTCTGATGAAAACGCAACATTCGCGGGTAACATAATCAAAGGCAATCTAACCATAAGTGGCACTGAAATAGACCTATCAAGTGGTAATTTAACTTTAGATTCTGCGGGAGATATTTATTTAGATGCTGATGGTGCAGATATTGTATTCTTAGATGGTGGTACTCACATGGGTACTTTGAAGATGGCGAATTCAAATCTTAATTTAGATTCTCAAGTCGCAGATAAAGATATCATATTCTCAGGCAATGATGGTGGCTCTGCTGTTACCCCTCTTACTCTTGATATGTCAGTAGGTGGACAGGTACAAATTACTAATCCAACTAATCACCCCATGACGGTTGAAAGCACTTCCGCTAATGGTGGCTATATTCAATATTCATTAGGTCATCAAGGCGCGTTAATAGGTTATATGGGTAGTTCTAATCAGCTTTTAAGTAGTGGCTCAAATACTGATTGGTGTTTAAGAGCGCAAAATAATTTAGAGATTAGTGTTGGCACAACTCAATACTTTAAAGTATCGGCGGGTGATGTCGCTGTAAAAAATGCTGACTTAAAATTGGAAGATAGCCGTTCATTATACTTAGGGGCGGGTAATGATTTAAGACTTTATCATGATGGCTCAACCTCATATATAACAGATACAAGCTCGGCGGCTTTAGTAATAAATGGGGGCAATAGTGGCGGAGTAAAATTACAAGCGGGTAGTAACTCAAGTCATAATTCACTCAATGTTACAGATAAAGATGGAAATTCATTGTTTGTGGTTAGAGGTGATGGTACTTATACCCATGCGGGTTCTGAAACTTCTGATAGAGATTTAAAAGAAAATATCTTAGAAGTATCAGGAACATCTTTAGATAAAATATGTAAACTACCAATTAAATCATTCAAAATGAAACCAACGGGTGATGACTTATCGTGGAAATCACACCAAAAAACAGGTTTTATTGCACAAGAAGTACAAGAAGTATTACCCGATGTTGTAACAGGAACAGATGGACAAAAAAATATGGGTATAAATCCTACTGGAATTATAGCTCATTTAGTTAGAGCAATCCAAGAACTAAGCGCTAAGAATGATACACTTGAAGCAAGAATAAAAACACTAGAGGAATCATAAATGGCAAGCACAAAAATACCTTTAGAATTAACAGCTTACGCGCCTGATGCTGATGGTGCTACGCTTGAACTGCAAACCACAGATACAACGGTTACTGATGGTAGCGTACTAGGTAAGATAGAATTCAAAGCACCAAAAGAAGCAAGCGGTACAGATGCCATATTAGTAGGTGCGGCAATAGAAGCTGTAGCAGAGGGAACATTTGCGGCAGACAATAACGCCACAGAGTTAGTATTTAAAACAGGTGCTAGTGAAGCGGCGGCTTCTAAGATGGTACTTACATCTGCGGGCAACTTATCTATTGCAAGTGGCGCTATAGCGGTAGGACAATCTACTTTTTCAGGTGGAAGTGTTATTGCTGATTTTCATACCTCTGGTAGTGGAGTCGGAACACAACTGACTTTTGCTAATGACCATAATACAGATAAGTTTTATGTTGGTCTTGAAGGCAATACAAC
>Ga0181418_1000715_pt1 | contig 11108 bp, 8 predicted proteins | sample 41SPOviralmetaG_FD_130143 | JGI IMG/M metagenome (GOLD analysis project Ga0181418, IMG submission 130143) | Marine viral communities from the oligotrophic San Pedro Time Series (SPOT) site, San Pedro Channel, CA, USA - 41 SPOT_SRF_2013-03-13 | ecosystem: Environmental > Aquatic > Marine > Strait...
TCCGGTGGCACGGCGTCCGGCAATCTCAATATGCACGGAATCGCCGGGCCGCCCGACCGGCATTAGCTGGCGACCGGCTTCGGTACAAGCGGCAGCCATATCGACACCGGCTTGATGGCTCATCGTGATAACGCAGATGCCCTCTGCCGACACAATTTGCGTGAACAAGCGCTGCTTGGCGGCGGCATAATCTTCGGCTGTGGCATGATAATCAAGATGGTCGCGTGACAGATTGGTGAAGCCCGCAACCGACACATGAACCCCGTCAAGGCGGTGTTGCGCCAGCCCGTGACTGGAAGCCTCCATCGCCACATGAGTGACCTGATGCGCCACCAAATCGCGCAAAGCCGCATGCAGGCGCACCGGCTCGGGCGTGGTATGGTTCAGCGCGGCGTCAAACCCGTCAGCGTCGCCCGCATTTATTTCCGTGCCGCTCATTTCAACGGCCCCGATGTCAATTCCAAGCGTGCCAATGGCGGCGGCCTTAAATTGTGCGGCGGCACAAAATTGACGCAAAAAAGCAGCCGTTGATGTTTTGCCATTCGTGCCGGTAATGGCGGCGATATGGGGCGGCTGCGCCTCAAAAAAGCGCGCCGCCATGAGCGCCAAATCGCGGCGCGGATTATCACTGGTAACCACCGGAACACCGGCGACCAAGGGGCGGTCGGTCAGAATAGCCGCCGCACCATTATCAATGGCTTGACCGACATAGGCTTGGCCATCGGCCTGCGCGCCCGCCAAAGCGGCGAATAAATATCCGGGCTGCACATGGCGGCTATCGGCGCTGAGGCCGCGAATATCCACCGCTGCCAGCGCGGCATCGTCAAGCGGCATGGGGGTGAGCTTATCGAGACGCATCAGCCACCTCCAATGTCGGTTGCGGCAAGGCCAGCGCGGCTTGCTCATCGGGGTTTTCGAAATAAGGCAAGACGCCCAATAGCGGCGCGATGCGGCGCACAATCTCGGCGGCTGCGGGCGCAGCATTCCAACCGGCCAAATTATATCCATAAGTATCCGGCGTTGCCTGCGGCTCGTCGAGCATGACCAGCATGGCATAGCGCGGCGCATGGGCGGGAAACGCGCCGAGAAATGATGTCACCAGCGCGTCTGTATTATAGCCACCGGCTTGCGGTTTTTCCGCCGAACCTGTTTTACCCAAAACCTGATAGCCCGGCACATCGGCCTGACGGCCCGTGCCACTGGCCACCACAGCGCGCATCATGGCGCGCAAATCGGCGCTGGTTTTGGCCGAGATAACCCGCTCGCCAACCGGCAGGCCAACCTTACGCAGGCTTGGCTGATATAAAATGCCGCCATTAATCATCGCCGCGCCGGCCATCACCGCATGCAGCGGGGTGACTGAAATACCGTGACCATAAGATGAGGTGGCGCGCTCAATATCCGTCCAGCGCGTCGGGGTCAGCGGCGCGGTGCGCTCGGGCAATTCCATTTCCAAACTATCGGTAAAACCCAGACGTTGCAGGAAATCATAATGCACATCTTCCGGCACACGCAGCGCCAGCTTGGCCGAACCGATATTAGAGGAATGAACGATAATCTCTTCAATGCTGAGCGGGCGCGCCTCGCCATGCGGGTCGTCAATTTTATAGCGCCCGATTTCCAGCGGCTCAGCCGTGTCGAAAGTTTCATGCGGGGCCACCATGCCGCTATCCAGTGCCATGGCTGCGGTGAAAATCTTAAAGATGGAGCCAAGCTCATAAACGCCCAAAGTCATGCGATTGAAATGCGCGTCCTGGCCGTTTCGCATGGGGGCATTGGCGTCAAAATCGGGCAATGAGACCAGCGATAAAATTTCGCCATTATGCGCGTCAACAATCAGTGCCCCACCGGCCCGCGCCGAGAATTGCGCCATGCTGTCGCGCAACACATCACGCACGGCATGCTGCACCCGAATATCGAGACTGGTTTTAAAAGTCGGCGCGACGCTCTCGGCCTCTTCCTCTAAATGGTCGAGATAAAGCTCAAGACCCGACAGGCCGCGTAAATCTGAACTGGCAAACCCGACCGTATGCGCGGTCACCTCGCCCGCCGGATAAACCCGACTGGTGGCTTGGCTCAATTTCAATGCCGGATTGCCAAAGGCCAAAACATCTTGCTTTTGCGCCGGTGTCAGCCCGGACATCAGCGTCACATAGCGCGCCTTGCCCGCCAAAAGCCGCGCGGCACGTGGCGCGTTCAAACGCGGCAAGACGGCTTTTAATTGCGCCGCCACGGCTCTGCCATTGTCAATCTTGGCGGCATCCGCCCCCAAAGTAACAGTGGTGATTTGCGTTGCCAGCACGGCATTATTGCGGTCGGTAATGGTCGGGCGCGCGGTATTTTGTTTATACGCCGCATTGGCGCGTTGGGTCGGCGCGGCATCCAGCACGGTTAATTGCACCAGCCGCCCGCCGAGCACGGAAAACACGATAAAGAAACAAATCAACGCCAAGCGCAAACGGCTGCGCGTCGTCTCAACCGCATGTTGCGCCAAATCACCGGCGCGGCGACCGAGCCGTCCGCCCAGCACCATAGCCCAGTCATGACCGACCGGCACGAGAGGGAGTTTACCGCGGCTCATCGGCACCCCCTTGCGGCATCATCAAAACCGGAATGGTCAATGTGCGGTCATCGCGCAAATCCAGCACTTGCGAAGCGCGCAAATAATCCAGCGATAAATATTGCCGCGACAGCATTTGCAAACGGCGCGGGTCATTCAGGCTGGCCCACTCAGCCTCCAAAGTGCGGCGACGGTCTTGCTCAACCGCCATAATGCGCTGCATGTGGCGCAGCGCCTTGGCCTCGGCCTCAGCCGAATAGCGAATGTGATACAGCGTGGCGACCAGAACCACGACAATGAAAGCCAGCGTGATATTCAAAAACTTGACCATCACATTGCCCCCAATTTGGGTGCGCGTTTGGGCAATAAATCAGTCTCGGCAGCAAAGGCCGATGCCGCCGTGCGCACGGCGACGCGCAAACGCGCCGAGCGGGCGCGCGGGTTGAGGTCGGTTTCTGCCGCTCCGGCTTTGAGCGAGCGTTTGACACCATCATTAAAACTCGGCGCGGCCATTTCAATATCGGGTAAATGCCGCGACGGGCGTCCGGCGCGACCGGTGCGCGGGCTGAGGAATTGCTTAACCATGCGGTCTTCTAAGGAATGAAAAGTGACGACAGCCAGTCGCCCGCCCGGCTTCAACACTTGCTCTGCCGCTTGCAGGCCGCGCATCAGCTCGCCCAGCTCGTCATTTAAATAAATCCGCAGCGCCTGAAATGTGCGCGTCGCCGGATGCGCTTTGCCGAAACGCGGCGCGCCCAAAACCGAGCACACCACATCAACCAAATCGCCGGTGCGCCGCAAAGGCCGGTCGTCACGACGCGCCATAATCGCCTTCACAATGGCGCGGGCGCGGCGTTCCTCGCCATAAACGGCAATGACATCGCTGAGCAATTCGGGCGCCGCCTCATTTAATAAATCCGCCGCGCTGAGACCGTCTTGGCTCATCCGCATATCCAGCGGCCCGTCGCGCATGAAGGAAAACCCGCGCGCCGCCTCATCAAGCTGCATGGAGGACACGCCCAAATCGAGCGTCACGCCATCGACCGGTGCGGCCAGCAGGTCTTGCATATCGCCAAAGCAGCCGGAGAGATAAGAGAAGCGCGCGCCAAAATCGGCGCTCAAAATATCGGCATGGGATTGGGTGTTGGGGTCGCGGTCAATGGCGATAACGGCGCAATCGGCGGCCTCGAGCAAAGCGCGGGAATAGCCGCCCGCGCCGAAAGTGCCGTCAACCATCACCTCACCCGCTTGCGGGCGCAGCGCGTCAACCACCTCATTCAGAAGAACCGGAATATGCGGAGCCGAAGTCGGGGGCACGCTTTGTTGCTGCCTTGTCACGTCACCCCCACCGCTCATTGCTGAGACCCGTCAGCACCGCCGGGCGGCGCGTCGCTTAATGATCGTAAAAGACCGCGTTGCTCGAGCGCCATGGCGCGCGATTTGGCGCGGAAATCGGTGAAGCGTTGCGGATTCCAAATTTGAAACTTGCCGCCGAGACCGACAAAACACAGCTCTTTTTCAATGGCCGCATGGGCCAAAAGCGCGGCGGGAAGCGACACGCGGCCATCGGCATCAACATTCAGATGGTGGCTGTCGGCAAATAGCGAGGCGGCCAGCGCATCGCGCTCTTCAGCGTATAAGTTCAGGCGGTCAACCATTTGGCCGATATCATTCATCAGCGCGTGACCGCCGCCCTCAATGGCGTTTTCCGTGAAGGAAGGATAGACGAAAATGCCTTGCTGTGCGCCGCTTTGCGCGGCTCCGTTTTGGGCGGAAATGGCTGAACGGAAGACAGACGGAACCGAGACGCGACCCTTCGCATCTATTTTGCCCGTAATGGTGGACATGAACATACTCATGCCTGCTTCCCTCCTGCCGTTAGCCCGAACGCGTTTCGGGCACCCATGGTCTTTGATGGGATAATATGGGATAGCATGGGAACATATGGGTGTCAACGGGAAGCACAGGCACAAAATAGGGTATTTACGGGCCGGAATGGGGCCGCGCCGCCATGCCCGCGCATGCTTGCCGATGGGGAAAACAGTCAGAGGGTCTATAAGCCGGGTTTTGTACGCATCAAAAGATGGCGGTGATCATTCATCTGGGATGCCCGTTGCCGAACACCTCATGCAACCTACCCGGACGACGACCCGAAAACAGGGCCATGTGCCGTCTCTATTTGGTCTTGCTCCCGGCGGGGTTTACCCTGCCATGGCCGTTACCGGCCACGCGGTGCGCTCTTACCGCACCCTTTCACCCTTACCTCGCGCCCCGAGGGGGAGAGGCGGTTTGCTTTCTGTGGCACTTTCCCTGAAGTCGCCTCCGCCGGACGTTATCCGGCGCCGTGTTTTCGTGGAGCCCGGACTTTCCTCCCCTGCGCCGTGCCGAAACAAGACGCAAAGGCAATCACCCGACCCTCTGACCGAAAACCGGAATACGCCGATAATCCGGCATGGTCAAGGATGTTTAGAGCGGGTGAACGCTCAACGACGCTAAAAGGGCTTGGTGAGCAAAGCGAGCCTTGCGCTCTACCGAAGGGGGCGTTTTTATAAATCAAGAAGGCCGCCTTACCCCGCCGCCTTACCCGATGAGGCGGCAATATTCATAAATCAGGCTTTGGGTTTCGGCGTCGGCGGTGCCGGTGATTTTGGCGGGGCGGAAATGGCGTTGAAACGCCGTGATGACGGCTTGCGTTTGCGGGCCGAAATGCCCGTCCGCGACAATGCGATAGCCGAAAGCGGCGAGCGCTTTTTGCAAGGGCGCGACGGCTTTTTCTCCCTTTTCGCCCGAGCTGCCCGCGGCCAGTGTCGGCACGTCTTCAATCTTGACGTCATCCAGCCAAAAGCCGAAACCGGCGCGCGCCAAAGCCGCCCAGTCAAACGCCTCGCCCGGGTCTATTTTGCGGCCCGGGGCAATGTCGCTATGGCCGAGAATATGGCGCGGGTCGAGCGCGTGACGCGCCACAATATCTGCGACAAGCGCGATGAGCGCGCGCATTTGCGCCGCCGGAAAGGCCGCCATGTTTCCGGCCGCATCATGCCCGTCATGGTCGAGCTCTATGCCGATAGAGGCGGCGTTCATATCCGTCTGCCCGCGCCAATAAGAGACGCCCGCATGCCAAGCGCGCGCCGCCTCATCAACCAATTGCACGGCTTGCCCGTCGCGGCGAATGAGATAATGCGCCGAGACTTTCGCCGTCGGGTCGCATAGCCGCGCCAACGCCGCATCGGCATCGGGCATGTCGGTATAATGCAAAATAATATGGCTGATGGCGCAGTCGCGCGCATCGAAATTGGGCGAGGGCATGTGCACAATATCGCTCACAAAACCGCCCCCGCTTTTCTGACCTCCGGTTTTCTGAGGCCGATAATCAGCACGCCCAGCAGGGTCAGCCCGCCGCCGAGCCAAAAGCGCAGGCTCAATTCATCGCCCCAAAACATCACCCCAAAGACAATGCCGAAAATCGGCGCCATGAGGGTGAGCGGCGAGGTGACCGACACATCATAACGTTGCAGCAAATAATACATGCCCGCATGGCCGATAAGGCTGGCGCCAATGGCGGTATAAATCACCCCGCCCCAGCCCATCCAACTGGCGTTTTGCAGCACCGCAACATGGTCGCCCTCAAACACCAGCGAAGCCGCAACCAATGGCGGCCAAGACAGCATGGCAATCCAGCCCTGCATTTGATAGACGCCGGCATCGCTAATCTGCTTCATCACAATCATACCGGCCGAGCCGATAAAGGCCGCGCCAATAACCATCAGCAGGCCGAGGCGCTCCTCGATAATCGCCGGGTCAAGGCCGATCACCATCACCCCGCCAAACGCCATGCTGATGCCCGCCCAGCGTCGCCAGCCAACTTGCTCGTGCAGAAAAATAATCGACATAATCGTGCTTATCGGCACGGAAAGCTGCACGGCCACGGCGACCACGGAGACATTATTGGCCAGCCCCAGCCCGCCATAAAACAGCGTAAAATGCACCGACCCCATCGCGATGGAGATGAAAATAATATGCGGCATTTTGCCGGGTATGATTTTCAAAAACGGAAACAGCAGCAGCGATAGCAACATATAGCGCAGCGCGGTAAACAGCATGGGCGGCAGCTCGCTCACCCCCGCCTTACCGGCGACAAAAGTGAAGCCCCAAACCACACATACAATAAGCATAAGAAAAAGATGTCGCGGTGCCATGAATCCGATGTAGCATGAGCACCGCGAAAGCGCTAATGAAAAGAGAGACTTATGGCTGCCCTTTTGTTTGATTTGGACGGCACGCTGGCCGATACCAAGCCCGACCTGCATGCTGCGATGAATTATGTATTGCGTAAAAACGGCCTCGATGAAGTGCCCGATGAGGCCATCACCAATATGATTGGCGGCGGCGCGAGGATGATTTTGCAGCGCGGGCTGGAGGCCAATGAGGTGCGCTGGGATGACGCCAAACTGGATGCGGCGACCGAGGATTTCGTGCTGTGGTATGACCAAAATATCGACGGCCACGCAAAACTTTACCCGAATTTAATGCCGATATTGGATGCCGCCAAAGCGGCGCATATTCCGATGGCGGTGGTGACGAATAAGCGCGAGAGCCTGTCGGCCAAGCTGCTGTATCGGCTGGGCCTGCAATCCTATTTCGATGTGCTAGTTGGCGGCGACACTTTGCCGAAGCGCAAACCCGACCCCGACACGATTGAACTGGCACTGGCGCGGCTGGGCTGCGCGCCGCAAGATGCGATTATGGTCGGTGATAGCGAGGCCGATAGCGGCGGTGCGCGCGCCGCCAATGTGGCGTGTATTTGCGTCAGCTTCGGCTATCGCCGCGTCAGCATGGAAGAGTTGAAAGCCGATGCGATTATTGATGATTACGCCGAATTTGCCGCCGCCGCAAAAGCCGTAAGGCCCGGCCTGTTTGACGCGCTTTAACTAGAATAGCAGGCGAATGGAAATGCCGCCGCCATGGGTTTCCTCATCATCGGAAAAGCGCGCGCGATAATTAAGCTCAAAGGCGAAATAATCATTATGCGCGGCAAAGCCGAGGCCGAGATCAACCGCATCTTCCGGCTCAATATGTGATTTCAACTGAAATTTATTATCCGCCGTGTCGCGGAAATGCGCCGTCGCATTATAGGGCGTCGCGTCATCTGTGGTGCGCCAGCCGAGATAATAATTCGGCTCGAAAATAATGCCGATACCATCGCTGCTCTCACCGGCGCGATAGGCACCGCGCAGGCCGATAAATTGTGAGGTTTTTTCCGACTCGCCCCCGGCAATATTCATGGCGTAGGAGAAGTCATTACCCGTGGTCATATCATTTTCAGCATAATTATCATGCTCAAGGCGGAAATAATCGACACCCGCTTCGAGGCGCAATAAATAATCATTATCGAAAATCGGATAGGTCAAACGCGCCGAAGCGGCGGTGCTTGTGGCCTCCCAATCGGCCTCGACCCTGTCGGAATAGCCGTTGAAATTAACCACGCGCGTGCTTTCCAAATCGACAAAACCATAAGCCGCATTGAGTTGATATTGCAGCGGGCCAATGCGGTCGGACAAATAAGCGCCGTAAGAAATGCTTTCTGAACTCACCTCATTGGTGGTGCTGCTTTTTTCATGCACGGATGAGAAGCCCATTTGCATGTAAAGACCCAGCGCATCAATGGCGTAAACCGGTAGGTCATAGCCCAGCGCAATGGCGTAATTATTGCCGCTCACCGTAGGGCCATTGGCGCCGGAATCTTGTTTTCGGTAATCACCGAATTGTTGCAGCCAGCCATCGCCGCCGCGCCGCCCATCGGCGGTGACAATTTGCAAATGCTGGCTTACCGCGCCGGTCGCCATATCGGCAAGGCCGGATAATTGTTGCGCCGTGCCATCGCTATAATGCGGCAAAAGCTGCTCATAGGCGGCGGCAAAATCGTCGCCATTCATCAGGCCGGTTATGGCGGCACTCAGCGATTCATTATCGCGGAAATGGGCAATCACCGCATCCAACGCCGCCCCTTCGGTAGGATTGAGGCCAAGCTCCTCCGGAGTTTTTTGCGCGAAGGTAGCGGAAATCTCTGAGTTTTCATCGGTGAGCGAGACATTGTAAATAAACGGCGTTTCGTCGTTTAGAAACCCGCTCGGCAAAGCGGGCGCGTTGTTATAGCTAATGAGTTTCACTCTTACCGTTTCGTCAGCTAGGCCGACCAATGCTGGCGTAATTTTTGAACCGCTGCCGAGCGTCAGTGTCGCAACATCCAAAACCGGCGTGTCTGCGCTCAATTTATCGTGGTCAATGGAAATCTTCAATTCACCATCCAGCATTAATGATGCCACAGCCAGACTTTCAGTCCCATCAACAACATCACCCTCTTGCCCCACCAAATGCAATTGTGTGCGCTCGCCAATGGTAACATTTAAAGGATCCGTGCCTTTGGTGATGCGACCGGTGAAACCGGTAATCGGCGCGGTGTAATCATCAGCCTCATCATCGGCAATTTCATTGGACAGATTCAGCGCATCAATGCCGTTGCCAAAACTGATATCACCGGACACTGTGCCCGCTTTAATGGCGAAAACATTATTGCCATTGCCGAATTTTACATCACCTCTGATGATGGGTAATGCAATGCGGTCGCGCGTATCGATATCTCCATCGCCATTCACGTCAATATCCGTATCGCCGCCACCGCCATAGGGGTTGGAAGATGAATTCACGCCACTGGCATCAAGCAGCATGTCTTCTTTCAAAAATTCCTGCGTGAAATTAAAATTGCTTGTTAAGTCTTCAGCATCCAAAGCCACAATATTCGTATTGGTTTCCCGAGAGCCATCCGCAGCGACGTAATTAGATGAAGACCTGATGAAGCCTCGATTATGAAAAGTCGGTGTGCCGACTGCGCTAAAGGTTGAACTGCCCGTCAATAAAATAGCCGTCGCCGTATAGTCGCTATCGGTCAAGGTCGCATCGGCACCGGCATGGGTATTAGCAGTTGCCGCAATCAAACCCTCATTTAGAAGCACCGACCCATCGGAGCGCAAACCTCCCGTCAGCGTCGCATTATCGACAATCAAGGCGCGGGCACTTTGATTATAGGCGATTGCCTCAATCGTCCCGCTATTGTAGATGCCGCCATTTATCGTTGCGCCGCCATCCAATAAAACCGCATCGGCTTTGAAACCGTCATAAAGACCATTGGCGCTAATCGTTCCGCGATTCATCAGGCCATGCGAATAATGGAATTGCTTCAGACCGACATTGCCACGTGTGTAAATATCTGTCGGGTTCTGCCCGTCATCATTCAGTATATCGAGCAAGGTCTCAATCGAACCAAAATTTGTGCCATCGCCACGCCCGACATCGCCGGTTATTTTCAAAGTCGCATCACCATCATCTTCACCATGACTGGTCAATCGCACAGAGGTAGAGGTCGGGCGGTTATTGTCAAAATGCCCCGGTAAGGATTGTTCAGTGCCGCCGGAAATATCAACGAGGTCGTTGTTATCATCTCGGCGCGTATCGTCAATCACACCCAATGCATCCTGTTCTGCTTGCGTCCCGATTTGATTCACACGGCCACCAATAATCAAACCACCGTCCAAATCACCGGCAATATCAACCGCTGCGCCACCGCGTCTGCGCTCGTTGGCATTTACCCCCGGATTTTCGGCATCTTCTTCGCTTTCATCGCGGCCATGAACAGGCGCGCTAAAATAAGTCGAATAACCGGTCGCATTAACATTTGCATCAATCATCATGCCGCCGTTAATTGTTGCAGAGCTGTCTATCTCTATGCCGATACTGTTTTCGCCGCGCACGTCAATATTGCCGCGCTGGCGGAAATAACCGCCAATATCGGCGTTAATCTCAACACCAACCGCATTATCGCCTAAAATACCACCATACTGACCGTTATGTATCGCGGTCGAAAAATCAAAATTTCCCGTTAAAGCGCGGTCAATTTGCGCACCACGCGCACCATTGCCGTCAATAATGATTGTGCTACCCAGTTCGCCAATAATATTTTCAACATTATTATTAGATGGGTTCGTTGCACCATCCAGCCAAAGGCCGATGCGCGTATTGGTGCCCGCCAAAGCAGGTGAGTTTTCGATAATGCCGTCGCCATCGCGATCAACATCATTGTCATCCGGCAGACCATTATTGTCGCCGTCATAATTGGGCCCGCGCACTTCATCAATGCGGATATTTGCCTGTGAACCGATGCGCAAAGTAATAGTGGAAGGCAAGTCGGCAGTGACTTTCACGCCAATCGCATCGGTCAAAGTAACGGCGTTATCATCAGCATTGCGATCGCGAACGGTAATATCGCCGTTAATGATGATATTCTGACCGGCACTATCAACGAGGATTGCCGCATCGTCATTATTCTGCGGCGTGCCATCAATCACTATCGCCCCACTTTGAGCCAATTCATGGTTGCCATCTTCATTTACGTCAGCGACTGTGCCTGATGTATTGACGGGCGTATTGCCAGTCTCGCGAATGTCAAACGCACCGGCCGAGGCCAAGGGCAGAGCCGTCAGCAATGGCATCGCAA
>Ga0181418_1000718_pt1 | contig 11097 bp, 19 predicted proteins | sample 41SPOviralmetaG_FD_130143 | JGI IMG/M metagenome (GOLD analysis project Ga0181418, IMG submission 130143) | Marine viral communities from the oligotrophic San Pedro Time Series (SPOT) site, San Pedro Channel, CA, USA - 41 SPOT_SRF_2013-03-13 | ecosystem: Environmental > Aquatic > Marine > Strait...
CATCTGGTCAATCACTGCCCGTGTTCGGACAAATGGACTGTCAACACTCCCCATATAGGAGCTGCTGACCAAATGGGTCCGAACGAGCCCTGGGACGGAGTAAGTCATGTCATTATTTTAACCGCTGATTAGTTGTTGCAACCCCATCTCCTTCGAGCGGCTTTACCTCGTTCGCCAGTCCAGCTCTTGCTGCGAGCACAAAAAGATTTCTTGCGTGCTGCTTCTTTTTTCGTTTTAGGTTTGCCGGTAACAGGTGGTTTTAAGTTTGAACCGGTCTCTTTATTATATTTAGCCCTGCCTTTTGCAGTCAGGCCAGCGCCTTTACTTGCTGGAAGCTTTTCGCCTCGACCAACACTAAGATTTGGCCCCTTTTTGCGCTTTTTCTTTTCAGCCATTAGATAGCTCCGGTGATTGTGCCAGAAGTGCTGAAATTACATGAAATAATTTCCGCTTCTCCAATAGCGGCAGATACGCTCATAGCAGTAATAATACCAGAAAAACTTATCTTTTTGCTGCTTTCTTCGCTTAAAAACAATTCAAATAAAGCGTTTGCGTTATCCTCTGATGTCAAAACGTCGTTAATAAAATCTGCTGTAGCATCCGCACTTGTTGCTGTATAAAGGACGCTTACTGAGCCGGAACCCGATATTAATCCACCAGCAAATGAGCGGGACTGGTCGCCACTTTTTGTGGTTTCAAATATTTCTTTTGTTACATCAAGGTTCCAGCCTCTTACGGCAGTTAAGGCTGCAGTAGATCCGCCGTTTTTCTCAAACGATACGGAGCCCTGTTCCCCGCTGAAGAAAGCCATTATTTTTTGCCCTTGGGTTTACGACGCTTATGTTGATAGCTTATCTTCTTTGAACCGGTTTTTTCACGCTTAAACCGGGCTTTTTCTGCAGCTGACATCTCTCCTGATGTCTTAGGCGTCTTGGCGGATACGCGCTTTGATGGACGACATGCTGGATAGGCTCTGTCTTCGCCTTTGGAGCGCCCACAAGGCTTTCCGGTCTTTACATCGACCCATTTCTCGTCAAACCAGCGGCTAAGCCCGCCCTTGGGCTTGCTGGTCTTACTTGGTTTTTTTGGCTTTTTTCGTTCCGCCATCACTCACTTTTCGGTAGGTGCCGCCACGCTTTTTATATTCCCGCACCAGCCAAGCATTGGCATAGGCGCTGGGATATACAGCAAATTTACGCTTAGCAGCCGCTTTGACACGGCTATAAAGCGCCTTATTTGTGGGCTCGTTTCTAGTCGCCACAGGTGCAACGCATTTTTTTAGAGCCCTTCTTCATGCCCTTTTTCTTCTTGGGTGGACGGCCTTTTTTTGTGCCGTAAGTTCCGGGACCTTGGGGCATGACGGGGATCGTCTTTGGTCTAGTCTAGCCCTTCGTGCCAATCAACAACAACCTTGAAGTGCCCAAAGTGCGGGAGCAGCAGTCGCGTCATCTCCATTAACAAGAAAAAGCCAGAAGAAATCCGTCGTTACAGGAAATGCACCGCCTGTGACCACAAGTTTGTGACTACTCAAGGCCCTGAAGAGATCGCACAAAGGAAACAGGTTCTTTATCGCAAGGGTGAAGACCAGCAAAATTCAAAACTTACAGAAGATACAGTGCGTGAAATGCGTGAATTTGCTGCTGGTGGCGCTAGTTCGTTTGACTGTGCCCTCGCTTTTGATGTAGCGCAATCAACTGCATATAAAGCAATCGTTGGACGGTCTTGGCAACACGTCCAATAACAACCTCAATACAACCGATAAGACGTAGCGCCCATCGTCTCCGGTTTGGCCAAATTAAACTGTTGTAAAACTAAATAACCGAACGCATCAAAGGCGTGGTCTACCCCTAAATTTTTATTTGGTAATCCCGTATTTGGTGTGTAAGTTAATGTCCTTAAATCTTTGATTAACTGCTTGCAACGTGGATGAATTATTGTTCTTCGCGTTCCAGCAGCATCAAATAAGGCAGTATTTACGGCTGTTATTTTGTCCCGGATTTTCCAAGGTGCTTTTGGTGATTGAACGTTAAAGCCGCTGCGGCGTAAAATCGTGTGGTCTGTTACGCCGATGCCTGAAGTTTTTCTTGCGCCACCTGTAGGGTCAGGGCACGCGATTACGCGACGGTCCACACCGTAGCGGCGGGTTACTTCTTCCGCAAAGTCCCAAGTGGTTGCTCCACCACGCAGCATGATTTCGTCAAAGACGTATAGCGTTTCGTTGTCTTTTACGGCGCAAATGCCGCTCATTGGGTCAACGTTGAAGTCAACTCCTAGTAGTAATGGCAAGACCTTGATGTCTTTGGCTTCGGTGGATATGTTTTCGTCGCTGAAACTTATGGCAACGAGGCCCGTAAGGTTCTCGAAGCTGGCTTCAAATTCTTGGCGGAATGTACGAGAGTCAAGTTGGGCTCGGGCTGCTTCAACTTCATGGGCAGGAACATTCCCGCCTTCGATTGTTGTGTAGCACCAGCGGATCCAGTCGCCTGTTTTGTCTTCTTCGCAGTAACACCAGAGGTCGTAGAACCAGCTGGCCGTTCCATCTGGGGTGGAGATGAAGAGTGCCCAGCCTTGTTTGTCCGCTAAAGCGGGGCGGATGACCTCGAACCAAACTTCTGATTCCATGAAGGCGGCTTCGTCTAGCACTACTCCGGCTAAAGAGCGGCCGCGAAGTGCCATTGCGTTTTCTGTGCCTTTTAGCTCAATTGTTGAGTCATTTACAAGATCTAGGCGTAAGTCAGTTTCGTTCTTGGAGCGTATGTATTCTTTTGGGATTGTCTTTTTTAGTGTTTTCCAGGCAATATCCTTTGCCATTCGATATGTCGGGGCGCAGTAAAAGTAGGTCTCGCCGGGGCGTTCCAGGGCTTTGGTGAATAGTTCGATGCAGGAAAGATAGGATTTGCCGAAACGGCGACCTGCGACCAGTATGCGGAATCTTTCTTTGGCGCTAAATACAGTGCCTTGGGCGGGGCGAAGGCTTATATCGAGGGTTTTCGCCAAAAGTGTTATTTACTCGGGTTTTTCGATCTTAACGTGGATTTCAGGTAATGTGCTACTTTCTTCCACTTGATCGCAGCCGACCATACGTGCCAGGGAATCGAGGACGTTGGCAGCTGTTTGCATTTGGCCTCGTTTCATGGCGGAGTTGTAGAGGCGAGAGCGCATAGAAAATATTCTGGAGGCCATATCTTCGCGTTCGCGCTCAAAATCTTCGCGATTTAGGACTTGGACTGCTTTCCAATCGCGGAATGCGGTGGCACGCCCCACCTGTTCTTTGCTTGCGTGGTCGAGTACCAGTTGAAGGGCGGGTAAACCCTCTAATTGGCGGCGATATAGACGAAGAATGCGGGCTTCTTGGATGTCCTTCGGGTTTTTTGGACCACCGATTCTTTTTACTACCTTTTCTTCGGCGGTGTTTTCGTCCATAACTAGGAAACAACCTTTGCAGCCACAATAGCAATATGTAGCGCCAGATCTAGGGTCTATTTTATTTTGGGGGTGTAGCACATAAGAAGTGTGTTTTTTGACCACTGCCCCCAGGTAGCACAATAGATAGGTTTGGCAATATTTATTTAAGTCCCCTGGGGGTACCTTTAGCAATTGTTAAGATTGCTACCCGGCCCCCATAGCCGGTAATAATGTGCTACAATATAGACATGAAGGGAGGGGCACAGGAGTCCACCTTCAGCAACAAAACCTTGAAAACTTCATAGCAGAAACACGCGATTTCGCGGGAGACTCCATGCGCCTTTATGTCCGGCGCTGTGGCAAGCAGTCAATTCCGCACCGCGTGTGATGGAGCACAATGTCTTTCATTCTATCATGAACATGCAACATTCAACAGCGCATACGTTCAAGGTTCAGCAGTCGTGCTCGGTAAAGCTCTATACGAGTGGCTACCGCGACACCGCTGAAATTGACATTCGCGATACTGAAACGGCAAACCGAGTAGCGATCGAGGGTCTGAGCGTTGCAGCACTGCAAGGCGGGATCATTGATTACGTGAACACGCTGGGGTATCGCAAGGAAGACGAAGAAGCTGCCAAGTTTCTCCGCAAGCTATCCACTGAGCTGGCTAAGGCTCTGCCTCAGGAGGTAGTACAGTGAGAAGCCAGGTACAACGCTGGGCCGGTATCCAAGCCGGATGGGTTCCCGCTTACGGCGGGCGACCACGTACCAGAAAGCAAGCCGAATTATTCGCTCGGCTCTGCAATGTCCTAGACGGCGACAGATTCACCTACAAAGTGAAAACGCTTCCGCTCGAACTTCCTTCCTTCGTCTAATCAATCGCCCCAGGGTTAACGCTCTGGGGTTTCTTTTTATCCTAAATCCAAAACGATGACGGAAACCTACGATCTCCCATCACATTGGGCTAACTACATGATCAACGGCGATGCAACATCTTTCAGCCTTAATGAAAACGGCGCTGGCGATGCTGAGATAGCCGTTATCGATGAGTTCATGCAAGATTTCGAAGAGGGTGTGATCGTGACCTGTTCAGAAGAACCATTCTTCAGCAAGTACCACGACGCGCAACCTTACGGGATCAAAGCCTGTGACTGCTTAGAGTTTACTTTCTACCTCTACGAGAAACGCAGTTAAAGAAACGGCCCCGAATAGGGGCCTTTTTAATGTCACCTAAAGTCGGAAATTGAAGAGCGTAACTCCCGGGCTTCGGCTTCCAGCGCATAAGCCCGTTCTGCTTTTTCTTTAAGTTCCTCTAGGGTGTAATCCACGCGGCGTTTGTAGCACTCCAATAGCCGAGTCATAACGCCGGTCTGATCATTGAAACGTGCCAGGTAAACGTCAGCCGAGAGGTTGATTGGGGTTCCTTCTCCCCCTGGGTAGCAAGTCGCCCGGATGAACAGGTTCAACGCCCCATAACGTCCCACCAGGGAGAGGAATGGTTTTCCCTGTTGGTTGTATCCGTTCTGCTGACAGTATTGGTCAAACTGTTTTTGGAGCTTGGCAACCGCTCCACCGTGGCCGCTAGTCTTCCACACCTTCTGATCCTGCCAATCATTGAGTAAACGGACGAGGTGACCTTCAGTAAGGTTGCAAAAAGCGTTGAATTGGTTTCGAGCTTGGACTTGTTCCAGGGTTGCTTGCATGTTGCGGTGTCGGTTGAACTGATGCTACTGTAGCAGAGTAACCAAAGGAATCAACCGATGGACCAAGACATTCTCAGAATCGAAGAGGTGGAGGTGATCCGATCGCACCACACCGGAGAAATCGAGTTACGAGTCAACGCCATCATTGGCGACATGGTTCAAACCGTTCCAGCAGTTCTGTATCCACCGGACATTGCGGAACCTGCCCAATACGGTCCAGCGCATTGCACGGCGACCGTCACGGTTTACCTAGATGACGTTCAGTGGGAGATCGCAGAATGAAACGCACCAATCAAGAAAGAGACGCACAACTAGAGGAAGCAAAGCGACTTCTGGATATGGGCCTCAAGCGGGCCGATGTAGCCGCAACGCTCCAACGTGATTACGGCTTAAGCAGAGCGACAGCTTATCGGGACTGTGAATCAGCCGATATTCAACGCTTTGCAGAAGATGCGGGAATCGATGCGGATTCCGTTCCAGGGATTAGCTACGAAGACCGAGACGCGCTTATGCGAATGACGCGCCAACTGTTAATCACTGCCTTTAAAGGCGGCAACGTTCAAGACTATGCACGTTTAGTCCGTGAATACGAAAGACTCGCCCGCATGGGTGGGTTGAAACAGTTGTCTCAAACAGCTTGAGATTTTGTCTCACTTACGTTCCAACATGAAAAACCCCAGCATCGAGTTCACGTTCAGAGAGTTAGAAACCATCCATGATTCCGTATTCATGGAAATGGGTTTCTTTGAAAATATTAGACAGTCTGATTGTGTCAAGTACAAAATGCTTCAAGCATTGCACCAAAAACTAAACACCTATCTGTATTCAGAAAAATGAACTTAACTGAAATCAAAACGGCTGTAATGGCTGGTAAAACGGTCCACTGGGCATCCGATGCCTACGTTGTTATTTACGCTCCACGGATAGAAAAGTTTCTGATCAAGTGTCTATTGAATGACGATTGCATTGGGCTGACTTGGAAAGATGGCGTGACTATGAACGGCAAGCCGAGCCAGTTCTTCATACCGTTCCAGAAAGGGTCGAAGCCTGTCACAACACGTTCCAGGGCTAAGCAACGGGGAACGTTTATTAAATGCCCTAAATGTGGGCACATAGGCTGTATCTACCACTTTTCGTGGTCTGCTCTGACGTGCCAGGGATGCAGGCAAATGGTCAATAAGTACGACTGGCAGCAGGAAGCGTAAAGATCGTTCCAGTCCTAAGCAAATGGCCAGGTCATCTGTAGATCAGCGGCATACACGTCCTCATCGTTTATATCGATGGGGCGTTCTGCCACGTAGGCGTTGAACAGCTGCTTCAAACGTTCCAGGGTCATCCTTAATGCCCTGGCTTGTATAGCCACGTTCATCTGTCCCGTATAGAGACATTCCAGTGCTCTACTTAGTTCTTTAGGGCTTGCTGGGCCGTATAAAGGTTCATTCTCTCTAACCATTGACACTCCGCCCCACGTAATTCTAACTCACTAAGCAAGCGAACTTGGGGTGCTCCACTGCGGCGGGCTACTACAACCGCTCCACATTTAGGCTTAAGCCCAGTCAGGTGCTGCAATCCCAGAGAATACGCTCCAGTCTGGCATATATAGTTTGACAACATTTCTTCACTGCGAGCATTAACGCTGGTCTTCCAATCAGCAATGCAGAGCTTGCCATCTAGGTCGATTAAAGCGTCAGCCGTTCCAGCCCAGCCTCGTGGATCATGAATGGAGAACTCGATGGCATGAATGGCCGTTACGTTCTCTCCGATCCAAGACCGTAGACCTCGGGCGTACCCAGAGGCGCTCCAGGAGACCCTAGGAGCCCCTTGAATGGCTTTTTCGATTGCCCAGCTAGTGATTCCTTTGGGAGCACGTTCCAGGCCGTCATCTCCAGCCCTCCAGCTACCTCGCTTGTTCGCAGACTGTCGCGCCAGCTTTGCTGCCGTCTTGAGGACATATTCCGCGTGATTGTGCGCCAAAGTGCCACGCTGGCAAGCAATGTCACGCTCCATGGGAGCAGTTGGGCGTTCCAGCCAGCGGTCGAGTGCATCTTTTTGCCATTGGGGTGAGGTTTCTTTCAAGATGTGTGTCACTGAGGCGTAAGACACGCCGGACTCATCGCGATACACACGGTGCGGACCAGAGTCATCACGCTCCAGGGTCCAGCGGCGTAAACCAGCTAGTGCGTTTTGGGAATCAGTTGCTTGCATCTACCAAATCCATCTGGTTCTTAAGCCAAGCTTTTTGTAGCTGATGGGCTTTTGGTTCTATCAAGTGCATCGAACTGACAATCCCAACGATATTTCCCACTGATATTGAAACTCTGCCGTCTTCCAAAATTGTGGTGATCGTCTCTGGTAAAGGTTTTTCGTAGTGACGATCAGGCATTGAAGGGCTAAAGCTGATTAAGTGTATGCAATAAAAAAGGGGCGGTTAAGCCCCTGAAACATGCTGTTTTACTCAGCACTGAATGGGTTGCCGTCATCCAGCATTCGATCAATGTCGAAGCCAGCTTCTAAGGCGTCGTCCCAGGCAGCTTTGGTTGCCTTTTCACTGCCTTTCTTTTGTGGGACAGGACGCAAGCTGTACTCACTTGCTTTGCCTGAGCCTTCTTTGCCGAGAACAAAGTCGTGCTCTAGCAGATTGGAATAATCCTCCATTTGAGAAATACCATCCAACTCACGAAGGATGCTCTTTTGGGTGATTTGGATTATTTCGACTCTTGCAGTTGTGTAGTTGTAAACCGGAGCAGCAACTGCAAATTTGCTGGGCTCGGCACTTTCACCATCGAAGCTTGCACGACGCTCAAAGTTGTCGCCCATCTCAGCTTCGATTTCTTCTGAAGTGGGATCTTGCACAAAACGGAACGGCTTCTTTTTGTCGTTGCCGTCTGTAGATACGCCCCAGCACTCGTAGAACTCGATGGGTTGGTCGCTAAGCAGAGCAAAGCGAACAGTTTCGCCAGAAGGAACTTTGGAGGGATTCAGATAAGGACGGTCGCCGCTGCCTGCTACTGCAGATGAGGCTTTTTTGGAAAGAAATGGCATTTTGTAGTTGCTGTGGGCTGATTGCCCGGTGCTCTAAAAAGGTAGCACACTGACAGCGGGTGTCAACTGTTGTAGAATGAAAAAACCTCCAGGGCCGGAGAAGCCTCTGGAGGTCACTGTTGAACTACTAACCACGTCACTGTAGCAAATGGATCTCGTCAAATTTGTCCGCTCTTTGCCTGAAAATTGGGCTACTGGGCCTATCTACGCAAAGGGCGTTCCACTGCCGAAAACAGGCCACCCAGCTTGCGGCAAATCTCCGCTTAACAAGGCTGGAACCGAACCACACAGGATTGTTCGGCCTTACGCGGCTGCCCGATATATCGAACAACAGCCTGATGTCTTCAAAGCGATCGGTGTCTACACAGGGCCATGCAGTGATGGGCTTGTAATTCTTGATGTTGACGCCAACCTCTCAATACTGAAAAAGAAATGGGGCACGACTTTTAAGGACGTTCCAGTTGTTATTTCACCTAAGAAAAATGCTGCCAAATATCTGTTTCGTATCCCAGAAAAGAACTGGCATGAAGTCAGAGGTCTAGTGCTTTCTCAAACCAATGCTGGTTGGGAAGTTTTGTGGGGTAAGCAGGGTGTAATTAGCGGTGCGTACCCAAAAGGCGGGGAATATGTTTTTAAAGGTGATATTAACGTTATTCCAGAGATTCCTGGGTGGCTTTTAGCAGAAATGCAAGAGTCTTTTAGAGAACATAATGAAAAAATTGAAGGTAGAACTTTAAAAGATTTTAGGTATGCGTCACGTTCCAGAGAAGAGCTTATTGCTATTGCAAAGTCTTGCTTATCTGTAATTCAGCCCGAAGGACGGGGATCTGAAGATACTTGGTGGCGTATTGGAGCCATGCTTCATTCAGAGTTACCTAATGAGGATGGTTTAAATATTTGGCGGGAATGGTCTTTACAGGATGAAGAATATAGAGAGGACTGGGAGAATGACGACCCATGTCTTAAGCGTTGGGAAGCTGGGTTTAAGTCCAATGGTGGACTGAGTTTTGGCAGTCTTATAAGTTACGCAGACCACTACGACCCGAAGCGTGCCCGATTTCAAAGGGACAATCTTGCATCGGTGGTGGCTGAAATCGATCAGACACCAATAAGCTTCAGAGATGCAACGCTTTCATTTGAAGAAGCGATGAAGCAGATGGGTGAAGCTATGAAGATATCTAACCCTGGTAAACGTAACTTTGAAGCTAATAGAATTGCCCAAGAGTGTAAGTACAGGGATCAGGCAAAACTTGAGCAGGTTTATGCTGACCATATAGGATTTGAACAAGACGAAGGATCTTTTACATTGGATAAATTGAAAGGAAAAATAACTGGACGTGAATTTTTAATCCCTGATGTTCTTGCTAAGCCTGCTGTAGTTCTTATTTATGCCGAAGGCGGTAAGGGAAAATCAACTGCTGCTTGGACGCTGGCTAAGCACGTTGTAAATGGAACACCTTTTGTCGTTCGGGGTAAGCACGTTCCAGTGCAAAAAGGTGGTTGCTTGATCCTGAATGGCGACCAGCCTTTGGATGATTTGGATAGCCAGCTTGATGAGGTTGAGTTTCCTCGCACCTCTGACGTGATGATTCATAACAACTGGAACTTGCAGTATTACGCCCAGTTCCAGGCTCTGATGACAGAGCGCAAGCCAAAGATGGTCATTGTTGACTCCTTGATTGGTTGTTCTGGCGGACGTGCTTTTGATGAAAACAAGTCGGATTTTGCTACGCCGCTTTATTGGCTGACGCGGAACAACGGGGTTTTATTTCCAGCGACCACGATCCTGATCATCCACCACGCGAACAAGCAAGGCGGTTTTAGGGGTACTACCGCTATCAGGGACGCCGTTACAGAGACCTGGAGGCTGTCTGAACCGACTGACAAGCAGTTGGAGAGCAACGACGCCACTACGCCCCATAGCCGAATCATCAGCGTTGAGAAAAGTCGCAGCGGACGTAGTGGAACAGCTCTGATCATGAAGCAGGAATCTGACCTGACTTTCTCCATCTCAGACTTCACCGCTGAAATTGACAGCACCAACACCTCACCCAGTGGAATCAGTGATCGGGTTTTGGCTCGGGTGCGCTCCATCTACCCACGCTCCATCAGCAGAACAGAGTTGGACTCGGATCCGATTGTTGGCGGCAATGTCGCAGCTATACGGAAGTCGCTCCAGCGTTGGGTAAAGCGCGGGCTGATTGAAACTTCAGAAGGGGTGTTGATTAAGGGCAAAGGTGGGGACGTTCCACGGCTTTACAAAGCGGTTATTGAACAACCCCCACACACGCGCGTGCGCGGAGAGGGTAAGAAAAGTGTCCCACTTACACCTAAACCCAATACTGGAGCGGATTCTGCAGTGGGACAAGCAGTGGGACAACCGCAAAAAGCGGAGAAGGTGTCCCACTCATCAGCGACCAGTGGGACAGCCCCCACGAAAACAACAAAGTGTCCCACTGCTAAACCCAGTGATACGAACGAATCTGCCCCAGTGGGACACTCAGATCAATATCCCCCCGCGAGGCGATCTCCAGAGGATCTTCACCAGCTCATGCTTAACGCCAACAAAATATGGGGCAGATGAAACGAAAAGCTGAACGCCCGAAGGATTACCACCTTCAAGGGGAACAGATGAATTGGGACGCGTTTCCGGGCAAGCCGAACAGCCTTGCTCGGAGAACATCCATCAAAGAATGGTGGAGTCTTTTAAACGAGTCTTTAGGGGATCCACCACTTGCTTGTCGACTTACGGAAAACCCCAAAGTTGAGTACGAGATTTTTGTAAGTCACCCAGAATTAGCCTGGGACGTTTTTTGGGAAAGCTTGCGGTTGCGAGGAAAACTATAATGTGCTACGGTACCACTGTTATTTATCGAGCTGTGACAGAAAAACAAACCAATGCCACCATCAAGACCGCACACAATTACGGTGGTGCATTCATCAGTAA
>Ga0181418_1000719_pt1 | contig 11096 bp, 9 predicted proteins | sample 41SPOviralmetaG_FD_130143 | JGI IMG/M metagenome (GOLD analysis project Ga0181418, IMG submission 130143) | Marine viral communities from the oligotrophic San Pedro Time Series (SPOT) site, San Pedro Channel, CA, USA - 41 SPOT_SRF_2013-03-13 | ecosystem: Environmental > Aquatic > Marine > Strait...
AGGGATTCCGTCCAATCTCGCCAAAACCGTGACCGCGCAATTGCAAAATTTTGGAGAGACACGGCGCGGCTGGTTGGGCGTGCGGATTCAGCAAGTCACGGATGAACTCGCCGATGGCCTGTCACTTGGCGCGGCGCGGGGTGCTTTGGTATCTGAAATCTCTCCCGATGGCCCGGCTGAAAAAGGCGGCGTGAAAGTCGGTGATGTGATTGTCAAATTTGACGGCAAGCCCGTGCCGACCATGCGCGACCTGCCGCGCATTGTGGCGGAAACCAAAATCGACAAGCCGGTGCAAGTAGAAGTTATTCGGCGCGGTAAATCTCGCATGCTGAAAATCGTCACCGGTCGCTTGGAAGAAGCCAGCACCAAACCGGCGGTGGAAGAGCGCCCTCAAGAAAAGGCGCGCACCACAGATGATGTCAGCTATTTGGGCATTACCGTGCAAAGTCTGAGCCGTGAAAACCGTCAACGTTTCGGTCTGGCTGATGATGTTATCGGCGCGGTGATTATTGATGTGACGCGCGACAGCGCAGCTTTTGAGGCGGGAATTCGTCCGGGCGATGTGGTTTCTGAGATTGACCAAAAGCAGGTCGGCTCGGCCAAGGCGGCGGTTGATGCGCTCAAAGCGGCGAAGAAAAGCGGGCGCAATTCTGTGCTGGCCTTTATTCGTTCAGGCGAAACCGTGCGCTTTATCGCAATACCGCTTAGCGATTAAATCAGGCAAATTCGGCTTGGCGATAGCCCTGCAAATAAAGCAGGGCGGTCAAATCGCCGTGGGTGATGCGATAGCGCGCGCTTTCCGCAACGGCGGGTTTGGCGCGAAACGCTACGCCCATGCCGGCAATGCCCAGCATGGCGAGGTCATTGGAGCCGTCGCCCGTCGCCAAAACATCAGAATCGGAAAAGCCCAATTCATCGGCCCAAGCGGTCAGAATTTCAGCCTTGGCGGCGCGCCCTAAAATCGGCTCGACGACCGTCCCGTCCAGCACGCCATCGGTCAGCTTTAAGTCATTGCATTGAAAGCGATTGAAATTCAGCTTATCGGCAATGCGTTGGGCAAAGAAAGCAAAGCCGCCCGATACCAGCCCGCAAAACACATCATGCCGACGTAAGGTGGCGAGCAGGGTTTGCGCCCCGGGCATCAGCGTAATGCCGTTATCGTAAAGCTCTTGCAGCGCGCTTTCGGGCAAGCCTTTCAGCATGGCAACGCGCTCTTTCAGTGCCGGTTCAAAATCCAACTCGCCGCGCATGGCGCGGGCGGTGATATCGACAATCACCGCTTCCTTGCCAATGGTTTTGGCCAATTCATCGAGACATTCTTGTTCGATAATCGTGCTTTCCAAATCGGCAATCAGCATTTTCTTGCGCCGCGCCGTGTCGCTGACGCGGTTAATGTCAATCGGCGCATCATGAAAGCGGTCGGCCATAGCATCGGCAATGCCCAGCATGTCTGGCGCAATGGCATATTGCACTGCCGCATCGCCCAAACGGTCGGCGGCGGGCAGGGTGGGAATGTTCTCGGCAAAGGCGGCCAGCAAGGCGTCGTCTAAAACGCCGCTATCCGGTGCTGCCGTCACGACCAGAAAATCTGCTTCAGCCGCTTTTGTCATATGCAAGAACCCTATAAGAATAAGTTATGTCAGAGCTTCCCATTCTTATTGCAGGCGCAACGGCCAGCGGCAAGTCCGCATTAGCCCTCGCCTTGGCGGAACAATTTAACGGCCGCATCATCAATGCCGACAGCATGCAGGTTTATGACACGCTCGATGTGTTGACGGCGCGACCTCCGCGCGTCGATTTGCGCCGTGCGCCGCATGCGTTGTATGGCCATGTGCCGGTGGCGGCGCCCTATAGTGTTGGGCAATGGCAGGCGGCGGCCTTGGCTGAGATTGAGGCAGCGCAAGCGGCAGGGCAGCGGCCCATTATTGTCGGCGGCACCGGGCTTTATTTTAAAAGCCTGACCGAGGGGCTGGTGGATATTCCCGATATTCCCGACAATATTCGCAACGCCTTGCGCGCAAGGCTGGAAGATGCGGGTCTGCCCGCGCTTTATGCGGAATTGGAACGCGTTGATACGCCACTGGCGGCGCGTCTGCCGCCCACCGATAGGCAACGTATTTTACGCGGGCTTGAGGTTTTTGAGGCGACCGCGCAACCGCTCTCCGTCTGGCAAGCCCAACCGCAAACCGCGCCGCTATCTGATTATTGTGGCCTTTTGCTGATGCCTGACCGCGACTGGCTTTATGCGCGGTGCAATCAGCGTTTTGAGGAGATGCTGGCGGCGGGCGCATTGGCCGAGGTGGAGCGCGTTTGGGCGCTTAATCTGCCGCCCGATACGACGGCACTCAGGGCTTTGGGCGTAGCTGAACTGATGGCCTTGCTGCAAGGCGAGATAGACCGCGACACGGCGATTGCCCAAGCGCAGCAGGCGACGCGGCGTTATGCCAAGCGACAAATGACCTGGTTTCGCAATCAGATGGATGGCTGGCAAAGCTTCTCCGAGCAAGATTATGTAAATAACTTTGCCAAAATCTTTTCATTTATTTCAAAATAGGCCTTGACGGCGACATAAATTTCGCTAATTTCGCCTCATCGGGGCGCATATGCGCCCGTAACTATTTGGAGACGCGTGATAAAGCGCGGATGGCATGATGGAAAAACAGATAAACGGCGCTCAAATCGTTTTGCAAGCCCTGCGCGATAATGGCGTGCAGCATATTTTCGGTTATCCCGGCGGGGCCGTGCTGCCGATTTATGACGAATTATTCCAGCAGGAAGACATTGAGCATATTTTGGTGCGCCATGAGCAAGGCGCGACCCATGCGGCGGAGGGTTATGCCCGTTCCAGCGGCAAATGCGGCGTGGTGCTTGTCACCTCCGGCCCGGGCGCGACCAATGCGGTGACCGGCCTGACCGATGCGCTGATGGATTCCATTCCGATGGTTTGCATTACCGGCCAAGTGCCGACGCATCTCATCGGCGCGGATGCTTTCCAAGAAGCCGATACGGTCGGCATCACCCGCGCTTGCACCAAGCATAATTACCTCGTCAAAGACGTGAATGATTTGGCGCGCGTCATGCATGAGGCGTTTTATGTTGCCACCACCGGCCGCCCCGGACCGGTTGTTGTCGATATTCCCAAAGACGTTCAATTTGCCATGGGCGATTATCTGAAGCCGACATCGGTGAAGCACAAATCGTATCAGCCGAAAATCAAGGGCGAAATGGAGGCGATTACCGCCGCCATTGACCTGATTGCCACGGCCAAAAAGCCGATTTTCTACACTGGCGGCGGGGTGATTAATTCCGGCCCGCAAGCCAGCCAGCTTTTGCGCGAATTCGTGAAGCTGACCGGCTATCCCATCACCTCAACCCTGATGGGGCTGGGCAGCTATCCCTCAGCCGATAAGCAATGGCTCGGCATGTTGGGCATGCACGGCACATATGAGGCCAATTTGGCGATGCATGATTGCGACGTGATGATAAATATCGGCGCGCGCTTTGACGACCGCATCACCGGCGCGTTGGATAAGTTTTCGCCCGACAGCAAGAAAATTCACATTGATATCGACCCGTCGAGCATCAATAAAAACGTCATGGTGGATGTGCCGATTGTCGGCGATGTCGCGCATGTTCTTGAGGATATGCTGCGGGTTTATAAATCGCGCGCCGTAACGCCCGACAAAAAAGCACTGGCAAGCTGGTGGCAAGAAATTGACGGCTGGCGCGGGCGCGACTGCTTGGCTTATCGCAAAGACGAGAAGGCGATTAAGCCGCAATATGCGGTGCAGCGTCTGTATGAGCTGACCAAAGGGCCAAACACATTCATCACTACAGAGGTCGGCCAGCACCAAATGTGGGCGGCGCAATATTATCGTTTTGAAGACCCCAATCGCTGGATGACTTCGGGCGGCTTGGGCACAATGGGCTATGGCATTCCGGCGGCGGTTGGCGTGCAAGTGGCTCATCCTAAAGGCTTGGTGATTGACATTGCCGGTGAGGCTTCTGCCATGATGACCATGCAGGAGCTGTCAACGGCGGTTCAGCACCGCCTGCCGATTAAGATTTTCATTTTGAATAATGAATATATGGGCATGGTGCGCCAATGGCAGGAATTGCTGCATGGCGGGCGCTATTCCAATTCTTATTCCGAAGCACTACCCGATTTCGTGAAGCTGGCCGAGGCTTATGGCGCGACGGGTATTCGCGCGCAAACGCCGGGCGAATTGGATGATGCGATTAAGCGCATGGTCAAAACCGATGGGCCGGTGATTTTCGATTGCGTGGTCACTAAGGAAGAAAACTGCTTCCCGATGATACCGTCAGGCGCGGCGCATAATGACATGTTGCTGGCCGACGATCAGGGGCTGGAAGTCGAAGTTTCCGACGAAGGCAAGGCGCTGGTTTAACAGTTGATAATGGGGCTTCCCCCGCTTGCGGTGCTGCGCTATAGAGTGCCGATAAGAGGGGCAGGCCGAACAGGGTTTCCAATGGACGAACAAGCAATAGCAACGCATACGATTTCAGTGCTGGTCGATAATGAGGCCGGTGTGTTGGCGCGTGTCATTGGGCTGTTTTCCGGTCGCGGCTATAATATTGAAAGCCTGACCGTGGCGGAGATTGACCAAACCGACCACATGTCGCGCATCACCATTGTTACCAATGGCACGCCGCAAGTGATTGAGCAGATTAAAGCGCAATTGGGCCGCCTTGTGCCGGTGCATCGCGTGGTTGATTTGACGGTTGAATGTGAAAGCGTTGAACGCGAATTGGCGCTGGTGAAAGTGGCCGGCAAGGGCGATGCCCGTGTCGAGGCGCTGCGCCTGTCTGAGGCGTTTCGCGCCCGCGTTGTTGATGCGACGCCTGAGAGTTTTATTTTTGAAATCACCGGTAATAGCGAAAAGATTGACGCTTTTATCGACCTGATGACGCCTTTGGGTTTGCAGGAGGCATCGCGCACTGGCGTGGCGGCTCTCTCGCGCGGCCCTGAGGCAATGTAATTTTTACCCAAGAAATTTAAAGGGGCAGACTGATGGAAATGCTTTACGAACGCGACGCAGACGCAAATCTGATAAAAGGTAAAAAAGTGGCGGTAATCGGCTATGGCTCGCAAGGCCACGCCCATTTGCTGAATTTGCGCGATAGTGGCGTTGAAGATATATGTGTCGGCCTGCGCGCCGGTTCAGGCTCAATCGCCAAAGCCGAAGCTGAAGGCATTGCAGTGAAAGACATTGCCGAGGCCGCCGCTTGGGCCGATGTCGTCATGATATTGACGCCGGATGAGCTACAAAAAGATATTTATGCCGAGCATATCGCCAATAATATCCGCGAGGGCGGCACGCTGATGTTCGCGCATGGCCTGTCCATTCATTTCGGCCTCATTAAAGCGCGCCCTGACCTCGATGTCTCAATGGTTGCGCCGAAAGGCCCGGGCCATACGGTGCGCGGCGAATATCTGAAGGGCGGCGGTGTGCCGTGCTTGGTTGCCGTGGCGCAAGATGCCAGCGGCAATGCCCGCGAGCTTGCCTTGTCTTACGCTTGCGGCGTCGGCGGCGGTCGCTCCGGCATTATTGAAACCACTTTCCGCGATGAGTGCGAAACCGATTTATTCGGCGAGCAAGCCGTGTTGTGTGGCGGCGTGGTCGAGCTTATCAAAGCCGGTTACGAGACGCTGACCGAAGCCGGTTATCCGCCGGAAATGGCCTATTTCGAGTGCCTGCACGAAGTGAAGCTGATTGTTGACCTGATTTATGAAGGCGGCATTGCCAATATGAATTACTCCATCTCCAACACGGCTGAGTTTGGTGAATATGTGTCCGGCCCGCGCGTCGTCACCTCAGAGACCAAAGCCGAGATGAAGAAAATTCTCGAAGACATTCAGACCGGTAAATTCACCGATCGCTGGATGCAAGGCGGCCAGGAAGAAATCAAAGAATTCCGTAAAGTGAATGACGCGCATCCGATTGAAAAAGTCGGCGCTGACCTCCGCTCCAAAATGCCTTGGATTTCAGCCAATAAGCTGGTGGACCAAGAGAAGAACTAGCTTTTTTTCAATTTAAAGCCTTAAAACACCGCCTAATTGGGCGGTGTTTTTTTTGATGTGTGTGTTACTGTCTCTTGAATAACAACAAGAAATGGAGGGAGAATGTTTAACCTTCTTCTCGGCGGTTCGGTATCCGCTCGTGCTGCTCGGCAGTTGGGCTGAGATGATATTGCCGCTATTGATTTTGCTGGGCCTGTTCACCCGCGGCGCGGCTTTGGGCATGGTTGGCTTTATCATCGTGCAATCGCTAACCGATATTTTCGGCCACGGAGCTGATGCGGCGACGATTGGCGGCTGGTTTGACCGCGCCTCCGACGCGCTTATTCTCGACCAGCGCCTGTTATGGGTGTTTTTGCTGCTGGTTTTGGTGGTGCAGGGCGGTGGCCGCTATGCGCTCGACCATTGGCTGAGTATTGATAAATCCACTGAATAGCAAAACCGACCTTGCATAATTGCAAATTTGCGTATTTGCAGATAACATCTTGCGATTATGAAGGGTCTTGATTGGGATGATTTGCGATTTTTTCTCGCCGTTGCCGCGACGGGCAGTCTGTCGGCGGCTGCACGCGAGTTGAATGTCAACACCACCACGGTTTTGCGCCGCATTGGCAATCTCGAGGACGCGCTGGATGCGCGGCTGTTTGAGCGGCTGAGGAGCGGTTATGCGCTGACCCAAGACGGCACAAGATTGCTGCAATCGCTGGAACCGGTCGATAATAGCCTGTCTTCCTTGCAGCGTGATTTTCAAGCTGGTTCGGGCGATGTGCGCGGCCTTGTGCGGCTTTCAGCCAGCGAAGTCGTGGCGGGCGGCTTATTGGGGCCGGTATTGTCGCTATTTCAGGAACAAACCCCCGATATTGTCCTCGATATTATTGCCGATCCCAGTATTTCCGGCCCGGGTGCCGCGCCGCGTGTGATGAATGCGCTGCGCGACGTTGATATTGCGCTGCGGCTGGCGCGCCCGACACAGGGCGATATGCTGGTGCGGAAGCTGACCGATGTAGCTTACGGGCTTTATGCGCCGACGCCTTATGCCGAAAAACTGGGCGATTTGCCTGCGCGCAATGATTTGACGGATATTAGAATTATCGGATTTTCTGAAGAAGAACGGCCTTTAGGGCCGGTTTGGTGGCTGTCACGGGCCGAAAAGGCCGGGCATGTGGTGATGCGCTCATCAAGTGCCGCCACCCGTCTGGCGGCCTGCCAAAATGGCGTGGCAGTCACCGCTTTGCCCTGTTTTCAAGCCGATAATATAGACGGGCTGACGCGTTTGGCAGGGCCTGATTTGGTCGGCAGTTTGGAGCTTTGGCTGTTGACCCGCACCGATATGGCCAAGCTAGGCCATGTCCGCGCCGTGATGGATTTTGTCGTCAATGCGATTGTCGGGCAATCGGCGCGCTTGGGCGGGGCGTAGGCCTTTCATTTTGACAGTGACGGCATCATTGATTTAGTCGCTGAAAATGCTTGCCATGCTTGTTTTCCTTGCTTAAACAGGTATATGAGCTTAGCTCATGGGTGAGTGTTAAAAGAAAGAACGGTAGATGTTGAACCGCGCAAAAATTTTGAGGAATCTTGAAGGTGCCGATTTCGGCAGCTCAATTTCGCATGCGCCGACAGATGCTACGACACTAACCATCCTCCTCCTTACCTGCCCCTGAGATCGGACAGTCGATGAGCGACGCGCTTTCAGGGGGTTTATCAGAACTAGGACAAACGGCCTATTGGCCTCAGGAAGGATGAAATCATGACGGATTCAATGAAACATAGCGGCGCAGAAGCAGACCGCGTTTATATTTTCGACACCACTTTGCGCGATGGCGAACAGTCACCCGGCGCGTCCATGACGCTGGAAGAAAAACTGCAAATCGCGGAATTGCTGGATTCAATGGGCGTCGATGTTATCGAAGCGGGTTTCCCGATTGCCTCTAATGGCGATTTTGAAAGCGTTTCGGAAGTCGCCAAGCTGATGAAAAACGCGCAAGTATGTGGGCTGGCCCGCGCCGGTGCGAAAGATATTGACCGCGCCGCCGATGCCGTAAAACACGCCAAAAACCCGCGCATCCATACATTTATCTCCACCAGCCCGCTGCATATGAAGCACAAGCTGCAAATGGAGCCCGATGAGGTGATGGAAGCCATTGCGTTTTCGGTCAGCCATGCGCGCAATCATGTCGATAATGTTGAATGGTCACCCGAGGATGCCACGCGCACCGACCGTGACTTTTTATGCGCCACCGTAGAGACCGCGATTAAAGCCGGTGCGACGACGATTAATATCCCCGACACGGTCGGCTATACCGTGCCGCAGGAGTTTTTCGACATCATCACCATGCTGCGCGAGCGTGTGCCGAATATCGATAAGGCGATTATCTCAACCCATTGCCATAATGATTTGGGGCTGGCCGTTGCCAATTCTCTGGCCGGTGTGCAAGCCGGTGCGCGACAGGTTGAATGCACGATTAACGGCTTGGGCGAACGCGCCGGTAATGCCGCTTTGGAAGAAATCGTTATGGCGCTGAATGTGCGCCAAGATGCCATGCCGCAATGGACCAATATTGAAACCACCATGTTGGCGCGCGCCTCCAAGCTGGTCTCATCGGTCACGGCGTTTCCGGTGCAATATAATAAGGCGGTTGTTGGCCAAAATGCCTTCGCGCATGAAAGTGGTATTCACCAAGACGGCATGCTGAAAAACAATCAGACCTATGAGATTATGACGCCTGAAAGCGTCGGCATTTCGCAAACCTCATTGGTGATGGGCAAACATTCCGGTCGCCATGCGTTCCGCGAAAAGATTAAAGCATTGGGCTATGATTTGGGCGACAATCAATTGCAAGAGGCGTTTACCCGCTTCAAGGATTTGGCTGACCGCAAAAAGCATGTGTTTGATGACGACATTATTGCTTTGGTTGATGATGAAGTGGGCAAAGGGGTTGACCGCGTGAAGCTGGTTTCTTTGCGCGTGATTGCCGGGTCTGAAGGCCCGCAAAAAGCCACGCTGACATTGGAAATTGACGGCAAGGAAGCGGAAATTGACAGCACGGGCGATGGCCCTGTCGATGCCACATTCAACGCCATTAATGCTTTGTTTCCGCATGAGGCCAATTTGCAATTATACCAAGTCCATGCCGTGACTGAAGGCACGGACGCGCAAGCGGAAGTGAGCGTGAGATTGGAAGAAAAAGGTAAGACCGTCACCGGTCGTGCCGCCGATACGGACACGATGGTGGCCTCGGCAAGAGCTTATGTCAGCGCGCTGAATAAATTGCTGATTAAACGAGAAAAACAGGCGCCGGACTCGCTGACCGCCTAATCCGAATTCTGGGGGAGAACTCGAATGTTAAATATGCTGCTCGCTATGTTTTCGGCCGATATGGCCATTGACCTCGGTACAGCCAATACGCTGGTCTATGTGAAGGGTCGTGGCATTGTGCTGAATGAGCCGTCTGTCGTGGCGATTATCGAGCAGAATGGACGCAATCGTGTGCTCGCCGTCGGTGATGAAGCGAAGATGATGCTGGGCCGGACGCCGGGTAATATCAAAGCCATTCGCCCGATGCGCGATGGCGTGATTGCCGATTTTGATGTGACCGAGGAGATGATTAAGCACTTTATTCGCAAAGTGCATAATCGTCGCTCTTTCGCCAATCCGCAAATTGTTGTCTGTGTGCCGTCGGGCGCGACAGCGGTTGAGCGGCGGGCCATTCAAGAAAGCGCCATGTCAGCAGGCGCGCGCCGCGTGTTTCTGATTGAGGAGCCGATGGCGGCAGCGATTGGGGCCGGTTTGCCGGTTACCGAGCCGACCGGTTCTATGGTGATTGATATTGGCGGCGGCACAACCGAGGTGGCTGTCTTGTCGCTTGGCGGTATTGTTTATTCGCGGTCTGTGCGCGTGGGCGGCGATAAAATGGATGAGGCGATTATCGCCCATATTCGCCGCAATCATAATTTGCTGCTGGGTGAATCGAGTGCCGAGCGCATCAAGAAAGAAGTCGGCTCGGCCATGATGCCCCCGGGGGAAGAAGGCCAGTCCGTTAAAATTAAAGGCCGCGATTTGATGAATGGCGTGCCGCGCGAAGTGGTTATCACCCAGCGCGAAGTTGCGGAAAGCCTGTCTGAACCGGTGGGCGCGATTGTTGAGGCGGTAAAAGTTGCGCTTGAGGCAACACCGCCGGAACTGGCTGCCGATATTGTCGATAAGGGTATCGTTATGACCGGCGGCGGCGGTTTGTTGCATAATCTTGATGCTTATCTGCGCGAAGCGACCGGCTTGCCCGTGTCGATTGCCGATGAAGCGTTGTCTTGTGTTGTGCTGGGCACCGGACGTGCGTTGGAGCATATCAAAACCATGAAGCACGTCCTGTCTGTCGCCTATTAAAAGGCTAACAAGAGAGGGTCGCAGTGGCCAAATCACGCATAGGCGGAAGCGAAACACGGCTTTTAAGTGCCGCCGGCATTGCCGCCGTTTGCTTGCTTGTCGCATTTCTGTTTTTGGGGGTCTTACCCAAGGAAGACCCGCGCGTGAGTACCGTGCGTCAGATATTCTTCGATATTTCCAGCCCGCTTATTGAGATTGCCGGCACGCCGGGCAGGGCTTTGACCAATACGCGGCATTATTTTCAGGAATTGGAAACCGCGCATAACCGCAATCGTGTGCTTGAAGCGCAAAATATTGAACTGCGCCAGCGCATTAGCGAGCTGACCCGCGCCGAAGTGCTGATGCAGCAATATCGCAAATTGCTCGACCTGCCCAATGAGCCGGGTTTGGAGCTTATCAATGCCGCCGTTATTGCCGATGTGAACAGCCCGTTTGTGCATACGATCGTGACCAAGGGCGGGCGTCGCCAAGGCATTAAGCCGGGCCAAGCCGTCATGGGGCCAAATGGGCTTATCGGGCGCGTTATCTCGAGCGGCGCGTCATCGGCACGGGTTTTGCTGCTGACCGATTTTAACAGCCATATTCCGGTGGTTGCGCTGTCCAGCGATGTGCAGGCGATTTTATCCGGCACCAATCGGCCGCAGCCGGAATTGCAATTTCTGCCGCGCCAAGCTG
>Ga0181418_1000723_pt1 | contig 11026 bp, 4 predicted proteins | sample 41SPOviralmetaG_FD_130143 | JGI IMG/M metagenome (GOLD analysis project Ga0181418, IMG submission 130143) | Marine viral communities from the oligotrophic San Pedro Time Series (SPOT) site, San Pedro Channel, CA, USA - 41 SPOT_SRF_2013-03-13 | ecosystem: Environmental > Aquatic > Marine > Strait...
CGTGTTAACAGCAGTTGTTGCATTAGCTGATGCCGTGTTAGCAGTAGTTACAGCAGCACTAGCGTTAGTAGAAGCTGTGTTTGCAGTAGCAACGGCTGCATCCGCTTTAGTGTCTGCTGAGTTAGCAGTAGTGACGGCAGAATTAGCCGTAGTAACAGCAGAGTTTGCTGTGCTCACAGCAGACCCTGCAGTAGTGTTAGCTGTTACAACATCAAAGTCAGCTTCTTGTACTGCAAAGTGTGATTGGGTGAAATTATTATTTAGATCCTCGGCTTTAATGGCGGAGCCAGGAAAGAATGTTGCATTCAACGTATTGATATCAGTATCTCGAAAGATACGGATGGCTACACCATTAGCAGGTGCTGTATTGAATGAAAGCGTTGTAGCGTTAGCAAATGTAAATGCAGTTGTAGCAGCCGTGTCAAGTGTTACCTTGACATCACCTTGCTTGATGTATTCAAATGTAAATGAATAGTTCGTTGTCGAACCATTTCCTGTGTATGTAGTTTGTGTAGTTGCCATTGCACATTAGTAAGAGTGATTTTGCTCCATGTACTCCAAATATTCTTTTGCTTCTTGTGTATGCCCACCGCTTAACAAGTTTCCAACTGTCTCTAGGACTCTTCCTTTCCTTTGAATACTTGTTAATGAATCAGACGAATCCATTGCCTTACGCATTGCCAGCCTCAATTCATCATCTAAGGCTTTATGAACACTAGCAAATTGACTTACGTCTGGATCTAACCCAGCTGCTTCTGCTTCTCTGTACAATTTACGGAAGGTTTCTGCTGGATACCTCTCCATTACTCGTTGTATACCCTTTTTAAATAATTTCATTTCACCCATTTTATTGAGTATCTCTGATTGAATTGGAGCAGAGAGATTGTTTCCTTCCCCATCGGTACGTAATGTTGGTGCACTATCGTATTCAATCTTGTAAAGATAGTCTTTTTCTGGACTTACCTTGCCATTAATTTTCCAGGGTGTATATGTATTAAATACACGAGCAAAGAAGTTTGTTGGTACTCCAACTTCACCACCATCGATATAATCGTATTCTATCGGTAGTGCTGATTTTAACCCGGGTAAACGGTTCTGTACCATTGCACTGAACTCATTTTCTACAACCTTTCGACCTGGATCCATTAGACGTGCAATTTCTGCAAACTGACTAGACCCTCTAAGTGCTGCTGCACCCAAGAAACTTGATGTCCACCTATTAATGGCACCTGTATCACCGCGTACTACATCTAGAAATGGTTGTAATCCAGCAGTCATCTGCTTTTGAGTAAATGACGCTGCTACTACAAATGCCATCTTTTTAAGAAGTACACCCTCTTCATGAGCAGACAACGTATCCATGTTGTCCATAATGTCAGAAGTCAACGCTAACCAGTTTGTAAGCGGTCCTAATCCTTCATAAGAGGTATAGCTTCCATCAGGATTCTGAATCGAACGGCGAGGAATACCTAATTTATCCCGAGTTTTTTGTACTTGCCGGTTGTAATGGCCATTGCCTGTAAGGCGATCATTCATAAACAATCCGACAGCACCTGTTACTGCAATGTTTCCGAGTGCTCTACGCCCTCTAAGATCTGCTTGGATTTCGTTGTACTTAGCTCTCACATTTTGTGGAGTTACTTCGATACCCCTAGCAGATAGTAATTGCTGAACTTCAGGTCCGCTTACTTCTTCAAATGGTCGTTTGAAATCATTTGAATCTTTGAGGAATACCCTCATCGGATTTGAAGGTCTATAGCTTAGTGATAATGCAAGTTCATTAAGAGGAGTCTTAGTGAACAGCATGAATGGTTTCAGAATTGGTGCCCTATTGATGACATCAGATAGCATACGTGTAGCAGAGTTCTCTAAGTTCATAGAGATTTCACCAGAAATTTTTTGCACTGCTTCATCGTTAATGATACCTTTATCATTAAACATTTTCTTATAAAAGTCTGCTGCTAATGCATCAGCCTTTGCTTCATCTAAAGGTAACTTACCACCATTTGTCACTACATCGAATGCATTAGCTCGTGCTTCTGCCGTAGCAATCATTGACTGTGTGAAAGCATCAGTTGCTTGCATTGAGCGTGTGCCATAACGTAGCCATGGGTGATTAGCCAAGTCATTCATATCACCAACTTGCTGCATCAATGCTTGGGGACCATATTCTCCTTGCGTTGCTTTTGCAGAAGCAAATGCATTAAGTAAATCAAGTTGTGCTTGGTTCTTTAATCCAAGATCATCACGTGTCGAGATAACATGGGGATCAGTTGCAGACCTTTGGAATACTTGACCCATATATTCCGTCGATTTACTGACGGCTTCCTGCATGTTCTTGTATTGGTAGATGCCACGTCGTACGGTTTGTTTATCTCCACCGGGTAGCATTGCTCCACCAATGATTCTTAAGGGTCTTTCTACTAGCAAATGTGTAGCAGAAATCCTAGCTTTAATAGGTGTAGCTAAAGCACCAAGTGTTCCGTTATACAGGTTTGCATAGAACCCCTTCAAGATTACAGAAGGGATCTCTGGATTTAGGTCAATAAATGCTTTATTTAGAACTCCAGTTGATTGCTTGACGTATTCATTAAGAGCTGCAATAGTCTTAATGTTTCCATCAGTCATCTCATACCCCATGATTAATGGAGCTAGCATTTCAGGTTGTTCTTGACTAATAGCACGTAGATTGTCAATAGTCTGTTTAGACTCTTGCTTAATCTGCTCCATCGCTTTGAGCGTGCTGTTCTTTTCGTTCTTGATTAAATTCTCAAGACGTTTAGTTTCAGCAAGATCATATGCTTTAGACCCTTTGGCAGTCATCCTGTTCCATAGGTTCAGCTGGTTTAAAGCCTTACCACGTACATATGATGTCATACCTTTCTGTGCCATCAAGAATTCAAGACGGTCCAGGATTTGTTCTTGTGCTCTATCAATGGCTGCTGTGCCTTCAGTAAGGCGCATACCTTGTGCCATGTCAGAAACTTGACCACCTAATGATGTAGCTACATATGCCTGCGCTCTAGTCACATCCATATTTACGAAGTCATCCATGTAGCTTTTAATAGCTCCCATGACGCCTGCATAAGCTTCGCTAGTCAGCTCTGGTGTCTTTGTATCTACATCCCTACCTTGATATACAGAACCAGGATAGATAGTTCTTTGCAGCTCTTCTAGATCCATCTCATAGAAGTCGCTAGCTAGCTTGTTGCCAGTCTCCATGACTTCTGCATGACTGATGTATCTACCAGATGCTGATTCATAACCGTATTTACCGGCGTCTTTCAGACCTTCTGCCAATCCTTTGATAATCATCTCTTGATTACCAGATGCCTCCAGACCAAACTTCAAAGCACCTTCTGACATGACACTACCGACACGTCCGTAAACACTATCTATATTCTTATCAATACGTACTGCATCGATTGAAGCACCGACAATCCCAAGATCATCTACTGACCTAATACCTTGTTCGGTATAGTCGTACATATCGTGGTAGCCAAATACAGCATCATTAGGATCAGCTTGTTTTGTTAGGTTGTAACCACCAACCTCGTCTAACTCACCGGCACGTTTAGCAGCTGATGCCTCTACTACTTCTTCAGGTGTGTTTTTAATCTCTACGTTTTCTTTAAACCAGTTGGCTGCCTTCTCATTCTCAGGAATATGCTTAACAGCTGTTGCTGTTCCTGCCAAGCTTGTTGCCCATCTAACTGCACCTTGTAAGATGTCAGTGCTAAACCCTAAATAGACACCCTCAGTAACGTTTTTCATACGTTTAACGTCAGGGCTATCAGAATCTAAAGTTGCAATATTATCTGGGATCCAAGAGAAAGTACGTGGCCATGTTGACTTCAGCATCCCTGTTGCATTGTGGTCTGTCTGATTAAATTCAACTGTGTAGTCAACACCAGCACCTACTCCACCTGCAAATAGTGTGCTGCCTAACCACTTAACAGCAGGATCAGCTAAGAACTTTACATTCTTTGCCTTTGAAGCAAGAACAGCTGATCCTTTACCCTGCAATAAGATAGTAGGTAAAACTACAGAACTAAGTTCCCTAACAGTTTGTGCTACCTCACTTTCAAATTCAGGAATCTTACGTGCTTCTTGCCGTGTTACTAGATTAAATGCATCTACTGCAAAGTCTGCGATTCCAGCACCTGCTGCTGTTTGTAGTTCAGTTAGTTCTGGAGATAAGAGGGTTGCACCAGCAAGTGCTTCCTCCTTTGTTTGTCCTCCAATTGTCCTTTCTTCTTGTACAGGACTAGGCTGTACTTCTGGTTCTGGTTCTACTGGAGCCGTAGCTTCAGGTGCCGCGATTTGTGGTTCCGGTTCCGGTTCAGCTAACTCTCCTTGATAATATTCAAGTTCTGATTGAAGTCTGAGTTTTTCTTCATCAGTTAGTTCTGGAAGCGTACCTCCTGTTAGCTGTTCATCATAGTCATTCACTTAGTTCACTCCAAACTGTTTCTGTGCTTGTTGGTAGTATTCCCATAGAGCTTGTGCACTCTTTGCCGATTGTCCTGGGTAGTATGAATTGCCATCAGCTTTTGGTAATGATGCCCATTCAGGTGCTAACGGAATCAAGAAATTGTTATTAAAATCTTCAAAGCTTGTGTACACTCTGTCAGGATTAACACCCCTACCTGCTGCTAATTCACGTCCTGCCATTTCCTGTGATTCTGGTCCAAAGTTTTGTAGACCTAGTTTTTCAGAAACTCCTCTCCACGTGTTAGGCATAAATTGGTATGCACCAGCTGCAGCAGAATTCAATCCATTAGATGAATTTACTTCATTAGGATGTCCTGAAAAATCATCAAATGTACCACCACCAAATTGAATGTTATAGCTAGCACCTTCTGCAAATTTTAGTACAGCACCAGCTGCTGACCATGCAGGTGTTTGTTGTCCTGCTGGCACAGGAATTGCATAACTACCTCTCCTAGCTGCTGTAGATGCTCCGCCCATTGCTCTTTGTGGTCGTAGAGCTGATCCGTATGTATTTCTAATTAACGGCATTTTTTCTGGCTTAATTGTGTTCATCATGCTAGTAAACGATGAAGCATCAAATTCAGCTTGATCTACTCCAGGAAATGCTGATGCAAGATACTGTTGATACTCAAACGGTGTTTGATTTACAGCAGCTGCAGCAGCTACAAATAACGCTGGTATTTCTTTCCCCATCATCATTGCTTCAGTACTCTCCGTAAATAATTCCGGTCCTATTGCTTGTGCATGTCTGCCTTTATTGCCACCATCAAGTCTTAATGTCCGGATTCTTTCATTAAATTCATTTATTTGTTTTTCTGTTTTAACCGCTTCTTCGTCATCTTTAACTCTACGATTTAAACCATTTGCATAGTTTTCTCTTTTATCAAAGTGTGCATCAATTTCGGTTCGTGTTGCTCCTAAAGCAATCGTATGAGCTTGATCAGGGGTCGCACCTTTACTTATGTTTGTCCAGTATTCTGTGTTATAAGTACCTTTCCAATAATCAATTTCATACTGCATTCCATCTTTTGTGATAAACGATGAAGCAGCCTTTAAATTTTCATTGCCTTTAATTTGCTCTTTGATATACGTAGCTGAGTCTTTAAATCTAGGATTTTGTCTTGCTTGATCGTTTAGCCTTGCGCGACTAAGAAGGCTTGGCAATCCATTAACTTCTTGACTTACAGCTGACATGCTTAAACCAAGATCTTTTAGTTGCTGCTCTCCTGCACCATCTTCGACTCTTTGCAATGCAATTGGAATCATTTCTGCCATAGACTGACCGCTTACAGTCCACTCTCTTGCAGCTTCTAATTCAGGTGATGTGTAATCAGGTCTAATACTTCTCTGTTCTTCTAAATGATTTTCAATCATTTCCATCGTCAGATCTTCACCAGATTCCATTACGGAATTTAAAAATCCTACAGTTCCGGAGCGTAATTGACGTAATTCAGTTTGTTGGTCTTGTCTATATTTAGTGTTTGCTTTCGCTTGTAGACCATTCTTATAATCGACTAGCTTGGCTACTTCAGCAGTACCTCCATAGTCGTTTAACAAGCTACGTTGTACACCATCAGACCCCTCAAAGGTACTAGACATAAAGTCTTCTAGCTGCCTATCTGTCATTTGATTACTCTTATGACTATTGATAGCCCAATTGATTGCCCATTCTCTTTCAGCCTTTTTATCTACTGCCTGACCTACTAATCCATGGATAGCATTTGCCTGTCCAGTATTTAGAGCGTTATTGTATAAAGTAATTTTGTCAGTATTTAGCTCATCTCTTCTTTGGGTTTTTCTGTCACTTTGCAATCCATTAAGTATTCGAGTTTCAATGCTTCGTACTTTTGGTGCAATAATTGTACCCATGATTTCAGGACTCAGCGGCCTATCATTAATTGATAAGTTAGAGACCCATTCACGTGTAAAATTTTTAATATCTAGTATTTGTTCGTCAGCTGATTTGCCTAGATTTTCTGTAGAAAATGCATTTACAGCTGTTTCATAGTCACCGACACTATTAAATGCTAGTGCCTTATTGTCTACCCAAAATTTAGAACCTCTTGTTTTATATTGATGGGTATAAAGCGCATCAATTTGATCCTCAGACCACCCCTGTGATTCTAGTGATGACACATATTCAGTGGCTCTGAATTGTGCTAAATCTAGATTAGCATTTAGTGCTAAGACATTTTTTAAGGTTCCATGTGAAAGACCGTGTTCGTAAGCAGCAGCACTGGCAGCCTGCCTTGAAGCTTCATCTTGTTGTTCCTTAATCCCCGCAATCATCTCAATCCCTTTAGGGATCATTTCAAGCAAGGAGTTCATCTTGCTTTGTTGAGGGTTGTTTGCTTGAAACTTCATTGCAGCTATCTCACCTTGATAATCTCGGTTAATAGCATCGATGTAGTCTTTTCTGTTTTCAGTTTCTAGCTTGAAATTCTCTTCTCTACCAAGCTGTTCTCTACCCTGTGCAAATTTCTGTGCTCGGAGATAGATTTCTTCTTGCTCTTTTTCAAAGGCACGGGCTTTTTCCATGCCTCTGATTTTCTTTTCAGCAGCTTTAATAATCTTGGCAGAGTTATCTGGTACTTTTAACTGATTGGCACCAAAGTTGCCCTCTGATGCCATTGCTCTGTATTTAGACATTTAATAAATTAATAATTTAATAGCCGCCTGGTCTTCCACCGCCGCCGCCTGCAGCCCATCCGGCACCTTCAGTAGTTTTATTACCTGCATAACCACTACCTCCGCTAAAGATTCCTGAGTTAGAAAGTGTCTGAATACCGCTCATGAGTGTTGGAATTAATCCTGCACTTGTAGAACCTGTTGATCCTATTGATTGTCCGGCTCCTCGTTTTGGTTTTGGAGGTGCCTTATATTCATAGATATCTTGATATTCTGGACGTGGTAATGAGATAGGTTTAGGTAATGGTGGGTTAATCTCTGGCTGCATTCGTATTGACGCTAGTGCCTGTCTGTCGGCTTGTAGTTGGTCAAATTTGATTTGATTTTTTACCATACTATTTCTAGCACTTACATTATCCCTCGTAGCTACTAGCATAGCTTTGTCTAGAATAAGTTGTTCATTCATGGCACCTGTTTGACTTTCAATATCATTTAAGTCGTATTGTATTCCTCTTAACCCAAACATCAGTTCTTCTGCAATCTGTGCCTGATTTGCACCAGACTCTGCAATAGCGGCTTGCATTGCTTTCGCGTTAGATCTACCAGAACCAGCTGCTGCTGCAGTACCTTGTAATTTCAGACCCTGTAGTCTTTCATTCTGGGCTGTAAAAGTAGCACCAGCAGTCATTTCACGTGATTTATTAAATACTCTCTGTTGATCATTACCTAATCCAGCAGCTTTAATATTATAATCAAGTAATGTTTGCTGTTCATCAAACATGAGCCCCATCAGTTGTTCACTGTGTGCACGACTCTGTTGTTTCATGGCAATGTTTTTTGCCATACGATTGAAGTCCACCTGAGAACCAGCATCATCTACTGATCTCATATAGGCTTTGTTGGCTTGATCAAATTCGTATTTACGAACAGACATGCCAAAATCATAATTTTGCTGATTTATTCCCTCTTGAAATTCAATATTCTCTTTATCATTTTCCTTTCTAATTTTAAGTGACTCTTCTGCAAACTCCTGTTTGCGTTCACCCTCTTCGTTATTAAATTTCCAGTTTTCTTTATTTTGTTTGTGTGTTTTACGGCGCAGTGCTCTTGCGTGATCGCCATTGTCGTCGCCGCCACCTGAAAAAAGTCCACCGACAAAGCCTGTTACAGCTCCAATAGCAACACCATGTGGTGTACCACTCATTGCGCCCATTCCGGCTCCTGTAGTAGCACCTACCACTGCCTCTTGTAATGCCACCCTCAGACCCTCCTATAGAAACGTGGTGTGTAATTTCCTTCCCACATCATTGCGTTTACAGCAACTGGAAAGGGTGTGTTGTTAAACATCCTCAATTTAAAATTCTCTGTGCGTTGATGAATTGGTACTGTAAATACAGTTTCGTTATCTAGTGGAACGTCATTCGCTAGGTATGTATTTGCTTCAATTACAGGAGCAGTAGTAAACCACTCATCAATAGCAAAGACAATACTTGCGTTAGCTGCAGGAGCACTGCTAAATACAATGGTGGTGTCGTTAGTAAAACTAAACGCAGTAGTCGCAGCACCATTTACTAATACTTTGATATCTGTTCTGTCTTGAAAGTCCAGATCTCGCTTGTTATGTGTAAATGTTGTAGTACTACCATCACCAGTAAATTCTAGCCTATATGGCTGTCGCCCCGTTTGTTTCAGTTTAAAGTTCATTGCACCTGATAGTCCAACTGAAAACTTCATTCTGGCAATGGTAACGTTTGCCGTAAAATCTGTTGTTGGTTTTTCAGGTCTAAAATATGTAGTCGGTAAATGCACATCAAAGTTGTATTTGAATCCAACAACTACATCACTAGCAACGCTTGTCAAGTTTTTCTTTGGGACAATAAAATATGCTCCATTACTGTCGCTTGCTCTCTCTGGTGTAATTGTAAATCCAGACTCAACGAAACTACCCGTGCTTGTATTGCCTTTAATTACCATTACTGGAGTAAGCTCACTTACGTCATTGTATGGTAAGTAGCACTTTGTTAATTCATTTGTGGAGTCATATACTACGCTTGATGCAGTGGCATATAAATCGATAGATGGATTAACTTTCTGTCCTTTGTTATTGATAATGATTGCCTGCTCAGGGCTTTGGCTTAAAGCTGCTTTAGATAAGCTTACCTGATTTCCCTGCTTTGTTACTGCATACATATCATCCGAATGGATAGCAATAAATTGAGTTGTACCTGGCATTGTCCAACTAACCCAAGCTTGCATCAGATTTTCTTTTCCATCACTATAATAACGAAAGATATATACAGTATTAGATGATTGACTTGCCAGTGCAATCATTGAATTTTGTGGACTTGAAACTAACTGATCAATATCTGGTGATATCCATTCTTTGACTACTCGTGATAAATCTAGTACTTGTGGATTTTCTTGTTGTCCTCTTGTTACCATACTAAATACACGTGTATAACCAGGTGTCTTAGTCAGGAAATTTAAGTTAGTTCCTACATCTACAGGTTGTATATCTTGATCCATTTCATAATTTGAAATTGCTCGGATCGTTGATAGTTGAGGTGTCAATACGCCACTATCTGAGAAGAGTATGAATTGCTGTCTTGCAGAGAATAGAATTACACCTTGCGCTGTTGGTAGTACTGCATGTAATTTTGTTGGTACAATTGAAGAACAGCTTACATCGACAGGATCTGAATCAATTACAGTTTGTGCTGTCTTAAAGTAAAAGTTAAATGACTCACCTGAGCGACTCATTGATACGTTGTCTTTTGAAAGAAATCCTAATCTATTATTGTGAAAGAATCCACCTGTAATTTTTTCTCCTACAAAACTTGGATTGCTATTTGTTTCATCATCTCCGCAAAGCCTATCAGTATAATCTATCTGTTTGAATGTAAATGCATTGGTTCCAGTATTTACTAATTCGTGCGGCATTGTTGCTTTGTCGATACCAGGAGATGCAAATGGTGATCTTACTTCTTCCCAATAACCCTCTCCACTTGTACCATTATTTGCCTTAAATGCAGCGTAATAATCATCTAATATAGTTTCGCTATTAACAATTTTGATTACATGATTATGGTATGAACTGCTCGGCAGTAGTGATATGTTATTTACTTCATCTTGTACTGAGCCGAGATGACTATTTTGTAACCCACCTCTTGCTGAAATGGTAAACTCTGTATCAACACCATTGACTACTCGTGATATGTCAAGACTTTCATAACCATTTCTTGAGACTGTCCATGTCCCAGTAAAATCTGAATTGTTTGCACTTTGTTGTGCAGTAATAAGTGCGTTAATTGCATCTTTTAAATTATGTCCTGACTTTTCTGACAGGATGTCGTCAAAAGAATAGTCGGATACATGCGATGTTATAACTGTCTCTATATTTTGAATGGTTACATAGTATTCGGACTCTGGTGTCGCACCACTCAGTACGATGCTTCCTTTTGTACCGGCTGTGTAATTAGGGTTTGCTTGTGCATTAACATTTACATCATTATTAATTACAATAGTTGTGTCTTGTACGGTAATTAATTTGTAATTATTTTTTGTACCATTCAGATACAATTGTGATCCACTTCCGTACGTAATAGTACATGCAACCCCTGTTAACGCATTCCAAATAAATACTTCATTACCTTTAATGCAACCTACATATTCTTCATTATCATCTCTGTTGATGTAGAACCATTTAGCATTGTCATACGTTGTACCTGTTCCTAGGTTTGCTATATGCTTAAAGCCAGGTCTTTTAGTTAGTCCGTAGGTGGCATCAGGAAAGCCGTTGTAGCACTCACGGACCTGACCGGGGAGCATTTTGTCATCTGATTGTTTTGATACTCCACCTAGATAGTTAGAGATCCGTTGAGTTACTGCTGCCATTTATCGATAA